>Ga0209723_1000117_pt1 | contig 152162 bp, 110 predicted proteins | sample BiotimSIPDNA_2_FD_185750 | JGI IMG/M metagenome (GOLD analysis project Ga0209723, IMG submission 185750) | Anaerobic biogas reactor microbial communites from Washington, USA - Biogas_R2 time_0 SIP DNA (SPAdes) (version 2) | ecosystem: Engineered > Bioreactor > Anaerobic > Unclassified | place...
GTCACCACGCTGCTCGCCAGCGTGGAACGGTGTTCAAAACCAGACCGCCGCCCCTCGCGTCCCCCCGTCCGTCGTCACCACGCTGCTTGCCAGCGTGGAACGGTGTTCACAACCAGACCGCCGCCCCTCGCGTCCCCCCCGTCCGTCGTCACCACGCTGCTCGCCAGCGTGGAACGGTGTTCACAACCAGACCGCCGCCCCTCGCGTCCCCCGTCCGTCGTCACCACGCTGCTTGCCAGCGTGGGGGCCGAACAGGGCGCGGGCCGGTCTCCTGCTTGTTGGCAGAAAAGGTCACCGGCGTCTTGACCACGGAATCGGCCGAATGCTATAAGCAGATCATAGGCGGAGCGTGAGGCTTCCCTGGCACGTCTTGCCGATGCAGTCCCCGGACCTTTTTGGATCATCCCACTGCCATGCCGCGGTTAACTCTACGCGTACTGGATGGTGCCGACCGTGGCCGCACTTTTCTGAACCTGGAAGCTCCGGTCACAATCGGCCGGGAGGAAGGCAACACGATTCAGCTGAACGATGAACGTGTCAGCCGGTACCACGCCAAGATCCAAACGGATCACGAAGACGTCGTCCTGACGGACTTGGAGAGCACCAACGGGACCAAGGTCAACGGCGAAGACATCCAGTTGCGAAACTTGCGGTTTGGCGATGTCATCCAGGTCGGCCGCTCGGTGATGGTGTTTGGCACGCGGGAGCAGATTTCACAGCGGCTGAAAGAAATCTGCAGCGGCGGACGCGGCAAGAAATCACGTCGCAAGACCTCACCGCTTCCGGAGGAAATCCCGTCCTCAGAATCCGGCGTGCCCTGGAAGGACCAGGAAGGCATCCAAGCGATGTTCTTCGAACTGCAGCCACCGGATCTGCCGGAACGTCTGAGCCCCGGCCAAGCCGCCCAGTTGTCGGAATTCATCGAGTATCTGTCGATTACCATCCGGCAACTGATCGAATCGGTTCGCGAAGAGAAAGGCGAACGGGTTTCGCTGGACGTCTGCCAGTGGCAGAATCTAGTCGATCTCCAGTGCCGTCTGGGCGAATGCCTGCGCAAGATCGGCGAGCCGGACTCGGATGTGCTGTGACCAGCCTGCCACGCACGGCACGATTTCGGTGCTGGGGTCAGGCTTACAGAATTCAATTTTGGCCGAGCAGAGTCGTACGACGTGGCTGGCACCAAACTCGGCGATTTCGGTGCTGGGGTCAGGCTTACAGAATTCAATTTTGGCCGAGCAGAGTCGTACCACGTGGCTGGCACCAAACTCGGCGGTTTCGGTGCTGGGGTCAGGCTTACAGAATTCAATTTTGGCCGAGCAGAGTCGTACCACGTGGCTGGCACCAGACTCGGCCAAAATTGAATTCTGTAAGCCTGACCCAATATCCACCGAGGATCATCAGAGTTCTTTTTCGCTCTTGGCGTTCTTCGCCGTATCGTGAATAATCCAGGCCAGCTCCTTCCGGCTGACAGGGTTGCCCGGAGTTTTGTCATGATGACGCGCCGGCGGTCGTCCGGTTGCGGAACAGCCATCCAAGTCGCCTCCATTTTCCCAGGGTGCCTGTTTTGTGCTGGCAGGGCAAGCCCTTCGGAATCTGAGCGAAAGTCCGAAAAAACCGATTTTGCAGTCAACTCGCAGCCGGGTTCTTTGCGATGGAAAGAAACCGGGGTAAAGGCCCCGCGGCTGATGTTGGCCGTGACGACAAATCAGGAAGACTGGTCCATTCCTCGCAAGTTGTTCGACGGGGCGGAAGTTTTATGAGTCGCCGAATTGTCGTGACGGGAGTCGGCGGTATCACTCCGCTGGGTGTGGAGCTCCACGAAATCTGGGATCGGCTTGTGCGCGGGCAGTCCGGTGTTGGCCCCATCACGCTGTTTGATGCCAGCAATTTCCCCGTCCGCATCGCGGCGGAAGCGCGCGACTGGAGCGTGCGACAACTGGGCGAAGATCCTACTCGCTGGTCCAGGCAGGCGCGTCAGACCCAGTTTGCCGTGGCCGCCGCGTTGCAGGCCAGTCGTGCGGCGGGCTTGCCCGATGCCAGGATCGATCCGCTGCGCATGGGAGTCTTTTTGGGTTGTGGCGAGGTTTTTCCCGACTTTGGTCAGTTCTGCCAGTTGACGGCTGCTGCCGCGCACCATGGAACGTTGGATTTGGAGCAGTTTGTCGGCGAATCGCGGCGTGTGGCACAGCCCGAAGACAATCTTGTCTTGGAGCCCGCCGCCGCCGCCGGTTTCATCGCCGCCATGCTCGACGCCCAGGGGCCCAACGCCAATTTCACGGCGGCTTGTGTTTCCAGCAGCAAGGCCATTGGAGAAGCCACCGAGGCCATTCGGCGCGGGGATGCCGACGTCATGTTGTGCGGCGGCGCCCACAGCATGATCCATCCGTTTGGCATCACGGGATTTCAGCGGTTGTCGACCTTGAGCACGAAGAACGACGAGCCCGAACGGGCCTCCCGGCCGTTCGATGCTGACCGAGATGGTTTTGTGGTTGGCGAGGGCGGCGCTGTCCTGGTTCTGGAAGAGATCGAGCATGCTCGGAAGCGGAACGCGGAGATCTGGGCGGAGATCGCGGGCTGGGGCACGGCCCACGACGCTTTCCGGATCACGGACCTGGAGCCGCAGGGCCGGGCCGCCGCGCGCTGCATGAGCCTGGCCTTGGCCGATGCGGGCCTGGCCCCTGAGGACATCGACTATATCAACGCCCACGGGTCGGGCACGGCGATCAACGACCGAGTGGAAACGGTGGCGACCAAACGCGCCTTGGGCAGTTGCGCCTATCACGTGCCGATTTCCAGCACCAAGAGCATGACCGGCCACCTGACCACCGCCTGCGGGGCTTTGGAAGCCTTGATCTGCGTGCTGGTTCTGCGGCACCAAGCCGTGCCTCCCACCATCAACCAGGAGACGCCCGACCCGGACTGCGACCTGGACTACGTCCCCAACACGGCCCGCCAACTTCGCTGCCGGCACGTGATGAGCAACAACTTCGGCTTCGGCGGCCAGAACACGTCGCTGATCTTCTCGCGTTGTTGATTGAATCACGGTCTCGGCGCTGGGGTCAGGCTTACAGCATTCAATTTTGGCCGATGGCGGGTCCAGCTGTAGGCAACGACCTTGCTCGGCCAGAATTGAATTCTGTAAGCCTGACCCCTGTCACGACATTTCCATTTCCCGTTCGGTGCTGGTATCTGAGCCGAGTCCAGGGAATAATGGTGGCTTGGTGGATGATCCCTCAAGTTGCCCTCCAACGTGCCGTTTGCCGCTGATGTCTTCCTGGCCGCTGATTTCCGACTTTGCCCGCGTGCTGCAGAATCCCCAAGTCGCGTTTCGCGATCCGGAATTGCGGCAGAGCACCGTGGAGATGAATCATCTGGGCCAGCCCAAGGCGCGCAGTGGCAATTTCGCCACCGTCTACCGCGGCTATCGGCCCGATGGCCGCGAGTTTGCGATCCGCGTCTTCAACCGCCGCCAGGATGAGCGGCTGGAGCATTATCGCACGATCAGCGAGTATTTGGAGCATCGGGCGGTGTCCAGCATCGTCCACTTCGACTACGACGAGCGCGGCATCCGTTCGGCGGCGGACGGCAAGCTCTATCCCTTGCTGATCATGGATTGGGTGCCGGGGATCACGCTGTTCGAGTGGACGCGCGACCGTTGCCGCGAAGGCTATGTCGAGGCGTTGCAGATCGCGGCCGACGTGTGGCTGCACCTGGTCCGCGAGCTGACCCAGTGCGAACTTGTCCACGGCGATTTGCAGCACGGCAACGTGATGGTCTCGCCCGAAGGCCATTTCAAACTGGTCGACTACGACTGTATGTGCGTACCGGCGCTGATTGGCCGGCGCAACCTGGAGACCGGCTTGCCGCCGTACCAGCATCCGGGCCGCAACGCGGACACGCTGCTGTTTCCCGGCCTGGACAACTTTTCGGCGTTGTACATCTACGTCGCCCTGCGGGCGCTGGCCGCGGCCCCGTATCTGTGGATCACGTACGTGGACCAGCCGGAGTACGACCGGATCCTGTTCCGCGCGCAGGATTTCGAGTCGCCGGCCTCATCGCCGCTGTACCACGAACTGCTGCAATCGCCGGACGAGCAAGTCCGCGACTTGACGCATTACCTGTTCGAGCTGTCCCGTTACGATTTGCACGACGTGCCGCCGGTCGACGAAGTGCTGTTGTGGTGCGAGTCGATCGAGAATCTGGTCACGCAGCAGGAATGGGACAAGGTCGTCCACCTCGTCCAGCGGATGGGTCCCGGCGAGCGGATTGCTCCCGAAGTGCAGCCGTTCGTCCAGGAGGCTCAACAGCGCGTGGCTTGCCGCGAGGCGGTCGAACAGGCGTTGGCGGAGGGCAACGAGGAGCGGGTTGAACAGTTGGTCGCCACGGGGTTGCTGCACAACTATCCGGCCGCTGCGCACGTCTTGGAGGCGGCCAGTCGGGCTGCCGAAGTCCGCCCCATCCTGCGCGTACTGGCGTCCGCCCGGCAGCTCCGGGCCTGGGACAAGCTCAAGCACACCTGGTTGTCCCACCAGCATCTGCTCAAGGGCCGCGTCAGCGCCAAGGTCTATGAACGCGAAGCACAGAAGTTGCTGACGGTCGACCGCATCCGCGAAATCCTGGCCCGGTTGCCGGTCGACGACGCGGCGTTGATGGAGGCTTGGGAGTACCTGGAGAAGCTTGGCGGACACGTGCTGGCCGAGCCGCACCGGGCGGCGGCCCAGCAAGCGGTCCAGCGGCGGCGGAGCGTCGCCAAGCTGCAAGAACTGCTGCTGCAAGCGCCGGCGCCGGCGACGCTGGCGTACGACAAGAAGATCGCCGCCGCCGTCCCGCCGGAAACGCTCCGTGGCCTGCCCCCCGGCACGCCGCTGGCCCAGCAGGTCCGGGCGGTGCGGGAGCGGTTGAATTGCGTCCGCAAGGTTCACGAACTGGAGAAGGCCGGCACGCTCGAAGCGGAGACAGCCATCGCGGGCGTCTTGAAGTTGTTGCCCAAAACGTATCACGAAGGCTTGATCCGGCGTGCGGAACAGGCCCGCAAGCGGGTACACATCTATCGCCAATTGGTCCAGGCGGTCGAGGAGAACACGTCCACGGAAGCCATCCTGCGGGCCTGGGAGTTGCTGGGGCGGATCCGCGGCCGCATCCTGGCGTCCGACGACGTGCAGCAGCGCGTGGCGGCGGCGGAAGCCCGCCTGCCGCTGCTGCAGCAGTTGCGGGCCATTCCACCGCTGGCCGACGAAGCCGCGTGCGAACGGCGCGTCGTGGAATTGTGGAATCCGGAATTGCTGGACGATTGCCCGGAAGCGGCCCCCTGGCGCGAGTTGTACTTCCGCACCAGCGGCCGCCGCCAGCTCCTCAAGCGGATCGTGCGGGCCATTGAGGCCGGCGACCAGGCCGATGCGGAACGGCTGTTGGCGGACCCGGCCCTGCAAGGCCGCGACCTGCCCCCGCAACTGGCCAAAGAGATCGGCCACTTGCGGGCCAAGGCCCAGCAGGCGACGCTGGCCAAACGGCAGGCCATCGTCAACGCGCTGCTGGACAACCAGCGGTCCACCTTCGTCGAACTGTTCGACGCCGCCACCGTGGGCGAAATCTGCCGCCAGTTCCGCCATCATCAGCCGCTGGTCTACCAGTGGCTGGAAAGCGAGATCCTGCCCGCCGCGCGGATCGGTCTGGCCGCGGACCCCGACCAGGCCGTGACCCGCGACGAACAGGGGAACCTGAAGATCGTCTGGACCTGGCCGCCGCCGCGCATTTCCCAGCGGTGCCGGCTGGCGATCTGCAAGACCGCCCCGCATCCCCAGGCCGCGCCCGAGGATGTCGATGCCTGGTACTCCGCGGCGATCGACGCAACTCAGTGGAACTCCGAGGCGGGTCATCAAGTCGCGTTGGACCCGCAATGGGAAGGCAGCCGGGTTTACGTCTGGGCCGAAGTCGATTTGGGATTCCAGCTGTTTTTCAGTTCGCCCTTCGAGGTCGGCCAGATCAAGCCCGCGCCGAAACACCGCCGCTGGGGTCTGTTCCGCGGTTGGCGGTCCGAGAAAGACCCCAAGCCGACGGAAGCCCAAGAGGCCGAAGAAGCCGCCGCCGACGAGTCGGAGGCCACTGCACCGCCGGACGACGCGGACTCGGCCCCCGCGGACGACGGGACACCGGCGTAACCGTTTCTGACGACCTGTACGTCGCTAGCAACGGAGACCGAAATAACTTCCCCGTTTCGGCGAGAACTGGCGGCAAGCCAAGGCACTCGCCGACTCGCACGGTCGAGCCCGCAGCGACTTTGCGTGGGGAGCCTCGTCTGCGCCACCACGCTGCTCGCCAGCGTAGAGCGGTGTTCACGACCAGAGAGGTTTGCGAAGAAATCGGTTGCCTCGCCACCACGCTGCTCGCCAGCGTAGAGCGGTGTTCAAGACCAGAGAGGTTTGCGAAGAAACCGGTTGCCTCGCCACCACGCTGCTCGCCAGCGTGGAGCGGTGTTCAAGACCAGAGAGGTTTGCGAAGAAATCGGTTGCCTCGCCACCACGCTGCTCGCCAGCGTGGAGCGGTGTTCACGACCAGAGGGGTTTGCGAAGAAATCGGTTGCCTCGCCACCACGCTGCTCGCCAGCGTGGAGCGGTGTTCAAGATGCTGGACGCAGTGGGGCGGGCAGGCGGCTGGTTCTGAACATGGCTCCACGCTGGCGAGCAGCGTGGTGGCCGAAGAGAGCGTGGGGCGGGCCGGCGGCTGGTTTTGAACAGGGCTTCACGCTGGCGAGCAGCGTGGTGGCCGAAAAGAGCGTGGGGCGGGCCGGCGGCTGGTTTTGAACAGGGCTTCACGCTGGCGAGCAGCGTGGTGGCCGAAATTCGGGAAGTTATTTCGGCCGCCGTCGCTACGTCTTCGCCGCTTCGGCAAACAGCGGATCGCCCTGTTCGCGCAGCCAGCGTTTCAGTTGACTGCGCAATTCGGCGCGCGTCGCTTGCTGCTCGGGCCGTTCGGACAGGTCGTCGATTTCGTAGGGATCGCGCTCCAGATCGAACAACTGCTCCCGCTCCGCCTGCGGGTACCAGACCAGCTTCCAGCGCCCGCGGCGGATCATGCGTTGCGAATCGGCGAAGTAGCCGACGATGAACGGGTACACTTGGTCTTGCTGGCCGCGCAGCACGGGAACCAGGCTTCGGCCGTCCACGGCCGGCGGCTCGATGCCCGTCAACTGGCAAACCGTGGGGAACAGGTCTCGCAGGTAGCACGAGGCCTCGCGCCGCTGGTCTGCCGGAATGCCCGGCCCGCACACGACCAGCGGCGTGTTGATCGTGTGCTCGTACATATTCTGCTTGCCGCGCAATCCGTGGCTGCCGATGGCCAGGCCCTGGTCGCTGGCAAAAATCACCAGGGTCTTGTCCGACAATCCCGTCTCGCGAAGCGTTTCCAGGATGCGGCCGATCTGCTGGTCCATGTGCGAGATAACGGCATAGTAGGTCGCCAGTTCGTCGCGGACGTCGGCGGGCGTGCGGGGGAAGGGCCACAGCAGTTCGTCGCGCCCGCGGAGATTGCCGTGGTCGAACGGATGCTGCGGCAGGAAATTCGGCGGCAGCGGCAGTTGATCGGCCGTGTAGCGTCGTTCGAAACCGGGCGGGAGGAAGAGCGGATCGTGCGGCGCGGTGAAATTCACGTGCAGAAAGAACGGCTGGTCGACGCGGCGGCGGAGGAAGCGGATCGCGGCGTCGGCGAATTCGGCACTGATCTGGGCCGTCAAGCCGACGCCTTTTTCGGGCATCCGCCGTCCGTCATCGGTCTGGAACTGCCAGCCCACGTAGCCCGTCACCGGCTGGCCGTGGCGGTCCCGTTGCGGTTGGGCGGGCGCCTTGCCGCTGGCGAACAGGCCGTCCACTTCCTCGTAGCCTCGAGTCGAAGGCCGCCCGCTGGTGTGCCACTTGCCCACGTACCACGTGTGATAACCGGCCCGCCGCATGACTTCCGGCCACACCGTGACATCGGTCCGCAGACGTTTGGCCGTCAGCATTCCGTTGCGGAAGCAGTTCAGGCCGGACAGCAACTCCGCCCGGCTGGTCACGCACAGCGGATTCCCGCAGGTCGCGCGGGTGAAGACCGTTCCGCGGCGGACCAGGTCGTCCAGGTTCGGCGTCTCGATCCGCGGGTTGCCCAGCGCGCCGATCGTATCCGGCCGCTGGTCGTCGGACAGCAGCAGCAGCACATTCCACCGCGAGGCTTTTTCCGCCGTTTCTCCAGAAGGCGAAGGACCTGCGGCGACGGGTTCTGCCGCCCGTATCCGCAGCGACAGGGCATTTGTCGTCACGGCCAGCAGTAGGATCGCCAGCCCCCAGCGTGCCAGGCGTTTCATCGTGTTCTCCTTGGGCAGTCCCGCGTGCTGCCGCGATTCAGTCGCGATCGTGTTCGGGCTTGTCGGCCTTCGGCTTCGGCCGCCGTCTCCGTTTCGGGTTCCGGAAGTCCGGGTGCAGGCCGAGCCGTCGCGGCGTCTGCGGCCGCGCCGGGCCCCAGTTGACCGCGGAGGGGTGCTCCGGGCGCAGCCGCTTTAGGGCCTGCCAGTTGCCGCGGACCTGATCGGCAAGACTCGTGTCCGGATGGTCCCCAGACGGCGTCATCCAGCCGATGTTCTGGACTATCAGGCGGGTGAAAGCAAGACCGGCTCCGACGAATTCGCTGCGTTGCGATCCCGAAGCGGCCCGTTTGCGACGCCGGAAAAGACGCGAGAAAAGACGCGGGAAAGCAGGACAGGCACGTCGAGTTAAGCGTTGTTCTTTGGAGGTGCTCCCACGCAGTTGGGAGCCGAGACTCTTTTTGCATCCGGCGGCGAGCGCCGTTCCGCTCGCTCGCTACAACCCAAAGGCCGGACTTGACGACGCACTAGGTCGCTTGACAGGGCTTGCCGAGACCGCTAGACCTGAAATCGTGCGGCCCGGAGGACCATGGAATTCGACTGGGGGTTAACCATCATGAAACGACTTTGCATCGCCTTGGTGACGGCCGGGTGGGTTGGCGCGCTGATCGCTTCCGCGGCGGCCCAACCGCCAGCCGCCCCGGCGCCGGCGGCCCAACCGCCGGCGGCCCAACCGCCGGCTCCGCTGGCGCCGACTGCCTGGAAGGCGGGCGTGGCGGCGGTGAAGATCACGCCGGAAGAGCCGCTCTGGATGGCTGGCTACGCCAGCCGCAAGAAGCCGTCGGAGGGCGTGGCGGCGGACTTGTTCGCCAAAGCGCTGGCGATCGAAGACCCTGTGGGGACGCGGCTGGTGATCGTCACGCTGGACCTGATCAGTGTGCCTCGCACGCTCCGCGATTGGCTCGAAGCCGCCGTGCAGGAGAAGCACGCGTTGAAGCCTCCTTCGCTGCTGATGAACTGCTCGCACACCCATTGCGGTCCGGAGCTGCGCGCGTCGCGGCTGGCCGATGACGAGGCCAAGGTCCCGCACGCTCCCGCCGCGGAACGTTACGTCGCCGCGCTGCAACAAAAACTGGTTGCACTCGTGGGCGACGCCCTGGCGCGTCTGACGCCGGCCCGGCTGGATTTCCAGCGGGGCCGCGCCGGGTTTGCCATGAACCGCCGCCGCCCGACGCGGAAGGGCTATAACAACGCGCCGTATTTCGACGGCCCGGTGGACCACGAAGTGCCCGTGCTGCGGGTTGCCGATTTGCAGGGAAAGCTGGTGGCCGTCCTGTTTGGCTACGCCTGTCACAACACGACGATGGGCGATTACCTGATTCGCGGCGACTATGCCGGCTATGCCCAGCAGTACCTGGAAGAAGAGCATCCCGGCGTGACAGCCCTGTTTATGATCGGGTGCGGCGGCGACCAGAATCCGTATCCGCGCGGCAAGGAGGAGCACGCCAAGTACCACGGCCGTTCGCTGGCGCTGGCCGTCGAGGCCGCGCTGCAGACTCCGCCCAAGCCCCTCCGCGGTCCGCTTTGCCTGGCCTTTGAGGACGTATCGCTCGCTTTCGCGCCGGTTCCGCCGCGCGAGGAGTTGGAGAAGACGGCGGCCAGCAACAAGACGCCAGATGCGGGGCACGCGCAGCGGTTGCTGAAGGAATTGCAGGAGACCGGCAAGATTCGAGCGACGTATGCTTGCCCGGTGCAAGTGGTCCGGTTCGGCCGCGATCTAACGCTGGTCGCGATCGGCGGCGAGACGGTGGTGGATTACGCGTTGCGTCTGAAGCGCGAACTGGCGGGGCCGAGCGTCTGGGTGGCGGGCTATTCGAACGACGTGTTCACTTACCTGCCCTCGGCCCGCGTGCTCCGGGAGGGCGGTTACGAGGCTGGCGGGGCCTCGAAATGGGGCTCGCTGCCCGGCCCCTTCGCGGCCGACGTCGAAGACCGGGTTGTGGGTAAAATCCTGGAACTGGCTCGCCGGCCCATCGAATCGCAGCCGGCCGCCGTGGATTTGAACGTCGGCCAGGAAGCCACGGTCCAACTGGTCAACGGCCAGACGGCAACCGTCAAGCTGCTTGAAGTGCAAGAGCAACGCGACAGCCTGCGGAACGCCCTCCGCCTGGCGCGGGTCACCGTCGAGGTCAACGGGCGTCCGGTCACGCTCGGCTCCGCCACCTACCATCTGCCCGTCACCGCGGGCGACGTGCAGATCGACTGTCCGATCACCCGCGGGTACAACCAGAACATCGATTACTGGGGCCTGGACGCCGACGCCCGGTTGCGGCTGTGGCCGGCCGGCTATCCGCTGATCACGCCCGGAACGTTCTCCTACCCGGTCAACCAGCGTTGGTTTGCCAGCCACACGCTGATGGCCAACCAGATCGGCGACGGCGAGGACGTCAAGAAGAAGCCGATCTACTATCACTGGGGGCTGGATCTGGGCGGCGCCGAGCGGATGGTCGACGTGCTGGCGGCGACCGACGGCCAGGTGGTTTCGGCGGCCGGCGAGTTGCTCCAGCCGGGCACGTATCCGGACCTGGTCAAGCCGCGGGGCGACGTACTCTACCTGCGCGACGCCCGCGGCTGGTACTACCGCTACAGCCATCTCGATTCCATCGATCCGTCTGCGGGGCTCGGCGCGAAAGTCAACATGGGCCAGAAGATCGGAGTGCTCGGCAAGCAAGGCGCCAGCGGCGGCTGGTCGCACCTGCACTTCGACATTGTCGCCCCGCAGCCCAGCGGGCGGTGGGGGATTTTGGAAGGCTATGCCCTGTTGTTCGAGGCGTATCACGACGCGCATCCGCTGGAAGTGCTCCAGGCCGTTGCCCGGCCGCATCAGTTGGCCGCGGTGGGCGAGGCCGTCACGCTGGACGGTTCCCGTTCCTGGAGCCGTCACGGTCCGGACCACATCGCGAGCCATACCTGGACGTTCAGCGACGGCAAGACGGCTCGCGGGCCGACCGCCAAGCGGCGTTATGACAAGCCGGGGTCGTACAGCGAGATCCTGAAGGTCGTGGACAAGGACGGCAACCTCGACTACGACTTTGCCGTCGTCCGCGTCCAGGATTCTGAGGCGCCCGACCAGAAACCGCCGTCGATTCACGCTGCGTATTGGCCCACCTGCGACATCAAGGCCGGCGATGAACTGACCTTCAAGGTCCGCTCGTTCAGCGTGGCTCCGGACGAGGGCCAGGAGGAATGGAATTTTGGCGACGGCTCGCCGCCGGTTTGCGTGCAATCGGACGGGAACGCCCAGGCCCTGGCGCCCGATGGCTACGCCGTCACCCAGCACACGTACCTGAACGCCGGGCATTACCTGGCCCAAGTCTCCCGCACCAACCGCCGCGGCGAGACGGCCACCGCCCGGCTGGAGATCGTCGTCCGGCCGTAGCGTCGGCGCCGCGCGTCTGTGTTTCCGGCATCACGACGATGGAAGGACTCATGCCATGCCTGCAGTTACGTCTTCCGGTTTGGAACCGGTTCCGCCCGCCGGGCCGCGCCGCCGCGTGGCCTTGCACTGGAAAATCCTAATCGGCTTGTTGTTGGGCGCGATTCTGGGCATCGCCGCCCACACCTATTTTGCCCGGCCGCACCAGGCGGACACCGTCGATGCGCTGGATCGGGACGCCAACGGGGTCGACGACCGGCTGGACTGGTTTGCCCTGCAGGTCGCCGATCCCGTGGGGCGGATCTTCCTGCGGCTGGTGCTGATGGTCGTCCTGCCGCTGGTGGTCTCGGCGCTGGCCTTGGCCGTGGTTGAATTGGGCGACCTCCGCCGCTTGGGGCGCATCGGGCTGCGCACGCTGTTCTATACGGTGATCTTATCCAGCACGGCGGTGTTGATCGGCGTCACGCTGGTCAACACGTTTCAGCCCGGCCATCGGTTGGGGCAGGCCAAACGGGAGGCCCTGGCGGCGCAGTACGGGCAGGGTGTGGCGGAGACGATTGCCAAGTCCAAGTCGGCCAAGTCGCTGAAGGACACCTTGCTGGACATCATCCCGGAAAACCCGCTCCAAGAAATGGTCGGAGCGTTAGACGGCAGTTCCAAAGGAAACGGCATCCTGGCGGTCATGTTCTTTGCCCTGACCATCGGCGCGGCTCTGGCCCAGGTCGGAGAAACGGGGCAAGCCGCCGTCAAAGTGCTGGAGGGACTCTTTGCCGCGTCGATGAAGATCCTCGATTGGGCCATGCGGCTGGCTCCGCTGGGCGTCGCCTGCCTGGTGTTTGCCATGACCTCGCGCTTGGGCGGCGAATTGCTGGTGACGCTGGCCTGGTTTGTCGGCACGACGGTGCTCGGCTTCGCGTTGCAGCTGCTGGTCGTCTATCCGTTGCTGTTGATCGTCGTCGGCCGGCGCAGTCCGGGCGAGTTCTTTCGCCGGATCAGCGAGGTCATGCTGATGGCCTTTGGCACGTCCAGTTCGAATGCCACGCTGCCGGTTTCGCTCCGCGTCGCCGAAGAGCAGTTGGGCCTGCCGCCCGCCGTCTCCCGGTTCGTGCTGACCGTCGGGGCGACGGGGAACCAGAACGGCACAGCGCTGTACGAGGGCGTTGTGGTCCTATTCCTGGCCCAGGTGTTCGGCGTGGATCTGACGTTGGGCCAGCAGGTGATGGTGGTCTTGATGGCGGTGATCGCGGGCGTCGGGACGGCCGGCATCCCCGGTGGATCGATTCCGATGGTCGTGCTGGTCCTGCAAAGCGTCGGCGTGCCGGGCGAGTCGATCGCCATCATCCTGGGCATCGACCGCATCCTGGACATGTGCCGCACTGTTCTGAACGTCACCGGCGACCTGGCCCTGGCCACCTGTGTCGCCAGAGAATAGGGACCAGTGCCCGATCCCGGCGCAAGCTTGGGGTTGATCGCCTGAGCAGGGTGTTGAAAAAATGGACAGGCATTTCGCGGGGGTCACTCTCTCTTGCGTTTCGCCGATGCAGCTCGGAGCCGGTCCCCTTGTTGTCCGCAGGCGGTTCAAACAAACAACCAGGCGCGCACGGCCTGGATCAGATCGTGCAGCCAGACGTAGCCCAACGGGCGGCGGCCGCACTCGATGCGGGCGACGACGCCGGCGCCGGCCCGCCGCTGGGTGATCGCTGCCGCGTCGACGGACACCACGGCCGTGACGGACAGTTGTTGGCGGTCATCCGGCTCACAGATTTGGGCTACCCGTTGCACCCGGCCCTGATAAACCCGGCTGGGCTCCGTAGCCAGCAGGAACGTCACGGGCAGGTCGGGGCCGAGTTCTCGGCGCGCGTCCAGGACCTCGCCGGCGTCTTGATCCGGGACCTCGATCTCCAGCACCCACGGGCCGCCGGTGTCGGCCACGGTCATTAGTTGTTGTCCGCGTCTGACGGGACGTTGCCGAAGGCTTTCTGCCAGATTCCACGTCAGGACCTGCCCGGCAATCGGACTGCGGACCTGCAACGCCTCGCTCTCGCTGTCCAGGATTTGCTTCTGGGCTTGCAGGCTGGCGACCAGCTTCTTCAAGCGTTCTTCTTCCGCCGTCTGCCGGGCGACCTCGTCGCGCTGCTGAGCGGTGAGCGGTTTGGCGCCCAGTCGCGAGGTGCGGAGGGCTTCCAGCTGTTCGGTGGTCGTCTGGATCTCGCCCAGCAGCCGGGTCCGTTCAAAGTCCAAGTCGCTGCTCTGGATCGTCGCCAGCACTTGCCCGGCGGCGACCGTTTCGCCGTGGTCGGCGTGCAACTGCTCGACGCGGCCGTCGCGCGGGGCGAAGATCCGGCTTTCGCGCTGCGGCTTCAATTGGCCTCGGCAGGTGACGCGGAATTCGGCGGGAACGAAGATCAACGCCGCGAGGCAGGCGGCCGCCGGCAGCGACCACAGCGCCAGGCGACTCCACCCGCTTGCCGAACGCCAGCGTCCCAGTCGCTCCCACACGCGCACGGCCGGAATGCGTTCATAGCGTGCGGCTCGCGCCAGCGCGAGTCTCGTCTGGCGGGCCAGGCTCGCCAGCGTGGTCCGATCGGCCAGCTGGCCGGGACCGGCGGCAAACGACTCCAGCACCACCGCGCCGACCGGAGCCGTCCGGACGGGTCCGTCTTGATCGGTCTCGGCCAGCGGCAGGACGACAAGCGCTCGGACGTGCGATTGATCGACGTAGTGGTCGATCGTGGTTTCCAGTTCGGCCGGCGCCGACTGGCCGGCGACGCCGTAGAACAGCGGTTCTCCCAGCACGGCGGCCCGCTGAACCAGCTGTTCCAACTGGCGGATCGGCGCGGAGCGAGGATCGAACGCATCCAGCCCGCTGACGGCCTGCACGCGCAGGGTGCCGTGCCGGGGGGCGGCGACGGACACGCGGTCGCAGCCTACGAGCCGGCGGGCCTCGTTGGCCACCGCACAGGCAACGCTCCGCAGGTCCAGGCGGCCCTGCAGTTGCTCGCAGAACTGCTCAAAACGGCTCCACTGCGTTTCCCGTTGCTGGCATTCCTTCAGCCGGGCGCGGCGATGGAAATCGGCGGCCAGAGCGCACAGCGTGGCGAGGACTTCCAAGTAGGTGCGGGCCGCCTCGGGCGAGCTGCCGGGCCGGGCGGCGATTTCGACGATCCGAATCACTCGCCCTTCCAGCGCGACGGGACAGGCCAACAACAGAAACGCGGAGGCATTGACGGGCCCCTGAGCGTCAGCCGCCCCCGGCGGTGCGGTCTGCGCCTGGCCCGACGCCCGCACCTGTTGCAGGAATCTCGCGTGCCGGTGTGCCGACTCGCCTCCCGCCGACCAGGGTGTTTCGCTGGGGCCGGAGGCACAGAGCGTTGGAAACGTGTCCGTGTCCGCCGCCCAGACGGCGCCGCCCGCGGCCGCCCCGGCGCGAACCGCGTGTTCGAGCAACGTGGCATAGAACCGAGGCTCTTCGACGCCCGTTTCGATCAACGCCTGGACGGCATCCACAAGCCCTTCGATTTGCCGCCACGTTACCTCGTGCGGACCAGCGCTGGCGGTAGGTTCCAACATGAGTGTGTCGCCGCTCCCTCGTCGAATCCGCGGGCCGGGGGCTTGCGCCGCGCCCAAAATTCCGAAATCTCAGCTGCCAAGTCTGGAATCCGGAAGGCGGGATTCCGACCTCTGCGGCTTGCTACAAGGTCAGTTCCAACGCCTCGATCACCGCAGCCATCGACGGCCAACGCTGATCGGGCGAGTGAGCGAGCATCTGCTGGTACACCGTCTCCAGGCTTTCCGGCGCGTCCGGCCGCACATCCCGGATCGGCGGGGCCAGGCCGCCGTCTGGCGTGGACGTTTCGCCGCTCCGCCAGTCCGGCGGCAGCAGGGCTTGATTGGCCAGCAGCGCGTACAGCGTACACCCCAAGCCATACACGTCCATCCTGGGATCGGCCGGGCAGCCGCCCGTCCGTTGTTCGGGAGCCATGAATCCGGGCGTACCCAAAACCTGGCCCGCTCCTTTGTACTGGTCCAGTTCGCTCGGTCCGGGAGACCACGCCCGGCCCCAACCGATGAGCTTGACAGCGCCCGTCCGGCTTAGCAAGAGGTGCGCCGGGTGAACGTCGCGATGCACGACGCGATGCTGGTGCGCGTGGGCCAGCGCCCGCGCGGCTTGCAGGACGTAGCCGACCGCGGCCGGGACGCTCAACTTCCGGCGCACCGCCAGACTGGCTAACGTGCGCCCGTCGACGTACTCCATGATCCGGTAGTGCAAGCCGTCGATTTGCCCGGCTTCGTAGGTGCGTGGAATGCTGGCGTGATCGAAAGCCGCTGTCAGCACGGCTTGGCGACGGAACCGCGCGATCGCCTCTTGGGAAGTGGCCAACGAGGACAAAATCTGGATGGCAACCCAGCGATCCAGGTAACGGTGACGAGCCTTTAGCACCTGGCCCGTGGGGCTGCGATGAATCCGCTCCACAATTTCGTAGACCTCGAACGCACAGCCGTCCAACTCACGGGCCTGGGCAGTCGCCGGAGTTCCGCCGGGGGACCGCTCGTCCTCTGGCGGCTGCTCCAAACGCGTTTCTTCTTCCTGCAGACGGGCCAGCACTGCCTGCAGCCGTTCGCGTTCCGAGCGGCCCGAGAAATCAGCCCAGGAAGCCTCCGCGTCGGCAACCGGCGGTTGAGGCGGACGCGCAACGGCGGCTTGCTCCGACGGCACCTCGTCCAGGCGAAAGACGGTCTGGCCGATGCGGAACTCCTCGCCGGGACCGACGGTGAATTCCTTCACGGCTTCGCCGCGGAGATAGATCGAATTGCGGGCAGTGGCCAGGCGTCGCACCCGCAGCCGGCCGTCCTCCAGAACCAAATCCGCATGTTCCCGCGAGATCCGCATGTCCCAGGGCACCGCCCAGCCGTCTTTCGGCGCCCGTCCGAGGCGGATCGCTTCGCGCGACGGCAACCGCCGGCGCCAAGTCTGCTTGATCCCCGGTCCAACGGCTAGAAACTCGTACACGTTCGATCCTTGGTCTGGGGGCCAGTGGGGCGGCGGATCGGACAACCGGTCCAACCAAAGCAATCAGGGCGGGGCCGTCCCGCGATGATCGTTCGGCTCTGTGTAGTGTAATCTAACGGCGGGGCAATTCCTAAGAAAGCACCGGTCCGCCTGCTTGCCACGGCCAAGTCGCGGTGCGAAAATCAAAAAAACGGGAGGCAAGTGGCAAACTTGCCTTGGTTGGACCCGCGGGTCCCGCTCCCTGGCTGATCCGTTCCACGTTGGGTGTTCCTATGGCTGTTACGAGCGTTGCCGACTTCTTCAAGCTGTTGGAAAAGAGTGCCCTGCTTTCCGCGGAGCAGTTTCAGGCTGCCCGCCAGCAATGGAGTGGAGAAAGCGACCCCAAGGCCGTCGCCCGCAAATTGTTGACGGAGGGCCAACTCACGAAATGGCAGGCGTTGCAGTTGCTCAACGGCCGTTCCGGGTTGACCATCGGACCGTACCGGCTGCGGGACGCTTTGGCCGGCGATGGCGCGGTCCGAGCGTTCCGGGCACAACATGCCGAAACGGGCCAGTTGGTCGAGTTGCGGTCGCTGTCGCGGAGTCACGCGGCGGAGCGTCCCGAGGCCGTGGACGAATTCGTCGCCGATGCGGAGCGGGCGGCGGCGGCTTCGAAGCGCAAAGTCCTGGAAGTGCATCGCCCGGACGGCCCGGACGAAATGTGTTACGTCGTGCTCCAGGAGGCCGGTGGCGGCCCGGCGGCCGCGGCGCCTGCCGCCTCCGCCGATTCGTCTGCCGACGCCTCGGCCGCCGCCGGCGCTGTCGCTCCCGCCGGCGCCGATCAACCGGCAGATACCGCTGCCGCGAAGCCGCGGCAGAAGGACAGCGGCAAGCCTTCGACCCAGCCGACGGCGGAAACTCCCGCCGCCTCGGAAGCCCGGCCGCCCAAGTTGAAACCCAAAGCTAAACCGGCAGAACCCACGCCTGCCCGGTGCGCCAGCGACGCGGCCGAAGCCAAGGACAAGGCCGCTCCTGCGACATCGGCAGAGTCGAAAACGGAGATCAAGATTCCGGAACTGGACGCCGCAGCCCCCGCTGCACTCGGGGTGCCCGCCGATTTCAAGATCACCAGGGGCAAGCGACGCAAGAAGGCCGGAGCGGCGCCGGCCGGCAAGCCCGCCAAGCCTGCGGCCGCGGATCAGGCCGCGAAGTCCGAAGCGGCGGAACCCGCCGAGGGTGGCGAAGCTGCCGAGGGCGATGTCGGCGCGGCCCCCGCAGGATCAGCCAAACGCGCGCTGTCTCCAGCCATGCTCATCGGCGGCGCCGTCGGCGGCGGTCTGCTGCTGGTGGTGGCGCTGGTCGTTGTCGCCTGGCTGGTGTTCTCCGGCGGTGACTCCGCCGAGGTGGCCGACGCAGGCGATGCCAAGCCGTCCGCCGAGCAAGCCACGCAGGCTCCCCAGGAGGGCGAGGCGAAACCTGCCGAACCGGCAGCGGAGGTACAGCCGGAGGCCTCGGAACCGGCCGATCCCGTCGTGTCCGATCCCGTGGTCGAGGTCGCGCCGGCCGCGTCTCCCGAACCCAAACCGGAGGCGAAGATTGAACCGGCCGCCCCCGACGCCAAGACCGACGCCAAGACCGACGCTGCCGCTCCGACAACCGCGAAACCCGCGGACGCTCCCGCGGCTCCGGCCGCGGAGGGCGGCAAAGAGCCAGCGGCCTCCGAATCCGCAACGCAAACGGCTAAACCGGACGCAGCCAAGACCGAAACGCCGGCCAACGAACCGGCGGACACCAAACCGGCGGACACCAAACCGGCGGACAAGGAGCCGGCGGCTGACGAGAAGGCAACGGACAAGGAACCGGCTGGCAAGAAGACGGCCGACAAGGAAGCTGCAAAGAAAGAGTCCGACAAGAAGCCGCCCGCGCCGCCCGCGGGCAAGAAGCCGTTTGCCGACTTGAAGGCGCTCGCCATGCTTCCGGACGTCTCCGATACCAATCCGTTGGACTTGGGGCCCGTCTATGTTCCCGCCGACGAATTGTGCTTCGTCAAGCTCCGCGGCGGCGAAAAGGCGCGCCGTGGCACGGAGCAGTTGATCATGAAGAACGCCAACGAAGGCTTGGCGGACAAGGAATGGGAGATCTCGGTCCGCGACGCGGGAGGCACCGAGACGATCATCGCCTCGCTGCAACTCAACGACAAGTCGCGCCTGATCTTCAAGTGGACGGCGAACGCCAAGTCGCAGGACGCGGCCCCGTACTTGTGCAACTGTGCGTTGAGCCTGTCGTGTGCGGGTGAATCGAAAGCGGTTACCTTCCGCGAGGCGACGCCGGTGGATCCGATGGTCGTGGACTTCGGCAAGCCGAGCAGCAAGAAGGACTGGCCCATCAAGATGTGCCCCGATCCCGAAGCCGTACGGTTCGTGATCACGGGCGTGCAAGGCGCCAAATGCACGGTCGATCCGGCGGAACCGGTGCCTGCCAAAAAGACAACGGTGTCGGTCAAGATCGAGGATGGCGGCGGGATGCTGTCTTTGAAGATCGACGCCTCGCTCGGCAACGACTTCCAATTGACCGCGTCACCTCAAATCAAGCTCTCGCAGGAGGCGCCCAAGCCCGACAGGTTCGTGCGACGGATGTTTGAGAATCAACTCAAGCAGGCACAAGCGCAAAACGAGGCGATCAAGCAGCAGATCCAGGGTCTCCAGCAGTACGCCAAGAGCGCGGCCAAAGACGCGAAGCAGGCCGAGCAGCGTCTGCCCGTTTTTGAACTGGAAGGCAGAAACTCGGAAGCCCTTGTGCAGAACATGAAGAAGATCGACGACTTGCTGAAGGGGCTTGGCGAGGGCATGAAGATCCAATTTCGCGTGGTCTACGACGCCGACTCGACGGAAGTCGTCCTGCTCAAGTCGGGGTGAGGCTGACAGAATTCAATTCTGCTCGCGCCAGGTCGTACCCGATGGCTGGCGCCACGATCGACCAAACGTGAATTGCGTAAGCCTGACCGCGGCGCCGAAACTCCTGCGGCCCATCGCCATCGGCGGCCCTTCCCGTGCCAGAACCTGCCCGCTTTGCAGACTTGGCGAGCGATTGGCGGACTGGCCGCACATCAGGAAACTGGGCAAGCTGCGCAGGTTCTGCCGATTATTTTGATTTTAACGAAAGTTCTAATCACAGAACTTCCGATACACACGGCACGGACGGAACGGCTTCGGTGCGGGGGGCGCACTCTCAAGCGACGTGAGGATATCGTCATGAGATTCTGTGTTCGCATGCTGCAAGCGATTGCTTTGGCGGGGTTGATCGCCGTCACGGCCGCGGCGGCGGAAGGGCAGTTGAAATCAACCCAGAGTCCGCCTGCCAAGCCGGTGACGAGCGTGCCGAAATCGGTGCTCCAGAATTCACCGGACGTTGCCTCGCGAATGGCCCGTCGCCTGGCCGGTCCGGGCGCGAAAACGGTCACCGTGGAGGATGTCGTTGAGGGGGGCGTGTATTACGAGGACCCCGTCAGCGGAAAACTGATCCTGGGCGAGGCGCCGAGCAAGGTGCGCCAGACGCCGACTCGGGTCGCGCAAGCTCCCGTCGCGTCGCACAGGGCATCCATGAAGACCTCCACGAAGACCTCCGTGGAAGAGGTGGTGCCCATGGAGGTGACGGCGGAAGAATTCGGCGACGCCTACTGCGAGGACGGCGTTTGTTGTGAGGACGGCGAGTGCGGCATGTGCTCCAGCTGTCTCGTCCCTTGCGGCGTCCTGTTCCCGGCCGGCAATCTGGAATTGTTCGCCGGTGTCCAAGGTTTCACAGGCCCCGCGAACTGGGATGCAGACGGTGCCAGCTTTGGGTTCAACGAAGGCTTGAACTGGGGGATGCCGATTCCTCTGTTCAGCTGCCTCGGCGGCCAGATCGGCTTTCGCGCGACGCAGAGCAACCTGTCTGGCTCCGCGGCCTCGGACGACACGCGGCGGCAAGCGTTCGTCACCGCGGGCCTGTTCCGCCGAGTGGACGTGGGCCTGCAGGGCGGCGTGGTGGTCGATTGGCTGTCGGATGGTTGGTACCGGGACGTCGATCTGGTGAATCTTCGCAGCGAATTGAGTTGGGTGATCGACAGCACCCACGAAGTCGGGTTCTGGGGTGCGTTCGGCACCAAGAACTCGGAGGAGCCCGCCGCGAATGCGCAAGTTGCGGATTGGGAGACGACGGACCTGTACGCCTTCTTCTACCGCTACAGTTTCGGTGGCTGCCACGACGGCGACGCCCGGCTGTTCGCCGGCTTTTCAGGCCAAAGCGACGGACTGCTCGGCGCCGATGCCCGGCTGCCGTTGGGCGACACGTGGGCGTTGGAGGCCAATTTCGCGTATCTGATTCCCAGCGAAGGCGACGGCGCCAACGCCGACGCCGATTACGTTCAAGAATCGTGGAACGTCGGCATCAACCTGGTTTGGTATCCCGGCCGTCGTTGGGGCCGAGGCGACCGCTACTATCGACCGCTGTTCCGCGTGGCCGACAACGGCGTGTTCATGATGGACCAAACGATGCCGTAAGACGGCTTGCGAAAATCACCGGAATCCGTCACGCTCTGTGCGAGAGGACGGGCTGTCACCGGTCGCACGGCGAAAGCCGTTCGAGGGGTGATGGCCCATTCCTTTTTTTCCTCGCCCCCTGGCCGCACCGCAGCAAGTGACGAAGGAGCCCTTCGTGGCCCCCGCCCAACCGACGATTTTGGAAGTGACGCCGCGCATCCGCATCGCTCTGGCGGAATTGCGTTTTACGTTTGCCCGCAGCAGCGGACCCGGCGGCCAGAACGTCAACAAGGTGAATTCCAAAGCCACGGTGCACTGGCCGATCGCGAGTTCGGCCGGGCTGCCCGACGACGTCCGCGACCGCTTTGTCGCCGCGTTCCACACGCAGATCAACAAACAGGGCGAGTTGGTGCTGCAGAGCCAGCGATATCGGGATCAAGAGCGAAACGTCGCAGACTGTCTGGAGAAACTCAGCGGCATGTTGCGCCAGGTGGCTCAGCCGCCGAAACGGCGCAAGCCGACCCGTCCCAGCCGCGGCGCGAAGCAGCGTCGACTGGACGACAAGAAAGCCCGCTCCGAAGTCAAATCCCGCCGCCGCCTGCCGTCGGACTGAGTCGGCAGCCCTGGAAGACCACGCCTTTTTTGCCTTTTTTCGCCTCCCACGCAATAAAGACTGCGCCGGCGCGTTTATTCTGGTAGCGATGACAACCAGCGGTCGAGAATCGGCAGAGGCGGAACGCATGGCGGAATGGGTCCGCAACCACGGGCCCGCAGTGCGGGGCTATTTGCTAGCCATCTTGCGGCGCCCCGACGACGCGGACGATTTGGCCCAGGAGGTTTTCTGCCGCGCGTGGCAGGGCCGCCACCGCTATCAGGAGCAGGGCCACGCCCGGAGTTATCTGCTGCGGATCGCGGATCGTTTGGCCTGTGATCGCATCCGGCGAAGGAAGCCGGAAGAGACCCTGAGCCACGAGGGCTGGCGGGACAAGGAGCCCTGGAGCGACAGCGGAGATCCCGTCCAGACGGCGGTGCAATCCGAAGCCACCCGGCAACTGCACGCCGCGCTAGCCCAACTGACGCCGATTCAACAACGAGTTTTATTGCTGCGGTATTACGGCCAACTGACCTTCGAACAGATCGCCCAGACGCTCGGTTGCCCTTTGAATACGGCCTTGAGTCACTGCCGTCGCGGGTTGGAGGTGCTGCGGAAACGACTCGCGGAGGACATGCGATGAACGAAGAAACCAGAAGACTCCAGGAACTGTTGGAGCGGGCCACGGCCCCCGGCAACCAGATGTCGGACGACCTGGACGCCGAGACGTCGTCGTTGCGCGAGGGCTGGCTGGCCCTGAGCAAACTGCTGGAGGACGCCCAGGTCGCGCCGGACCAGCCGTTGGATCGTTGGCAGGTGACACTGCGGCCAGCGGCGCAGCGGCGGTGGTTCGCTGTGGCGGCGGCCCTAGCCGCTTCGCTGTTGATCGCCGCCGGGCTGACGCTGGCGTATCGCTTGCTGGAACGATCGGACATCATGGCGCCCAGTGCGCCCAGACTGGCGCAAGACGGTCGCCCGCTGGCAGAACCTCTCGCCGTTGCGCCGGAAGCCGTCGCCAAAACAACGAACGCCGACGCCCGATCATCGGTCGCCGACGGATTGACCTGGGACGATCCGCTGGACGACGAAATCACGGCCGTCGCCCAGGCCGCGGCCTGGGTTCAACAAGACTGGTATGCCCAAACGGGCGGCCTCGGCGCGATCGAACGCGGATTGGACCAAATCCAAAAGGACATCGAAGATGGTACGTTGTAATTCAAACTGGTTGCAGACAGGAGACGAGACGATGACGCGGCGAAAGGCGGCTTCTGTGGGGATCTTGAGCTTTCTAGCATGTCTGTTGGCCATCGGTTGGGCTGCCGCCCAGGATGCGACCCCGCCCGCCAAGCCGGACTCGCACGACGCGGTGGGCGACGACTTCCGACCGTTCCCGCCGCAGACGATGCCCAAGGATCGCGGTCCGCGGAACTTCGACCGCCCCGGCCAGACGCCTCGTGAAGGCGGTCCGGGCAAGGGCCCCTTCGACCGGCCTGGAAAACCCGACACGTTCCGACCCGGCGGGCCGCACGGCGGCATGGGCGGGCCTCTGGTGGCCGGCCAAGCGGGCACGTTTGGCCAGCCCCCGATGCCGGGCCAACCGGGGATGTTCGGCCAACCGGGGATGCCCGGCCAAGGAGCGATGCCCGGCCAGCCGGGGATGCCCGGCCAGCCGGGGGTGTTTGGTCAGCCACCCATGCCCGGTCAAGGAGGCATGTTCAGCCAACCGGGAATGCTCGGTCAACCGCCCCGCTGGCCTCACGCCGACTGGCACTCGCTGGAACGGAACGATCCGGAAATGTGGAAGTTGCTGCAAGCCGACTATGACCTGAACAGGCGGAGTCAGGAGTTGGCCGTCCAGCATCGGCAAGCGCCCAAGGATCAGCAGGAGGCGATTCAACAGCAATTGGAGAAGACCGTCGTGGAGCATTTCGAGGCGCGCCAAGAGCGGCGATTGCTGGAACTGAAACGGCTGGAAGAAGAACTGAAGCGGCTCCGCGACTCGATCGACAAACGCAAGAAGGCCCAACCGGAGATCGTCAATCGCCGAGTATCCGAACTCTTGGGCCTGAAGGACGAGCCTCAGTTCTGAGTGTCCGTCCGGTGTCTTTCACCAGATTCCGAAACTGCGCATCCGCAAATGGGCCGAAGCCGCCGCTCGAACCGCGTAAGCCAGCCGCCGAGTGACCGACGCGGGACGGCCAGGCGCGTGCGGCAAGGTTTTCCAACAACGAAGGGCAACTGGAGCGGTTCGCCGCGCCGGCTGCCCGTTTTCGTTTCTTGGTTTCGAGCTGAGACCCGGAATCTCTTCCCAGCGCGGCGGCAAGGCCCGAATTGCGAGTTGCGAGCGGAACGGCGCCAGTCGCCGGGTGACGTTCCAAGCCGTCGGCTCGTGCCGCGCCGTTCAACATCACAATCGGCTCCGCACAATCGGCTCCGCGCCCTTTGACGACCGCTCGGACGCTTGATATTCTTTCTTGACGCCTGCCGGAATCTCTGCAGCCGCCCTGCGGCGGGTGGTGCTGATTCCTGGCCCAAATCTCAATGGGAAGCCCAATCATGCGACCGATTTCTGGCTCGAATTCCAACTCACTCAAGTGCCGTCTGGCTGGCAGCGTGTTGTGCCTGCTGGGCCTGATTCCCGCATCCGTAGTGGCGGGGGCGGAAGACGCCCCGGCCGCGGTCAAGAACGTCATTCTGATGATCTCGGACGGATGTGGCTACAACACCTGGGACGCCGCGAGCATGTACCAGGGACGGTGGGACGCGGGCGCCGGGAAGAGCACGCAGATCTACGACGGTCCCGGCTGGGTCAAGTATGCCTGCAGCACGTATCCGCTGAACACCTCGGTCGCGCCGACCGGTTCCGGCGTGCAGGACAAGAACGTGATTTACGACCCCGTGAAGGCCTGGGATCGCCAGAAGGGGTATGCTTGGCTGTCGGAAACCTATACCGATTCAGCGGCTGCGGCCACGGCCTTGTCCACGGGGACGAAGACGTATAACAACGCCATCAACTGGAGCGATCAGAAACAACCGCTGCAGCCCACGATGTCGGAAGCGGCCAAGGCCGCGGGCAAATCGACGGGAGTCGTCACGTCGGTCCAGTGGTCCCACGCGACCCCCGCGGGCTTGAGCAACGCCCACAACGCGGACCGGGACAACTATGTGGAGATCGCCAACGCGATGCTCTCCGGCGGCGCGATGGACGTCATCATGGGTTGCGGCAATCCGGACTACGACAATAACGGCGTCCCCGTCAAGAAGAGCAAGGAATACAAGTACGTCGGCGGTCCCAAGACCTGGAAAGCGATCGAGGCGGCGCGGGCCACTGCGGGCGGCACGTACCAGGGCTTCCGGCCCGTCTCCACCAAGGCCGAGTTCGAGGCTCTCGCGTCGGGTCCCGCGCCGCGCCGGGTGGTGGGGACCGCCCAGGCGGCGACCACGCTGCAGCAGGCGCGCCGCGCGGCAAAGACCGAGGAGCCCGGCGCGGACACGCCGCGGAACGCCAACGTACCCAGCCTGACGACCATGGTCCGCGGAGCGTTGAACGTTCTGGACGATAATCCGAAGGGCCTGTTTCTCCTGGTCGAGGGCGGGGCCGTGGACTGGGCGGCGCACAGCAACCATGCCCGGCGGATGATTCAAGAGCAGGTCGATTTCGTGGCTGCCGTCGAAGCGGTTGCGGCCTGGGTCGAAGCGAACAGCAGCTGGAACGAGACGCTGCTGGTTGTGACCTCCGACCATGAAACAGGTCTGATTTGGGGTCCCCAATCCGACAAGATCCCGTTCCAACCGATTGTCGATCAAGGGCCCAATCGCATCCCGGAAATGCGGTTCAATTCCAAGACGCACTCCAACAGTCTGCTGCCGGTCTATGCCCAAGGCGCACGCAGTTCGCTCCTCTCTCGCCTGGTGACCGGTGATGATCCGGTCCGTGGCCCCTATGTGGACAACACGGGCGTCGCACGTCTGCTGAGGCACGCGGCGGGCGGCGTGCCGTTGGAGGCCGGGGGCTCCCGTTCCTCGCCCTGAGCGTTCCCCGGCCGGCTGCGTTCGATGGCAAGGCCCACGATCAAACTGGAAACCCATGAAAATCACGCAGATCGAGACGCTCGTTTGTCACGCCCGGATGCGGAACTGGGTGTTTGTCAAGGTGCTCACGGACCAGCCGGGGCTGTTCGGTTGGGGCGAGGCGACGCTGGAGTGGCACACGCGGGCGGTGGTGGGCGCGGTGCAGGATCTGGCCGAACTGGTCGTCGGCGAGGATCCCCGCCGGATCGAGCATTTGTGGCAGATGATGTACCGCCAGCACTTCTGGCATGGGCACGGGATCGTGCGGGCGACGGCCATCGCGGGAATCGATCTGGCACTGTGGGATATCGCCGGCAAGCTCGCGGGGATGCCCTGTTCGCAGCTGTGGGGCGGCCCTGTCCGGGACTACGTCCGCACGTATTGCCATCTGGGCGGAGGCCGGATGGAGGATTTCTACGAGACGTCCGTGGAAGACGCCCGCAGATTCGGCGATTTGGCCCGGCAAGCGGTCGAAGACGGCTTTACCGCGTTCAAGGCGATGGCCGTGCCGCCAACCATGCCCATCGAGGGCTTGCGCCCGATCCGGTTGGCCGAGGCGGCGGTCCAGTCGATGCGTGAAGCCGCGGGCGACGGCATCGACATCATGGTGGACTGTCATGCGCGGCCCTCGCCGGCGATGGGACTGAAATTCGGTCAGGCACTGGATCCGTACGGACTGTACTTTTTCGAGGAGCCGTGCTGGCCGGAGAGCATCGAAGGGCTGGCGATGATCAACCAGGCGATCACGACGCCCGTCGCTACCGGAGAACGGATCACCGAGTTGTCCTACTTTCGGCAACTGTTCGCCCAACGTGGGTGCGAGATCTGCCAGCTGGACATCACCCACTGCGGCGGCCTGACCGCGGCTCGCCGCATCGCCGCCTTGGCCGACGCCCACCGGATCGCCCTGGCGCCGCACAACCCGCAAGGTCCCGTCAGCACGGCGGCCTCGCTGGAGTTCGGCTTTTCGCAACCCAACTATATCATCTGCGAAACCGTCCACCAGGATGTGCCCTGGCGAGGCGACGTTGTGGACGAGGGGTTTCGCGTCGAGCCCAAGGGACGCATCGTGCGTCCCAACACGCGTCCCGGCTTGGGCATCTCGATCAACGAAGACGAAGTGCGGAAGCACCCGTTCGAGCAGGAACTGCTGCAGCGTGTGTTTTACCCCGACGGAAGCGTGGGGGACTGGTGAGGGGGAGAAGTTAAAAAGTCGAAGAGTCGAAGGGTCGAAAAGTTGAAAAGTTGAAAAGTTGAAGAGCTGAAGAGCTGGGCGGATGGACGGCATTTGTCTCTTTCGTCTCAGCGGCCCCGTCCGGCCCACCCTTGCGTCCCATCTGCCCTTGATTGGCCCGCCCCCAGGAGGCCCCAGCCATGCCTAGACCCCTCACCGGAGTTCTCCCAGTGGTCCACACCCCGTTGCGGGCCGACGATTCGATCGACGTCGCAAGTCTGAGGCGGGAGATCGATTGGGCGCTGGAGGTTGGGGCGGAAGGCTTGTGTACCGGGATGGTCTCCGAACTGCTGCGGTTGACCTTTGGCGAGCGACTGGAGTTGACGACGGCCATCGCCGAGATCAACGCGGGGCGCGGAGTGTTCATCGCCGGGGTGGGGGCGGAGAGCACGAAGCAGGCGTTGGAGTATGCGCGCGCGGCCCAGGCGGCGGGTTGCGACGCCGTCATGGCCATTCCGCCCGTCTCGACCGCCCTGCCGGACGGGCAACTGCTGGAGTACTTTGGCACGCTGGCGGAAGCCGTCGATCTGCCGCTGGTTGTCCAAGACAGTTCGGGCTATGTGGGCCGTCCGATTTCGTTGGACGTCTTCGTCCAGTTGCTCGACCGGTTTGGTGCGGAGAAAATCTTATTCAAGCCGGAAGCGAATCCGACGGGACCGCGACTGACGGCGCTGCGGGAGGCCAGTGGCGGCCGGGCGCGAATCTTCGATGGTTCCGGCGGTCTTGCCCTGGTGGACTGCTATCGCCGGGGAATCGTCGGCACGATGCCCGGCATGGAGTTTCTGCCGGGTATTGTCGCGCTGTGGAGGGCCCTGGAGCGTCGCGACGAGCGGGCTATTTACCGGCTGTACTTGCCCATCTGCGCGTTGGTCAGTCTCCAATTGCAGGCTGGCTTTGACGGCTTTCTGGCGGTCGAGAAGTACATTCTGAACAAACGCGGTTTGTTTGCCTGCGAAGTCCGTCGCAAGCCGTACGCCTGGGACCTGGATCAGGAAACGCGACGGGAACTCGAACGGCTGCTGGAACAACTCGACGCGGCGCTCGCTGACCCGTCTTGACGCGGACATTTCGGCAAAATCAAGGGTGTGACTGATGGTTGACGTCTCGTTAGAATGCTTCCTGCCCGGTCTGACGGTCGCCTTGGTCGAGGTGTCTGGGGCTCAGATTGCCGCCGCTTCGGACGACTTGCGGCAGCGCTGCGATCAGGTCGCCAGAACGGTGGTAGAGCAGGGCGCGGCGGGTGGCCAGACGCGGCGAGCAGCCATCCGTAACCTGTTGCGCAGCGGAGGTTTTCGGCCTGCGGGCCGAAACAAGCCGGCCCAGGAGTACCTGCTGAGGACCGTCGCGGAACAGGGCGTCTTGCCGCCCATCTGCAATGCGGTCGACTTGATCAACCTTGTCTCTCTGCAAGCGGGTTTACCCATCTCGCTGGTGTCGCTCGACCGAATCGGAACGTCGATTTCCTTGCGGATCGGCGCGGCTGGCGAGAGATACATCTTTAATCGGGCCGGTCAAGAACTGGACGTCGCAGGCCTGTTGTGCCTGTGCGCCGGCCAGCGTGAGGACTCCGAGCCGGTGGGGACTCCCGTCAAGGACTCGATGCGGGCCAAGGTCACCGAGGAGGACCGCCATCTGTTGGCCTGTGTGTACGCGTCGGCCGAGGCTGTCTCGGCGGTGGAGTTGCGGCGCTGGGCCGACGACTTGGGGAACGGATTCCAACAGTTTTGCGGAGCAGTCCGGGCCGACGTCACGATTCTGCCTTGACCGACACGGCAGACCGGCCCACCAGCCGGATGCAGCACCTCGTGCCGGGAAACGCAAAAACGGCTGCTGCAGCACCCCGGACCTGCGGTTTCTCGTCAAACGGCGTTCAGCTGGGTTGGACAGGTCAAGGAACCTGTCCTACGCATTAGGTAGGCTTGGGTTTGCGCGTTCTGGAGAGGGAACTCCAACGCCTTGCGGATCGTCCTAGAGTCGGCTCAGTCCCGACATCGGGAACGATTGATGCAACTGGCCAGTTTCTTGCGTTCCCAGCCAACTTTTTGACGGCATTTGCAAACTGCATTAGTATACTGGAAGATTGGTCCATCTCGGGAGTTGCGCCTAGACTGCTCTTGGTGACCGCGTGGAATCGCGGCTCATCTGTTATCGAGGTATGCGCGTATGCCAGCATCTGTGTTCCCTGTTCCGTTGTGTGGCAAGAAACAGAGAAAACGTCTCCGCTCTGGAAGGCGTCGTCAGCGACGAAGGCAGCTGGGCTTCGAGACGCTGGAGTTGCGCCGCGTCCTGGCTTCGATTGCCGGCCAGGTGGTGTACGACTTGGACGGCGACGGGGCGTTGGAGACGTACGAGCCGGGACTGCCGGACTGGCAGATCTACATCGATACGAACAACAACGAGCAGTACGACGAGGGCGAGCCGACCGTCCTGACGGACGCCAACGGCGAGTACCAACTAGGCGACTTGGCTCCCGGCTTCTACACCTTGCGTCGGGTCCCGCAAGCGGGCTGGCAACAGACGTTTCCGGGCGGGATCGGCAAGCACACGGTCAACCTTCGCAACGCCACGCAAGAGATCGTCGGGATCGACTTCGCCCAACAGCGACTGTTCACTCCCTTGACGCCAGGCAACCTGTTGATCACCCGCAGCAGTTTTGTGGACAACGACCTGCTCCTGGAATACACGCCCGATGGGCAAATGGTCCAGGCGCTGGTCATCCCCGGCACGACCGACGCCAGCCGGCTGATTGCCAAGGACCTTGTCCTGGACGGTCTGGGGCAGGTACAGATCTTCAACGGCTACGACGACGTGCGGTTGACCACGTTCAATCCCATCACGGCGACCTTCGCCGACACGTTGGTTCCCGAGTGGGACATGGGGCGGACGTTTGACCCGTGGGGAGATATCGCGGCTTTCGGGAACTATGTCTTCGCCAACGAGCACCTGGCGGATGGCGGCACGGCGGACGGCGTCATTCGGTTCGACGCGCGCGACCTCAGCTTCCAGCGGTTTTCCGGCGGCTTTGGGGTGCCGACGGACCTGACCGTGGGATTGGACGGGCTGCTGTACACCTTGAACGCGACGGTCAACAACACCACGGTCCTGGTGCACAACCCGGAGACGATGTCGTTGGTCCGCGCTGTGAACGTGGATCAGCGTCTGCAGTCGATCGCCGTAGACGAAGACGGAAATCTGTACGCGGTCACGGACACGGGGCTGAAGCAATACACGGCGGACGGGGAATTCGTCAAGGGCGAACCGGCGGTGAACGGTTTGGATATCGCGATCAGTCGCGATCAGCGGCTGGTTGTCACGACCGACGTGCGGGTCACGCTGCTGGACACGGATTTCGCCAATCGGACCTCCTTCCTGTTGCCCGGCAGCGTGGCAGAAAACTTCTTGTCGTTCGCGGCTTTTGTCCAGGACCCGGCGGGCGAGGTTCCGGCGGGCAGCGGGATCGACTACGGCGTCTTGCAACCCGGCAATATCCTGGTCGCCAATTCGCCTGAGACGGGCGAAGCCGCGAAGCTGTTCGAATACACGCCGTTCGGCGAGTTGGTCCAGGAGTACGACCTGCCGACGTTCGAACCGGGCGGCGCTCGCGACCTGGTGACCGACGCCTTGGGAAACGTCCAGATCTTCAACGGGACCTTGGCGCCCCGGCTGACAGCTTTCGATTCCCAAGCCGGGGGTTTTGTGCCGGAGCAGGTCCAGTTTGCCGGCTGGAGTTCGGCCGATCTGCCGACTGGAGGCGGCCTTGCGTCGTATCGGAACTACGTCTATGCGACGGACATGAAGACGCAGAATGACACGCTGGCCGAACGCGGCATCGTGCGCTACAACCTGGCGACGGAGACGTTCGAGCGGTTTCACAGCCAGCACGGCGACCTCGTCGATTTGAACGTCGGCCTGGACGGGCTGTTGTACACGCTGGCCCCGGCGCGGGAGTGGTCGGCAGCGGTGACGAGCTTCATGACGCTGGCGGCCGGCGTGAGCGGCGATCTGGCGAGCCTGGCTGAGGATGACGGCGACGAACTCAGTCTGCGGCCCTATTCGGCGTACCACGGGTTCGAGATCATCACGAGGTTCGACAGCGTTCCCAACATTCCTTTGACGGCGGTCGTCCGGGGCTGGTACGAAGGCGTGCCGGAGCACAACGTCACGCTGGAGATTCTCAACGCCCGCTCTGGCCGTTGGCAGCGTGTGACCGGCGCCCTGCAAGACTTTCCGGCCGCTGCGGGCGAGCAGACGTACGTCTTTGCGCTGCCCCGCGATCTGACCGAGTTCATCTCCGGGGGCAACCTCGGCACGCTCAATCTGCGGATCGCCGATCCGACGCCGGGCGCGGCCACGCACCGCATGCACCTGGATCAGTTGATCTTGCAGGGAGGAACCGTCGTCCGCCAGTACAACCCGGTGACGATGGACCTGCTGAAGACGGTGACCTTGCCCGGCAGCCACCGGGCGCTCGCGGTCGACGCCAACGGCGATCTGTTCGCAGCCGGCCCGGAGATCTACCGCTATACCAAGGACGCCGTGCCCGTCGGCTCGCCGTTGAAGGTGGGGACGATCGGCCCCTTGTGCGACCTCGACCTGGACGCGGACGGACGCCTGCTGGCAGCTGCCAGCGACGGGCAGATCCTGGTGACGGACCGGGACTTCACCAGTCTGGTCAGCTTCCAGGCGAGCGCTTCGGACGGCATGAACTTCGCCGCCTTCGTGTCGCCGGACCGGCCGCTGCCCAAAGCGCGTCCGGACCGCTTCACCGTCCAACAGGGCAGTTCGGAAAACATTTTGGACGTACTGGCCAACGACAACGTGTCCGCGCTGGGCGTGCTGTCCATCACCGCCGTCGGGACTCCGACACAAGGCGGTTCGGTGACGGTGGTCGGGACGTCGCAGCTGAGCTACGCGCCCGCCCAGGACCCCGCTTTCGTGGGCGTAGAGACGTTCACCTATACGATCAGCGACGGGATGGGCGGCACGGCTCAGGGGGTCGTCCAACTCGCGGTGCAGGGCAACGGCAACTACTTCGTTTTCGACGACCGCTACGCCACGACGGAGGATGACCTTCTGCCGTTGACCGTGCCCGCCGCTTCCGGAGTGCTGGTCAACGACGGCCGGCCCGACATCTTCCCCGTGTTGACCCCCGGCAACTTTCTGGTGGCTCATTCGCCGACGGGCAGCAACCCGTTTTCGTTGCTGCAGGAGTACACGCGGAGCGGCGTCTTGGTCCGGAGCATCGAGTTGCCCAGCTTCACCGGCGACTCGGCCGACGTGCGCGACCTGGTCGTGGACCGCCAGGGCAACATCCAGGTGTACAACGGGACGTCCCAACCGCGGTTGTCGACCTACGATCCGGTCACGGAAACGCTGACGCAGACGACGTTTGCCAATTGGAATACGGCGGAAGAGAAGACGGGCGGCGGCCTGGCGGCCTGGCGGAATTTCGTCTTCGCCACGGATCAGCTGATGTCCGCCGAGGACCCGCAGAGCGATGCGGGCATCATCCGCTTTGACCTCGAGACCGGCACGTCGCGCCGGTTTGTCGACGGCGGCAACTTGATCGACTTGACCGTCAGCCCGGACGGCTCGTTGTACGCCTTGGGACCGGGCGGCGCTGTGAGTTCCCGGTTCATTCGCGTCTACGATCCGCTGACCATGACGCCCGTCCGGCAGATCCTCAATTTGCCGGCGGACCTGCGGGCGATCACGGTTGCCGCCAACGGCGATATCTACGGTGTCCGCAGCTTGTCCAATCCCTACGTGTACCGCTACAACGCGAACGGCGCGCTGGTCGATCAGTACCGCGTGTACGCCGAGCCGGGGGTTCCGCTGCCGGATGCCGAAGCCGATTTCAGCGACATCGACCTGAGTGAAGACGGCCGCACGCTGTTGATCGCCAATATCAACCAGAGCAGTTCGACCGCCACGGGAGACGGGGACGTCGTGCTGTTCGATCTGTTGACCCGGTCCTCGTCCATTTTGCAGGCGCCGGACGAGAGCAGCGACATGAAGTTCGTGGCTTGGGTGCAGGCCCCTGTGGCCACCGTCAACGGCCCGCTGACGGTCGTTTCGTCCACGCCGCCGGCGCACGGCGTGTTGGATTGCAATCTGGCGGATACGACGCTGGACGGAGTGAAACCCGACGGTTCCTTCTGCTACGTCCCGGAGCCGGGCTTTTCCGGCGTGGACGGCTTCACCTACGTCGTCAGCGACGCGGACGGCAAGCTGCGCGAAGGCTCGGTCACTCTGACCGTCGCCCCCCGCAACGATCCCCCGGAACTGACTCCGGCGGCCTCGACGCTGGAGTCGGACGAAGACGCCGTGCTGGGGTTCCCGCTGACGGCGCTCATCAACGGCGGAGCGGGCACGACGGCGGTCAGCGACCCCGACGTTCACGATCCGCTGGGCGGCATCGCCGTGACCGGGCTGACGGGTCCCGGCGTGTGGTCGTTCTCCCAGGACGGCGTGGGGTTTGTGGACATCGGCACGGTCAGCCAGACTGACGCCTTGCTGTTGCCCAGTTGGGCGGACATCCGATTCACGCCGTTTGGCGGCAGCGGCGGAACCGCGACGTTCACCTACGCCGCTTGGGACCAGACGCTGGGCACGGCGGGGACCAGGACGCCGGTCACCTATCTGAGCTGCACGGCGGGAGGTTTGCCCGACCCGGAGACCGGCTTGTGCAGCGACGACAATCCGCCGGAGGAACTGGCCTACGGCGCCTTCAGCCAAGACGTTGACCAGAAACTGGTGACCGACGCGCTGGCCATCACCCTGTTGGATTTCAACGACGCTCCGGTGCTGATCCCGGGCAACCCGCAGCTGGGAACGACGGACGAACACACGCCGTTGGATGTCACCGTGGGCAGCTTCGTCACGGGAGTGTCCGATCCGGACGGCAGCGGCCAACTGCAAGGGATTGTGGTCGTCTCGGCTTCCGGGGCAGGGCTGTGGGAGTATTCGGCGGCCGGCGGCGCGTATCAGCCGCTGTTGCCGGTGACTGCCGGCCAGGCCCTGGTGCTGGGGCCCGACAGCCGGCTGCGTTACACTCCCGACGATCGGAACGGAGAAGTCGCCACCGTCACCTATCGCGCTTGGGATGCGACAGACGGGGCCTCGGTCGGGTACCGCGTGGACGCCAGCGTGTCAGGCGGTTCGAGCGCCTACAGTGGGGCGACCGATTCCGGCTGGATCGAAGTCACGGACGTCAACGATGCGCCGGTGCTCGCGCCCCAGTCGCCCGCGATCGGCACGACCGACGTCGTGACGCCCTTCGAGGTTGCCTTGCCTGAGTTCGTCGGAGGGATCACGGACCTCGACCACAACGCCGTGACCGGCGGAATCGCCGTTTTCGGCGTGACGGGACAGGGCGTCTGGTCGTACGCCTTGAACGGCACCACCTTCGTCGAGTTTCCGGCGCTAAGTGCGACTTCGGCGCTGCTGTTGAGCCGCACCGCGACGATCCGCTATGCGCCGGCGGGCGGAACGCCCGAAACGGCGACGATGGCCTATCACGCCTGGGATGCGTCGCAGGGCCTGTCCGGCGGCATCGCGGACGTCACCGTCAACGGCACAGACACCGCGTTCAGCGTCGCTACCGACGTCGCTACGCTGACAATCAAAGAAGTGAACGACCCGCCAACCCTCGGCGGTGCCGACGATCCGGTGACGTACACGGAAAACGATCCGCCCACGGCGATTCTCCCCGGCGGGACAGTCGTCGATCCCGATTCCGCCGACTTTGCCGACGGCCGACTGGTAGCGACGATCGTTGCCGGCGGGACGCCCAACGATCGGTTGCTGATCCAGGAGGGAAACGGGATTAGCCTGGCTGGCGACACCGTGATCTACGATGGCGGCGTCCTGCGACTGATCGGCAACTATACGATCGACGGCTGGGTCTTGACGGTCCACTTCACCAGCGTGGAGGCCACCAAGGCGGCGGTTCAGGCGGTGCTGCGATCGATCGCTTACGAGAACGTCTCCGAAAACCCCACGGCCACCGACCGCCGCGTCCAGGTTTCGCTGACTGACGGGGACGGGGGCAACGACACGGGCGCCCTGACGCAAACCGTCGCCGTCCGGCCGGTGAACGACCCGCCCAGCGCTCAGGGCGACCAGTACGACACGCCTCTGGGACAGTCGTTGACGGTCAACCGGGCCGAGGGCGTCCTGGCCAACGACGTCGATTTCGAGGGAACCGAGCTCACCGCCGTGCTGACCGAACCGCCGCTCAACGGCGAACTGACGTTGCTCGACGACGGGTCCTTGACGTACGTCCCCGACGCCCTGTACTACGGCCAGGACGCGTTTTCGTACAAGGCGTGGGACGGTGAATTCTTTTCGGATACGGTCCGCGTGGTGATCGACGTGCGACTGCGGCCGACCAATCCGGCGCATCCGGCCGACGTAAACGCCGACGGCTACCTGTCGCCGCTGGACGCCGTGCTGATCGCCAACTTCCTGCTGCACCACGGCGCCGGTCCGTTGCCGGCACAGTACGAACCGCCGCCGTTTGTGGACTACGACGGCGACGGTTCGGCGACCCAGGCGGACGCCGATTTGGCGGCTGCGGACCTCGACGTCGGCGGCACTCGCCCGGTGCCGCCGCCCCGCCTGGTCCTGCCCCAAACGCCGGATTCGCCGGGACCCGGAAATCTGGCCCGCGTGACGTTGCAGACGACAGACGCCGCAGGGGCGCCGATTGCGTCCGTCAACGCCGGCCAAACGTTCTACCTGGAAGCCTGGGTGAGCGATCGGCGGCTCGATCCCTGGGGCGTTGCGGCGGCGTACGTCGACGTCGGCTATCCGACCAGCCTGGTTTCGGTGACCGGAGCGGTTGCCGCCGGCGCGGAATTTCCTCATTTCGTTGCCGGGCAGACCTCGACGGCCGGTTCGATCGAACAAGCCGGCGCGGGACGCATCACCAGTCTGCCGGACGGCCAGGAGCACCGGTTGTGGCGGGCCCCGATGTCGGCTCTGGGCCGGGGCGAAGCGGTGTTCACCGCGGACGGCGCCGACAATCTGCCCGCCGGACAGTTCTTGCTCTTCGGCCTAGACGGACCGCTGGACGGGGCTGTCAACGTCGAGTACCTGGGGACGACGCTGCAGATCAAGGGACCGCCGGTTGCCGCGGACGATCAGTACGAGGTTGTGGAGGACGGCGAGTTGACCGCGACGGTTGGCGAGGGCGTGCTGGCCAACGACGACGACGAGGAACACGATCCGCTGACCGCGGTGCTGGTCGATCCGCCCGCTCATGGCGCCCTGCAATTCTCGCCGGCAGGTTCCTTCGTCTATACGCCTGATCCCGACTTCTTTGGCACCGATCGATTCTCCTATCGGGCCAACGACGGCTTCTTCAACTCGAATCTGGCGACGGTCACCCTGACGGTTGCGGCCGTCAACGATGACCCCGTCGCCGCGGCCGATAGCTACAGCGTGTTCCGCAACCAGGCGCTGAGCGTCGCGGCGGCCGACGGCGTGTTGGCCAACGATCGGGACGCCGACGACGATCCGCTCACGGCTCGGCTGGTCCAGTCGCCGCTGCACGGGACCTTGACCCTGCGGGCTGACGGCTCCTTCGACTATACGCCGGCCACGGACTACGGCGGGCCGGATGCTTTTACCTACCGGGCGTTCGACGGCACCACCGAATCGGACGAGACGGCTGTCGAGTTGCAGGTGTTCTTCGACTGGCAGAATCCGTTCCATCCGGTGGACGTCAACGGCGACGGGTACGCGTCGCCCATCGATGCCCTGTTATCCTTCAACGATTTTGCCACTCACGGCATCCGAATCTTGCCCGATCCGCCCGTGCCGCCCGACGTGGCGCCGCCCTTTTTGGACTTCAACGGCGACGGCCTGTCGTCTGACTTTGACGGCAAGAGGGTGCTGGCGGACCTGAATGCGAACGGATCGCGTTTGCTGTCCGAGCCCAGGTTGGAACTGCCGCAGCCGGTCCCGCCGCTGGGCGACGAGCCGCTGGTGCGTCTGCGGGTGGAGGCAGTCAACGCTCAAGGCGAAGCGGTTTCGACGGTGAGCCTAGGCGAAACGTTCGTCCTGAACGTCTATGCGGCTGATCTCCGTCCGGCGGGCACGGGCGTCTTCTCCGCTTATCTGGACGTGATCTATGACCAGGCCGGCCTGGCCGCCACCGGACCGATCCAATTCGGCGCCGATTTCCCGAACGTCCGCACGGGCAGTACGGCCTCCGCGGGCCTGTTGGACGAAGCCGGCGCTGTCGCGACGGCCACGGCGCCGGCAGCGGCGGAAGCGCTACTGCTGCAGGTCGCGCTGACGGCGACGGCCAGTGGCCAGTTTTCGATCGCCGCCGAACCCGCCGATCTCTCGCCGGCCGGCCAGGTGACGCTGTACGGCATCGACGGCCCGATTCCGGCGGAGAACATCGAATACGGGACGATCCAGGTGACCGTCATCCGCGAAGACAGCGACGGCGACGGCGTGCGGGATTTTGAAGAGGATGGCGCGCCCTACGGCGGCGACGGCAACCAGGACGGGATCGCCGATCGTTTGCAGCCCCACGTCGCTTCCCTGCGCAGCTCGGCCGACGGTCCGTACGTGACGATGGCTGCCGCGCCCCAAGTGACCTTGACCAACGTGACCGCCGTGGCAAATCCCGCGCCGGACACGAGCCCGTCCAACGTCGGCTTCCCGCTCGGTTTCTTCCGTTTGGACGCTGGCGGCGTGGCTGCGGGAGCAGCCGCCACGCTCACCGTGTATGCCGAGCCGGGGACGGTTATCAACACCTATTACGGTTACGGTTCCACGCCGGACCACACCGCGCCGCATTGGTACCCGTTCCTGTTCGACGGAGTGACGGGCGCCAAGGTTCTGACGGACCGGATCGAGTTGCACCTGGCGGACGGCCAGCGGGGCGACGGCGATCCGACGCCCTCCCGCATTGCCTTTGGACCGGGCGGCGCCGGTCTGTCGCCGACGGCTTGGACCAATCCGCTGAATCGCTTCGACGTGAACGCCAGCGGCTCCGTCACGGCTGCCGACCCGCTGGTTCTGATCAATCTGCTGAACCTCTCCGGACCTCAGGAGTTGCCTCCGGTCCCCGCGGCCGGCGACATGCTGCCGCCGTACCGCGACACCAACTGGGACAATCGCCTGGAAGCCCTCGATGTGCTGAACATCATCAACTTCCTCAACGGCCCGGCCGGTGGCGAAGGCGAGTGGGCGGGCGTGTACGAAGCCGCCTCAAACTGGGCCTTGCCCGCTGCGGCCGAGTTGACCGGAGGGACGCCCGCCGAAACATCCCAGCAGCTGGCAACGGCTCGCCGCGCCGGCCGCCTGTCGGGCCACGCGTGGACCTCGCGCGGCGGTCCGGACGCGCCGGTTCAGGCCGACGAGCCGGCCCGCCTCCGGCGCGGTCCAGGAGCGGCGCTCGGTGCCGGACCGGGCCAGGCAACTTGCCTGCGGTTCGAGGATGCTCTGGATTTCGATCGGACGCTGGACGAAATCGCCCTCGATGTGGCTCAGAACTGGGGCGCTTAGCAGCCTGGCGAAAACAGACAGCGGCGGGGACACATTGACTGGCGAGGATGAAGCTGGCCTGCGGCGTCTGGCGGCGCAGTTCAAGGCGGACCAAGCGTCCTTCTTGCTGATCCTCGCTTCGCCGGCCTTACCTTCCCGCGCTGCGGCCGCGGCGCGAGGGCGGTGCGTTTTGGGTCATCGCCTGTTGCTGTTTTTCGACGGCCGCGTGAATGTGCGCGATATAGTCTTCGATCGAATGGTCGGAGAAGTGATCGATCTTCAGGCGGTGCAGACCCCGGGCGAACCCCCGCAGGCGGTCGATGACGCGCCGCCAACCTTCCACGTCGCGCACGCGGCCGTGCGAGTCGATGTACATCTCGCGCCCGGCGTGCCGGTAGCCCATCCACGCCGGCGGCACTCGGGTGACGATATCGTTGTTGTTCACCCAGCGGAAATGGACCAGCCGGTAGTAGTTCACATACGCCCGATTGCCGACTCGCGGACTGCCATAGGTAAAAAGCCCCTCCGGGCTGGAGGAGATATTGGAGATCTTACAGCGGCCGGCACAGATCGTCGCCATGGCGCCGCCCAACGAATGGCCGGCGAACCAGAGGGGCAATTGGTTGCTCGCCAGCACCTGTTCGATGTGCGGCCAAAGGTCGTCCACCTCGCGTTTGAAACCGCTGTGGACCTTGCCGACCGTCTCGGCCAACGCGGCCACGGCGTTGGCGTCGGCCTTGACGTCGTTCCACTCGTTCGGCTCCGTGCCCCGGCACACAATCACGCAGTCCGTGGTCGTCCGAAACTGGTAGGCTTGGGCCCCGTCGTGGTCGAAATAGAACGAGTCCAGAAAACCGATCTGCTGGACGCAGCGCAGTGCCGGCTCCGGCGGCATGTAGGCAATTTGTGAAAGCTCGGCGAACAACAGCGACTGCTGCACGCGCGTCAGCTGGGCGATCGGCCCGGTGAGCCGCGAAAAGAGGTCGATTCCGTGATACCACGCTTGCTGTTCGGACTGGGCGGCATCGGTGCTCATGGCTGTGTTCCACAAAGGTCCCAAAAACGTAGCGGCGGGCCGGCCTTTCCCCGTCCCCCGCGGCGAATTCAGTCTCACGTGCCGGATCTTAGAACGGCACCACCATTTGCTTGACTTGCTTGGTTCCCCAGATATTGACTTCCTCGATGAACGAGTTGTCGGGGACGTCGATGCAATGCACCAGCGTGCGGGCGAAATCCTCGGCGCCGGGGAAGCCTTCCAGCCAGCTGTCGTCGATGCCGGCCGCCTCGCAGAACCCAGTCCGCGCCGCACCGGGGATGAACGAAGTGGCCTTGCCGCCCCACTCGGACATTTCCAGGTGCAGACAGCGGGTGAAGCCGACCATGCCTTCCTTGGCCGCCGTATAGACCGCCCACTTGGGCCAGCTGTGGTACGCACAGCCGCTGGAGACGTTGATGATGTGGCCGCTGCCCTGCAACTTCATCACCGGAATGACTTCGCGGCAGCCCTTCATTACCGACGTGAGGTTGACGTCGATGACGGTCTGAAGGTCCTCGTCGCTCATCTGCTCGACGTCCGCGATCTTGACGCCGGCGCCGTGATTGTTCACCAGCACGTCGATCCGCCCAAAGCGGTCCAGCGTCTGCCGGATGGTCTCCTTCCAATCGGCCGTGCTGACCGCGTCGGCGCGCACGGCCAGCAAGCTGTCGTGGGCCAACTGTTTTTCGGCCGCCTGCAGACGCTCCAGGTTGCGTCCCGTAATGACGACCTTGGCGCCTTGCTCCAGCAACAATTCGGCGGCAGACAGCCCGAACCCGGACGTCCCGCCCGTGATGACCACGACTTTCCCGCGGATGTAGTTCTTCATGAGAATCGGCTCCCTTGGGTCCTACGGTTTGCCTGCGAAGGGTACCATAGATTACCATTTGAACCGCTGCCGTGTAAGGCGACGTAGCCTGCCAGCGGCAATCGAAAACAGACGGGACTTGACAGAGGGGGAACCTCGTAATGGTGCGATTGTGTTTTGGGATTGTGGCCGTGTGCCTGTTTGTGAGTTCTGCGGCCGTTGCCCCCGCGGCGCCCTGGCATCATCCGCTGTCCCTGGACGGGATGGGTTGGTGGCAGAAGCGGGTGGCCGTCAAGGTGACCAACGACGGATCGGCTGAACTGGCCGGCTTCCCGGTGTCCCTGGCGGCTGGATCGGCTGCGGGGCAGATCCCCTTGGCGGGCCAGCAGGCCCAATCGCTGCGCGTGTGCGATGCGCGCGGGATCGAAATGCTGTTCGGGCTGCGGGACGCCGGCGGGGCGACTGTCGAACAAGGGCCGATTCCCGACGGCAGTATCCTGGTGATCCCCGTCGAGTGTCCGCCGCAGACGGCCGCCTTGTATTACGTGTATTTTGACAATCGGCGAGCGGGGCGGTTGCCGGATTTCCTGTCCGCACGCGTCGGCTTGACCAACGGCGACGTGGAACTGGGCGACGGCGATGCGCCGGCCGGCTGGCGGCATGACGAGGCGGACGACCAGCATCGGGCGTCCTGGAGCGAGGAGCATCCGCAGTCGGGACGCCGCTGTCTGAAAACAATCGTGGCCGCCGGCGCCGAGCCGACGTGGATTGCGACTCGGCAGGGAGACATCGCGATCGTCGGCGGCGCGAAGTACCGGGTGCAGGCTTGGGTCAAGGCGCAGGACGTGCGCGGCTCCTGTGGATGGTACTTGCACGCAGGAAACGAACAGCAACCGATGCTGACCGCTCCCATGCTGCCCGCTGGCGACGGCACGTTTGACTGGAAACAAGTCGTCCTGGAGTTCACGGCGCCGGTCGAGGCGGACCGGTTGAGTTTGGGCACCGTGCTCCGCGGCACGGGCACGGCCTGGTTCGACAATGTGTCGCTGGAATGTCTGGTGCCTGGTGCGGTGCGGACCGAGGTCTTGTCCGTCGAAACGGTTTCGATCCGCGAGTTGGGAACGGAGGCGAGTTGGTACAAGGCGGCGGGGGCAAAGGAACCGTCGTTGCCCTATCGCGCGGCCATCGGGGCGTTGAACCTGGGCGACGAGACCCACGAACGGACTGCCGTGGCGTTGGAACTGGGGCGGCTGCAAGCCCGGATGCGAGGCCGTTTGCATCCGGCTTCGCTGGTCCTGACGCACGAAGGCCGGCTGGTTCCGCATCAGCGGTTGGGGGATCAGCTCCTGTTTGCCGCCCAACTGCCTCCGCGTTCGTCCAGCACGTTTTACTTGTATTTTTCGGCTGCCGCCCCCGCGGCTTCCGCAGCGGTTCGAGAGGGGACGCCACTGGTCGATTCGGCGGTCAATCTCGTCCGCAATCCGAGTTTCGAAGCGGGCGAAGGGCTCCCGGACGCTTGGACCGCCAGCGGCGCGTCGCAGTCCCAAGCAGTCACCTTCGGCTTCGATGATTCGCGACGGGGACCTGGGGACAGCCGATGCGCCAAGATGCACGTGCCGGACGAGGCCGCCAGGAGTTGGCGCGGCTGGCGCCAGGACGTGCCCGTCCAGCCGGGCCGGACGTATTTGCTGTCGGCGTGGGTCAAGTGTCAGAGCGTGCGCGGCGGCGAAGTGCGGTTGCACGCGCATCGCCGCACGGCCGCCGGCCAACTGTCGCAGCAGGGCGGCTACGCCAGCGTCGGGCCGGGGCTCACGGGCAGTGCCGATTGGACGCTGATCTCCGGCATGTTGTCCATGCCCGAGGACACCACAACGCTGCAACTGCACTTGACAATGGACTGCACCGGCACCGTCTGGCACGACGGCGTGACGTTGTTCGACGTGGTGCCCGGCCAGTGCGTGGGACTGGAGTCGCAACACGCCGCGCCCGACGGCGGGCTGGCGGTCTGGCAAGTGCCGGCCGTGGTCAAGGTGTTTCAGGACGATTTGCCTTGCGACCAGGCTCGGCAGCAATCCAAACAGGCCCAACAACCTGTCACCGCGGAGATCTTCGCGGCCCGGAATGAACAGGAGTCGCTGCAGTTGGCAGTGCGGAGTCCGCGTGCCTTGAGCGGCGTGCAGATCGCGGTCGATCCGCCGGTCGGGCCTCAGGGCCGCGTTCTGAAAGATGTCCGCATCGAGGTCGTCGGCTACGTGCCGATCGACCATCCGAGCAGCTACTATCAAACCAAGGCCCCGGCCTGGCACCGTAAGGTCCCGGCCAATGCGGGCCGCGGGGACGGCTGGGCCGGTCTGTGGCCCGATCCGCTGCTGCCGCGTCAGACCGTGGATCTCCAGGCCAATTTGACGCAGCCGATTTGGGTCACCGTCAGCGTGCCGAAGGAGGCGCCGGCGGGCGACTATCAAGGTCGCGTGCGATTGTTGTCCTCCGGCCAGACGCTCGCATCCGTTCCCGTTCGGATTCACGTTTGGGATTTCACGCTGCCGGACGAGAATCATGTGGCCGCGATTTACGACGTGCGTTTCGGGCCGGATCGAGGCATCTGGGGCCAACCGCTGGATGCGATGTATCCGGAGATCATCCGCTTTCTGGCATCCCGGCGACTGTGTCCCGACACGATCCGGCCGGCGCCTGTGTTTCGCCGCGAGAACGGCAAGATCACGGCGGACTTTACGGATTTCGACCGCGCGGCAAAGGTGTACTTCGACGAATTGAAGTTCCCCTTCGCCTACACGCCTTGGAACCTCTACCTGTTCGGCTGGGGCCATCCGCCCAAAACGGTTTTTGGCGAGCGTCCGTACGAAGGCGAACCGCCGTTTGCCGCTGCCGATCGCAGGCGCCTGCGCCCGGAGTACAAACGGATCTACCAGGAATTGCTGCGACTGTACTGGGAACACCTGCAGGAAAAGGGCTGGCATCGCCGCATCGTGTTGTACATTTCGGACGAGCCGTTCGATCACCACGAGCACATTCGGCAGCAGATGAAAGCGCTGTGCGACATGATTCACGAGGTCGATCCGGAAATCCCAATCTACTGCAGCACTTGGAAGCACGTGCCGGATTGGGACCGGTACTTGGACATCTGGGGCATCGGCCACTACGGCTGCGTACCGTCGGAAAAGATGGCCGAGTTGCGGGCGGCCGGCGACCGCGTTTGGTTCACGACCGATGGCCAAATGTGTACCGACACGCCGTACTGTGCAGTCGAGCGGCTGTTGCCGCATTACTGTTTCAAGTACGGTGCGGAAGCCTACGAGTTCTGGGGCGTGTCCTGGCACACGTACGATCCGTACCGCTTCGGTTGGCATTCGTTCATCAATCAGAGCAGCGAGCCGGGCGAATCGTATTGGGTTCGCTACCCCAACGGCGACGGATTTCTGCTGTATCCCGGCCAGCCCATCGGGCACGCGGGTCCGGTCAGTTCGATCCGCCTGGAGCAAGCTCGGGAGGGCGTCGAAGATTACGAGCATCTGTTCCTGTTGAAGAGCCGGATGGAGGCTGGCCGAAGAGCGGGCAAGCCGACGGATGCCGCCGAACGGGCGTTGAACGACGCCCAAGAACTGGTCCAGATCCCGAACGACGGCGGCTACTATTCGACCCGCATTCTGCCGGACCCGGAACGTCTGTACTCCGTCCGCCGGGCCGTTGCGGCAGCGATCGAATTGCTGGGGCCGTAGACACACCTTTCCAGAATCAACACGAAATTACCGGCCGATGCCCATTTGACAGCCCCTGACACTTCAATAGAATAAGTCTAGTGCTCTGGCGACCGTGGATTGAGGGACGAAGGGCGGACTTTGGTCTGCCTTTGGGGCAGAGTGAATTCCGCCCTGTCCAGCAAGCCATGCCAGACAGGGCACCAGTTGCGGCACCCAAACCCAGGGTGCCAGACCGCGCAAGTCGGTTCCGGCAATGCCCCTCCGGGCGATTGACCCGCTTTCGCCGCTTGTCAGCGATTGGTTTCTGTGTCCTTACCAATGCGAGAGCGACGCTATGAGTACCGTACTGTTTGCTTGGATGCCCGGCATTTGGGAGTTGATGATTTGTTTGGCAATCATGCTGATTCTATTTGGCAATCGGTTGCCCAGCGTGATGCGGAGTCTTGGTGCCAGCGCCCGAGAGTTCAAGAAAGGCGCTGAAGGGATCACCGAAGACATCGAGGAGGCGACGAAGGCCACCACCCCCAACGAGTCGGCGGCGAAGTCGCTGCCTGAGTAAAGTCGGTTCGTCCATCTTGGCGGGACGCGGCTTGCCTTGGCGTTCAGAGGCATCCGAGTACGGTTAGAGAAACGTGCTCGGGATGCGCTTGCCATTTCCTCAGGATCGCCGCGCCGTTCCGCTGGCTCATACCGAGGGGGAGTCATCCATGTTTGGTCTTGGCATGCCAGAGCTGATTGTCGTCGGCATCATCGCCGTCTTGCTGTTTGGCAAGCGGTTGCCGGAAGTCGCCAAGTCGTTCGGCAAGAGCTATACGGAGTTCCGACGCGGCTTGACCGACATCCAGTCGCAGATGAACCTGTCCGACATCTACTCGACGACCAGCTACAACTCGTCCAGCTACACGCCTTCGAACACTTCGTCGGAGTACGACGAATACGAAGCGGCCTCGGCTCCCAAGTTCGAGCCGCCGCCGGGCGAACCCCAGTCGCCGCCTGCGGAAGCAGACACCACGCTGCCGGACGCTCCCAAGTTCGTGCCGCCGCCAGCCGAACCTCAGCCGGCGGCTTCGGAGTTGGACGCCACGCCGCAGATCACTTGACAGCGAGGGCGATGAGCCGGCTGTCGATGGCTCGGCCATTCAGAGACCGACCGGGCGGGACCCCAGACCCCGGTTAATCGCCCAGCGTCGATTTCTTCCGCAGGATGTGATGGTAGTGCTGGGCAAAGCGGTGGGCTTCGTCCCGCACGTACTGCAGCAATCGCAGGGCGAAGGCGTGGCGACTGAGCCGCAGCGGTTCTTCGGCGCCGGGCAGATAAATCTCTTCTTCGCGTTTGGCCAGCGACAGCAGTGTGGGCGGCTCAAGTTGCTGTTCCCGGAAGGCGGCCAGGGCGGCGTTCAACTGGCCTTTGCCGCCGTCGATCAGGAGGATGTCGGGAAAGAGTTCGTCCTGGTCGTGCAGTCGCCGGAAGCGCCGCGAGACGACCTCGTGGATGCTGCGGAAGTCGTCGATGCCCGTCACCTGGCGGATGCGGTAGCGGCGATAGCCGGGTTTGAAGGGCAGCCCGTCGATGAACTGCACCAGGCTGGCGACCGTCTGGTCGCCGCCCAGATGCGCGATGTCTACGCCTTCGATCGTGCGGGGGTCCTGCGTCAGATTCAGCACTTTGCGCAGCCCGGCCAGGCCTTTTTTCGGGTCCACGTAAAAGACCTCCGGCTGGGCGTGCGTATCCAACTCGCCGCGGTCATCCAGCGTCTGGAGCATGCGGATTTCGTCGCGCAGCGCTGCGGCCTTCTCGAACTGCCGCGCCTGGGCCGCTTCCTGCATCTCCGTGCGCAGCTGAGCCAGCAGTCGCTCCTTGTGGCCGTCCAGAAACATCTGCAGCCGCTTGATGTCCCGCCGGTACTCTTCTTTTCCGATCCGCAGATTGCAGGGCGCGGTACACTGGTGAATGCTCGCCAGCAGGCATGGTCGGAACCATCGCCAGCGTTCGTCGTTTTCGTCGATGTCCAAGCTGCACGTGCGGAACTTGAAAATCTTCTGCAGCGTCTGGACCGCCCCGCGCAGGGCGCCCGCCGAGGCAAAGGGACCGTACAGCTTGACGCCGCGATCCCGCGGCTCGCGCGTCACCTCGACCCGCGGAAAGTCTTCGCGGGTGGTGATCATCAGGTACGGGAACGTCTTGTCGTCCTTCAGCTCCTTGTTGTACTTCGGCTGGACGTCCTTGATCAACCGCGCCTCCATCAGCAGGGCGTCCACTTCGCTTTCGCATTCCACGTAGTCGATGTCGCAGATCTCGGAAATCCAATACGCCGTGCGCAGTTCCTCGGCGGCCGTCTTGGAGAAGTAACTGCCGGCCCGCGAGCGCAAGTTCTTGGCTTTGCCGACGTAGATCACGCGGCCGGCGGCGTCTTTCATGAGGTAGACGCCAGGGGTCTGAGGAAACTCGCGCACCTTGGCAGCCGCCCGCCGGAATCCAAAATCGTGGCGGGGCTCGACCTCGGCAGCCGCCGGTTCGTGTTCGTGTTGATCGTCATGCATGGTGGCCGTCCAGGACCCGTGCGATGTCCTTTCGCAATGCACCTAAAGCCGCGTCGAGCACCGGCTGCGCGGCGAGTTCCTGATCCATTCTCCGCAACGCCGCCAAATCGTCAACGTCATACCAGGCGGGCAGCACGCCGCATCGAACCCCGGCGGCCTGCAGTCGCGACTGTGTCTGACTCCAGACCAGCGGGGTGCTCCAAGCGACGTCGGTGAAGATCGGCGGCACCTGGCCTGCTGTGCCCACCAGATAATACCCGCCGTCGTCAGCTGGGCCCAGGACGACCGGATATGTTTTCAAGAGATCGAAAGCCTTGTTGACGTACTCCAGCGGCAGCGTCGGGGTGTCGGAGCCGATCAGCACCACGCGTCGAACGCCGTTGCGGAAGGCTGCGGCAAAATAGTGCTGCATCCGTTGGCCCAAATCCTCACCAGCCTGGGCCTCCAGGGACCAGGCCCCCGCCGCCAGCGCTGCAAATTCCGCCCGCCGTTCCGGCGGCGTATAGGCCAGCACGCGACGTTGCGCGACGCCCCGAAACCGCCGCAGCAGCGTGTCCAGAAATCGTTTGGACAGCCCGCTGGCCGCCGCGTGCCCGACCGTCGCTCCCAAACGCGTTTTGGCCTTGCCCGGCTGCCAGTACTTGGCACAGATCCCGAATTGGTCCATGGCCTCATGATAAGCTTGACGGCACAGGACGCAACGACTATCACAGAAGTTACTCCGGTTCCGAATCGCAAAACCCTGGGCACCTTCTGGGAGACGGTACATGAGCAAGCGGCGGATCACACGGCGGATTTTCGTGCGAGATACGGCGGTCATCGCGGCGGGGGTGGCCGCGGGCATCTCTGCGACTGCGGCGCCTCGGCGGATCGTGGCTGCCGGAGCCTCGGACGTCCCCGCGGAGGTCAAGAACACCCGCAACTACAATCCCCAGATGGAATATCGCCGCTTGGGCAAGACCGGCCTGTGGGTGTCCGCCGTGTGCTTGGGCGGTCACTGGAAACGGGTCGACAAGGTGATCAAGCTCCAGGGCGTCATGGACCCGTATCGCGGTTCCAAGAGTTCCATGGACATGGAGGCCTTGCGGAAGAATCGCGCTGAGGTAGTCAACCGTTGTGTCGAAGTCGGCATCAACTGCATCGACTTCGCGGGTGATGCGGAGCCAGAGATGTACTGCAGTGTCCTGAAGGACCGGCGCGACAAGTTCTACCTGGCGTACTCGCACCCGGCCAGCGAATTGCGCGTGCGGGAGAACTGCAACGCCAAGCGGTTGGTCGAGTTGTTCGAGGCGGGGCTGAGACGCTGCCAGCTGGAGTATGCGGACATCTGGCGGCTGATGGCTTACGAACGCGGCGGCTTGCACAGCCAGGCGGATGTCGATGCGATGGTCGAGGCCCTTGCCACCGCGCGAAAGAAGGGACTTTGCCGCTTCACGGGCTTCTCCACCCACGATCGCAGGTGGGCCAAGATGCTGATCGAAACCTACCCGGACGTGATGCAAATGCTGTGTACGCCGTACACGGCGGACACCAAAGCCCTGCCGCAGGACAGCTTGCTCGACGCGCTGCTCAAGCACGACGTGGGCATGTTGGGCATCAAGCCGTTTGCCAACAACTCGATCTTCCACGGCGACGGTTCGCCAGTCGGTCCGCACGTCGAAGAAGACGACCAGCGAGCCCGCTTGGCCATCCGCTCTATCTTGGGCAACCCGGCGGTCACCGCGCCGATTCCCGGCTTGATCACCGCGCATCAGGTGGACAACGCCGTGAGCGCGGTCCGGGAACGCCGCGAATTGGACGGCGACGAGCGAGCCGAACGGCAGCGTCTGGGCCAAGAAATGTGGGCGCGATTGCCCCCCGACTATCAGTGGCTGAAGCAGTGGGAATACGTGTAAGCATCGTTCGAGAAAGAACTGTCGCCTCGTCAGAGTAGCCATCACTCTCCGTGGGATGATCAGCAATAAACACTGGACAGTGATTTTCGAACGATGCTAAGACGCCACCGTCGGCCCGCCTCCTTTTTTATCCCGTAAAGGCCGTTTGTCATGGCTCGATGTCCGCGTCTGTCGTCCAATCGGTGTTTCCTGCTTGTCGCCGGCGTCGGCGGCGGATTCCTACTGCTGCTCTGGCTGCACGACGCGTCGGCCACGCCAGCCGAGCAGCCTGCCGCGTCCGCCGACGCGGCTCCTGCGGCGGACAAACCGCACTGCCAACCGGCGTCTGAACCGGCGGACAACTCCTACTGCTACGTCTGCCACGCGCCCTATGAACAGGAAGAACTGAGCAAGACGCACCAGCGTGCTGGTGTCGGCTGTGAGACCTGCCACGGAATGTCTGTGCAACACAGCGGCGACGAGGACGGCTTGACGCCCCCGGAGATCATGTTCCCGAAAGAGAAGATCGCCGCGTCGTGCCTGGCCAAATGCCACAAAAAGGAAGATCTGGTGGCCAGCGGCGATCACGACGAGGTCTTTGCCGCGGCCAAGAAGACCGACAAGACATGCACCGATTGCCATGCGGAAAAGCACCGCTTAAAGGTCCGCACGCGGATCTGGGACAAGGCCACCGGCAAGCTGCTTTCCGACGACGGCGTGCGGATGATGTACAAGGACTCCCCGGCCACCACGGGCGTAAGCACGCAGGCGAAACCCAAGCCGTAACGCGCCCGCCGTCGCCAACTCCGTCGCGCGATCCCACGGGCACGCGCCGTGAGTGCGAAGCCCTTGTCCCTGTCCGGCGACAAGATCAGAATGAACCCGGCAAGCTGACTGTGTGTCAGCACAAGTGGTTCTGCAACAACGGGGCGGGAGTTGGATCATGGCGGAAGGCGTGTATCGGGGGCCGCTGGAGCAAGTCAACGAATGCTGTTGGCGGATTCCCCAGGGCTACAAGCCGGGCATGCGCGTCGATGGGTTGATCTTCGCCAGCGAGAAAATGATCGAGGAGATCAAAGCCGACCAGGCGCCGGAGCAGGTTGCCAACGTGGCCTTTCTGCCGGGCATCCAGCACGCCAGCCTGGCGATGCCCGATATCCACTGGGGCTACGGCTTTCCGATCGGCGGCGTCTGTGCGACGGATCCGGCCGAAGGCGGTGTGATCTCGCCGGGGGGCGTGGGTTACGACATCAACTGCGGCGTGCGGCTGATGCGGACAGACCTGTTCTATCAGGATGTGAAACCGCACTTGCAGCAACTGATGGACCTGCTGTTTTCCCAGATCCCCGCCGGCACGGGCCGCGGAGGCAAGTATCGCTACAGCCCGAAAGAACTCCGCAAGCTGATGACCGACGGCGTGGGCTACCTGCGGGATCGGGACCTGGCGACCGAGGGCGACGTGGAACATACCGAGGCGGGCGGCTGTCTGCGGGACGCCGAGCCGCAGTACGTCAGCCCGCGGGCGCTGGAACGCGGCGCGGACCAGTGCGGAACCCTGGGTTCGGGCAACCACTTTGTGGAAGTGCAGGTCGTCGAGGCGATCTTTGACGACCGGGCGGCCCACGTCATGGGCCTGGAAAAAGACATGCTCTGCGTGATGATCCACTCCGGCTCGCGCGGGTTGGGCTACCAGGTCTGCGACGACTCGCTGAAGAAACTCCGCGGCGTGCCGGAGAAATACGGCATCCACTTGCCCGACCGCCAGCTGGCATGCGCTCCGCTCGACAGCCGCGAGGGCCAGCAGTACCTGGGGGCCATGTGCGCGGCGGCGAACTTTGCCTGGTGCAACCGTCAGTTGCTGATGTGGCAGGCGCGGGAGTCGCTGGCCGCCGTGTTCGGACGCAGCTGGCAACAACTGCGGATGAACCTGGTGTACGACGTCGCCCACAACATCGCCAAGTTCGAGCGTCACACGATCGGCGGGCGGGACCGTCAGGTCTGGGTCCATCGCAAGGGTGCGACGCGGGCCTTTCCCGCGGATCATCCGGAAACACCTTCGGCCTACAAACAGATCGGCCAGCCCGTGATCATCCCCGGCGACATGGGCCGGGCCAGCTGGGTGCTGGTCGGGCAAGCGGGCAGCATGGAACAGACCTTCGGCACGTGCTGTCACGGAGCGGGACGCCGCATGAGCCGCACGGCGGCAATCCAACATGCACAGGGCCGCCGGATCGATCAGGAGCTGGCCGCCCAGGGCGTGATCGCCCGCGCCCGCAGTTGGCGCGGCCTGGCCGAAGAACAACCGGCCGCGTACAAAGATGTCAACCTGGTCGTCGACGTCGTCCACCGAGCGAATCTGGCGTCCAAGGTCGCCCGCCTGCGGCCCATCGGGGTGGTGAAGGGGTAGCCAGGTTTCCGAGCCCGCGAAACGAGAACATCGCAGCACGTTGGCAAGCACTATTGTTCCGAAAGTCGGTTGGCACGGCAAGTGTCCAGGGGCGTCGCGCGTTTAGGCAGCCCTCGTGGCGGGAGAGTGGCCGTAATGGACGCAAGTTTCGAGGCGGTGGTCAATGAAATCCTGCTCGCGAAGGAGACGGCGGGGAAGTTCGCCCAGGAGACGGGGGCGGAGTTGGCGACGCCAAGCGTCAAAATTGCCGGCTTCACGGCTGGCCTCAGCCAGCTTGGCCGGGAGCGACTCCAGATTGCCGGCTGCAGGTGTCGCCCGGTCGCGACCTTCCGTGTCCGCAGCCAACCTTTGCCGACGGGAAGCGCCTCGCCGTAAGGGGCGTCCGCGCCTGGGACGCGGATGCCGACCTGGTGATTCTGCAACTGGACAACCCGCCCACGGAAACGAAGGTCGCGACCCTGTGCAGCGAAAGCCCGCGGCCGGTGGGGGCGGAAGTCATCGCGATCGGGCATCCGAGTGGATTTCGCTTCGCGACGACGCCGGGCGCGATCAGCGCGGTGTACAGGACCGATGAATTGCCCGATCTGTACCGCAGCGTCGTGGAAGCGCCGGACGAGCACGTGTGGCTGCAGAAAAAGGAAAAGGGATCAGAAAAAAAGGTCAGGACCCATTTCCCGGGAACCGGCGCTCCGAGTGCTTCGCACAAATGAGTCTCGCCCCCTTTTTCTACTCTGCCAGGCGGTCGGCCTCGGCGCAGGCTTCCAGCGCGCGCTGGCTGCAGAAGCGGGTCAGCAGGGCGCGCGCGGCGGCGGGGTCGGTGGGCCAGAGTTTCAAGGCCTCGGCTTCGATCTGGGCTTGCTCCTGCATCAGACGACGCTCCATCGCCGACCAGATTGCCTGGACGGCGGTGATTCGTTCGGCGTAGGACTGGTCCACGACTTGAGCCAGGCGTTTGAACTTCCACCAGGCCCGCGCATCATCGGGCTGGAAGATGTCGCTTGCCGGCTGGAAGTGGTGCTGCAACGAGAGCAGTTCTGCCGGGTCGCCGCGGCGGCCGTAGCTTTCGGGCGTTTCCGTGACGGCGACGTGCCAGGGCGTCAAAACGCTGATGTCGGGCCGGCCCGTCGTGCGCCAGTAGACGCAGCCGATCTCGCTCGGCAAGCCGGGCCGCAGTTGGAACACGGCCGCTTCCTGGGTCGTCTTGCCGAACATGGCGGCCACTCCGCCCGGATCGCGCAGCACCGCAGCGACGTCGGCCACGGACAGTCGCTGGCGCGGGCGGACGGCGAACGCCAACGGTTGTTCCGGCGGCCATTGGCCCGGTTTGCCGGTAACGAGTTCCTGGCCGCGGAACTGGCGCCCGTCGGGCTTCGTCCGTTCCGGGGTCTGGTAGGCCAGGCGGAAGCTGAACGGCCGGCCGCCGGCCGGATCGTACCAGCCGCGCTGCGTGGCGTAGCTGATCAGGTCGGGCGAGGCGCGGAAGTTGGCCCGGTCGGCCAGGTCGATCTCGCCGATGATGTGCCGGGCGGGCAGGATCACGACCGCGTCGTCGGGCACGCGCTGGGCCACCCACCGCCGGCCCGCGACGACCTCGACGATCCAAGCCTCTCGCGGATCGGCCACCGCGTAGGTCCGGCCCGAATGCGCGTAGCCGAAACGTTCGACCAGTTGCCCCATCAGCTCCATGCCCTCGCGGGCCGAGCGGGCCCGCTGGGCGACGAGTCGGCGGAGCATGTAGGCGATTCCGCCGTCGCGGATTTCGCCGCGGGCGACCAGCGCGTCGTAGCTGTCTTCGCGCGTCATGCACTGGATGCTGGCGATGGCCACGCCCCATTCGTTCAGGTATCCGTCGCTGAATTCGAGGCCCGGATTCTCGCTCCACAAGAAGGCCCCGGTTTCGGGCACGGCTTCGAGCCGGCCGCCGCGATGAAGGTCCACCTTGACATCCGCCTTCGACCGCAGTCGCGGGATCTTGCGGAACTCAAGCACTCGATCCAACGCGTTCTCCTCGTTGTGGCCCAGCAGGACCGAGCCGTCGGCGGAGGCCAGACGGCCCACGACGATGCCGTCGCAGGCGGGCCCGGCAGGAGCAGTCGCGAGAATCAGGACGCCAATCAACAAGCCTTTGCAGAAGTCGAACATGGCCTTCTCCGGCGGGGGAAAATCGGTTGGAACGAGCAATTCGCATCAGCTTAACGAAACGCGCGGCGACGGGCAAGAAACGATCCGGCGTCGTTCGAGGAATCCACGGGCAGTTCCTGGGCGGACGCCCGGCCGGCGGCTGGTGAGAAAGAGAATCCGTTCTGCTTTCGTTCCGGTTGCGGGCTGCCTGGGGGGCCTTCCCGTTTCTGTTCGCAGCTTGTGGCCGGGGGGGCAGGTTGTGAACCGGCCGGGCGGGCTGTAAACTCCTGCCAACTCGCGCGCTTCGCGTTCAGGCCGTGCGACGACTCAGGCCGCAAGGCCGCGTTCAGTCCCAGGATTCGTCCCCGCGAACCACTAAGAGGAATATCGAGATGCAGCACTGCCAGCGCCGCCATCCAGCCTCGGGTCTCGTGTCCCTGCTGTTGCTCCTGGGCATTCTTGCCGGCTCGACGACGGGCAACAGCGGGCCGTCGTTTGCGGCGGACGGTTCCGGGCTGGAAGCCGGCCCGAGCGCGGCGGCGGACGGTTTGATCGCTTCACCCGAACCCGATTGGCCGCAGTGGCGAGGTCCCCGGCGCGACGGGATCTCCGGCGAAACGGGGCTGCTGTCGACTTGGCCCGAAGACGGTCCTCGGCTGCTGTGGAAGGCCGACGGGCTTGGCCAAGGCTGGTCGTCGCCGATCATCGTGAAGGAGCGGTTGTACGTGACGGGAGACGTGGGCGACGACCTGGTCGTGTTCGCCTTGGACCTCGACGGCCGGCGGTTGTGGCAAGCCCGGAACGGGGCAGCCTGGCAGGCGTCCTTTCCCGGCGCCCGCGCCAGCTGTGCCTACTCCCAAGGCCGGCTGTACCATTTGAACGCGCATGGCCGTCTGGCCTGTTTGGACGCCGCCGACGGACGCCAGGTGTGGGCCGTGGACGTGCTGGAGCGGTTCGACGCCCAGAACATCACGTGGGCCGTCAGCGAGTGCCTGTTGATCGACGGCCCGCGTGTGATTGTCACGCCGGGCGGCCCCCAGACGCTGGCGGCGGCGCTCGACAAACAGACGGGGCAGACGGTGTGGACCAGCGGGCCGCTGGAGGGCGACCGCACCTCCCACGCTTCGCCCATCTTGTTTCGCTACGCGGGGCACCGGCTGATCGCCGGCTGTTCGTCGGGACACGGCTTCGGCCTCGACGCGGATCGCGGACAACTGCTGTGGAGCGTGCCGCTGAAGAACGTCTACGGCACGAACGTGTCCACCCCGATCTACGGCGGCGGACGCGTGTACTACGTCACGCCGTACGCCGAGGACGGGCGGGCGTACGGGCTGCGGGCCGCGGGGGACCGGATCGGCGCCGAACAGGTGTGGCATTCGCCCTTGGACACGGTGACCGGCAGCGGCGTGCTGGTCGGCGACACGTTGTATGCCGCAGGCTATCGGCGCAACAAGCGGTGGCTGGGCGTCGATTGGGCGACCGGCCAGACCAGGTGCGAACAGCCGGCGTTTACGACTGGGGCGGCCGTCTTCGCGGATGGCCGGCTGTATGTCTTCGACGAGACGGGCATGGCGGGGATGCTGACCCCCGACGCGAACGGCCTGCAGGTCGCCGCTCGCTTCCGGCTGGTGACGAGGCGAGTCCGCGACGCTTGGGCGCACCCGGTGCTGCTCGACGGCCGGCTGTACCTCCGCTACCACGACACGCTGTGGTGCTACGACGTGAAACAGCCTTAATGCAGCTGGGTCAAGCGGCGGAGTTCGGAGGCCAGAAAGAAGGATCCCGCCACGCAGATCAGATCGTCCTCAGAAGCCGTCGCGCGGGCCAGGTCCCAAGCGCGGAGCGAGTCGCCGCGGGTCAGCACTTGACAGGCCGGCGCGCTGTCGCCGGCCAGCAGTTGCTCGGCGGTCGCCCGCAGCTTGTCCGGGTCGGCCGCGCGCGGGTTGTTCCGAAACCGTGTCAGGATCGCCACGTCGAATTCCCCCAGCAAAGGCGCCAGCATGGCGGCCACATCCTTGTCCTGGCTGGCGGCGAAGACCAGAATCCGGCGGCGCCGGCCGTTTCGGGGATACGTCTCCCGGATGACCTCGATCAACGCCTGCATCGAGGCGGCGTTGTGAGCGGAGTCGATGATCACCGTCGGCCGCTGCTGGACGACCTCGGCGCGGGCCGGCACTTCCACCTGGGCCAGACCGCTCCGGACGGCGACCTCGTCCACTTGCCAACCCTGCTCGCGCAGCCGGCCCAGCGTAGCCAAGGCCACGGCTCCGTTGGCGGCCTGGTGCCGGCCGATCAGCCCGATTCGCAGGCCGCTCAATTCACGTCGGCCCTCCGCGGCTTCTTCCCAGTAGTCGAATGCAGACCAGCCGTGCGGCCAGGGAGAATGCGACGCCGGATCGCACAGCGGCAAATGCGACCCGCCGTAGCGATGCGAGAAATGCGTGCCGGCGACGTAACACGCACAGCCGTTACGGGTGGCCGTCTGTTGGATCACGCCCAGCGGTTCGGCTTCGGTAACGCCGGTCACCACCGGCACTCCCGGCTTGACAATCCCCGCCTTTTCGGCAGCGATGGAGGCCAGCGTGTTGCCCAACTGCCGCATGTGATCGAAGCTGATGCTGGTGATCACCGAGACTTCGGGGCAGCAGATGTTGGTGGAATCCAGACGGCCGCCCAAGCCGACTTCGAGGACCGCCGCATCGACCTGATGGGAGGCGAAATGAAGCAGGGCGGCGGCCGTTGTGATTTCGAAGTAGGTCGGCCCCTGACCGTCGTCGCCGCGCGTGTGACAGGCGACGTCCATCGCGTCCACGGCGGGCCGAATCCGGCGGATCAACTCGACGAATTCCTGCTGGCTGCACAGCCGGCCGTCGATCTGCAGACGCTCTTCGACGCAAGTCACGTGGGGCGAGATGTACAAGCCCGTGCGGTATCCAGCCGCGCTCAACACGGCGGCGATCATCGCCGCCGTGGAGCCCTTGCCCTTGGTTCCGGCCACGTGGACGATGGGGAATCGCTCGTGAGGATCTCCCAGCCGCGAAGCCAACTCCCGCATGCGGTCCAGCTTCAGCCCGCGCAGCCGGTCCGGCAGGCGATCGGACCGTTCGTAATCGATCCGCCCGAAGAGAAAGGCCAGTGCGGCGTCGTGATCCACGATGTCCGGGGCAAGGGGCATGGCATGTCGTCCTGGATGAGGATCGGCCAGACGTTCCCGTAGGATCAGACCGCCGCGCCGCTCGGCAGCGCCGCGGCGGCACGGACGGAGATTCGATATTTCCATCGTACGGTGGCCGGAAGGCTCAGCGTACGCCAATCGGGAGCGATCGCTACGCAGAGGCCGGCCGTTTCGATCCGGGCCGGAGGCCCGTCTGCCGCCGGCTCGACGTTCAAGGCCACTCGGCCCGGCAGCGTCAAGCCGCCGTCCGGCGCCGCCTCGACGCCGGCGTCGGGAATCGCGCGATAACGGCTGCCCAGCCACCGCGGCGGGCCCTGCACTCGGCAGGCGGCGTCGAACGTCACGCTCGTCGTGGCCGCGTCCACTTCGACGCTTTGCGACCAATGACTCTGGCCGGCCATCCCCACCAGCAGCGCGCCGGGCCGTCCCGGTTGGAGTTCCTCCAGACTCAACTGCTGCAGCGCCGGGCTGGCGGGCCAGGGATCCTGGCCGCGGCCCAAGTCGGCCCTCAGGCAGACGGTTGCCTCGCGCCCCTCCAGATAGGCGATCTCGTGCCCGAACCGGTCCTCGTCCCACAGGAACGTGACGCGCAACCCGCGCCCGTCGCGGCCGACCACCTCCAGGATTCGCGCCGCAGCGTCAGTTGGACTCACGGTCCGCCACCTTTGCCGGCGCAGCGTCTTGCTGGACCCGCCAACGCAAATACGAGTCGAGAAAGGGCTGCAGGTTGCCGTCCAAGACGCTGTTGAAGTTGCCGACCAGATAGCCGGTCCGCGCATCCTTGACCCGTTGATCGGGATGCAGGAAATAGTTGCGGATCTGCGATCCGAACCCGACGCGGGCCTGCTTCTGATACTTTTCGGCCTGCTCCGCCTCGCGTTTCTCTTCTTCGACGCGAGCCAGCCGGGCCCGCAGCATCTTCCAGGCGGTCGCCCGGTTCTTGTGCTGGCTGCGCTCATTCTGGCACTGGACGACGATGCCCGTCGGGAGGTGTGTCAGCCGGATGGCGCTGCTCGTCTTGTTCACGTGCTGGCCGCCGGCGCCGCTGGCCCGAAAGACGTCTTCGCGCACGTCCTTCTCCGCGATGTCGATGCCGATGTCCTCGGACACCTCCGGGGACACATCGATCGCCGCGAAACTCGTCTGCCGCTTGCCTTCCGCGTTAAAGGGGCTGATGCGAACCAAACGGTGCATCCCCGTCTCGCCTTTCAAGTACCCGTAGGCCATGGGGCCCCGAATGGCGATCGTCGCATTGCTGATCCCGGCTTCCTCGTTGTCGTTGCGGTCAAGCAGCGCCACGGTGTAGTCGTTTTTCTGAGCCCACTGGATGTACATCCGCAACAGCATCTCGGCCCAGTCGGCCGCGTCCGTGCCGCCGTCGCGGGCGTTGATGCTGAGGATGGCCCCACGCTCGTCATGGGGACCGTTCAGCAGCGCCCGCAACTCCAACTCCTCCAGCCGTTGCTCCAGCCGCTCGACTTCCGCCAGCACCTCGCCGGCGGCCGACTCGTCCTCTTCCGCCAGCTCCAGCAGCGCTTCCAGATCTCCCGCCGCGGCGATCAATTCCGCCAAGGGCTCCAGCACCGACTTCAGCGACTTCAACTGACCGACCGTTTCCTGCGCCCGCTCCTGGTTATCCCAGAAGCCCGGCCCGGCCATGCGGGTCTCGATCTCGGAAACCTGTTTCTTGCGGTTGTCGTAGTCAAAGACTGTCTCGAAGCTGTACGAGTCGCTCTTGAATCGACTTGGCTCGATCGAACATTTGCGTTTCCATGCGTTCCTCAGAACTTCAGACAGCAAAAGGCTGCAAACTGCGGACATCTCCGCCGCGCGGCACAAATCCGCGTCAGCGTGTATCTTATCGCCAAACGCCGCGCCGTGAAAAGGGGCATTGCCGTCGTCCCGTTGCCCCGCCCGCCGTCCCCCGCCCGCCGGAGAACCGTGGCGCCGGTTGCCAGGGTGACCGGATCGGCCTAAACTGCCCGCACGCGGAAAGGCCCGACGGGACGGGCGGCGTTTTCGGTCAACGGCTTGCCCACTGGCCGCAAGTTGGACCGGAAACAGCGCGAGATTCCAAATCGGTCGTCCTCAGTCCACCATGCCGGAGATCCATGTCACGAGTCGTCTTGGCCATGTCGGGCGGCGTCGATAGCAGCGTAGCCGCCCACTTGTTGCTGCAGCAGGGGCATGAGGTGATCGGCGTATTCATGCGGCGCGGCATTCCACCCCCGGCCGCTGAGCGTGCGGAGTCCGGTCCCGCTTGCACGCCTTTGTCGGCGACCGCGGAGCCCGCCTCGGCCAGCGGCCCGCGGTGGAGCAGCGCCGACGACACGCAAGACGTGGGCCGCGTGGCCGAGCGTCTCCAGATTCCCTTTGAAGTCCTCGACCTGCGGGCGGAATTCTCGCAGATTATCGACTATTTCGTGACCGAGTACACGGCGGGCCGCACTCCGAACCCCTGTGCGATGTGCAACGCCCGGCTGAAATTCGGCCGGTTGTTCGGCTTTGCCGACAGCGTCCACGCGGAATTCCTGGCCACGGGGCATTACGCCCGCGTGCTGCCCGCTGCTGGTTCCGACCTTCCGGAATTGCACCGCGGCGTGGACGCAGCCAAGGACCAGTCGTACGCTTTGTTCGGTATCCAGCGGCAGATGCTGCGGCGGATGCTGCTGCCGATCGGCCAGTACGAGAAGCCGCAGATCCGCGAATTTGCCGACCGACTCGGTTTGCCCGTCGCGGACAAGCCCGACAGCCAGGAGATCTGCTTTGTCCCGCCGGGCGAGCATGACCGGTTCGTGCGCGAGCATCGCGACGCCGCGATCGACACCAGCGGAGACTTCGTCGGCGTCGACGGCCGCGTGTTGGGCCGGCACGCCGGGATCGAGCGATTCACGATCGGCCAGCGCCGCGGGCTGGGCATCGCGCTGGGCCAGCGAGCCTTTGTGGTTCGCATCGAGCCGGACACGAGGCGCGTCGTGATCGGCAGCCACGACGATTTGGCTCGCCGGGAATTGACCGCCGAGCGCACGAATTGGCTGGCCGATCCGCCGGCGGGCGAGTTCCGCTGCCAAGCCAAGATCCGCTACAACGCGCAGGCCGCTCTGGCCACGGCGGAAATTCTCCCCGGAGACCGGCTGTCCGTCCGTTTTGACGAGCCGCGGTACGGCGTGGCCCCCGGCCAGGCGGTCGTGTGCTACGACGGCGCCCGCGTCCTCGGCGGCGGCTGGATCGAGTCGTAAACGCCGTTCGAGAGACAAGCCGGCGAACCGGGATGGCCCGACCAAAGGCCGTCCGGCTGTGGGCTCAACATCCCCGGCCCGAAAGGCCAGCGGCGTCCAGTTCCGCAAAGTTCTTCAGCATCCGCAAGCCGTGACGCTGACTCTTTTCCGGGTGGAATTGAGTTGCGCAGACGTTGTCGCGCCAGATCATGGCGCAGAACGGGCGATGGTATTCCGTTTCGACGGCCACCACGTCCGGATCGTCCGGCAGGACGTAGTACGAATGGACGTAGTAGAAATGCGTGCCGTCCTCGATGCCGGCCAGGATCGGCGCCGGCCTGCGAATCCGGGCCTGGTTCCAGCCCATGTGCGGGACTTTGTACTCGGCCGGCACCTCGAACCGGACCACCTGGCCGTGGACGATTCCCAGGCCCTGGTGCTCGCCGCCTTCGTAGCTCACGTCGAACAGCAGTTGCAGTCCCAGGCAGATCCCCAGGAACGGCTTGCCGCTGGCCACCGCGTCGGCGATGGGACCGATCAAGTCACGATGCCGCAGTTCAGCGATCGCGTCCCGAAACGCGCCGACGCCCGGCAACACGATCTTGTCGGCGTGGGCGATCTGCCGAGGATCGCACGTGATCACGGCCTCGTGGCCGACTTTCTCGAAGCCCTTTTGCACGCTTCGCAAGTTGCCCATTTGATAGTCGATGATGGCGATCATGAGTTCGTTTTCCATCGGCCTGAGACTGCGGGGCGATTGTCGCTGGCAGGACACCCGCCGCGGCGTAGAAGTTTACGCGCAGGCATTCTATCCCGGATCGGTCCCGATTCGTAGGGCACACTCCGGCCCGGCGACATTGACGCCGGTCGGCTTTTGCCCCATACTCTCTCGAACGTTGCCTCCCCTGCGAAAGACGGAGAGGTTCCAGTCCAGAATCCAACCTCTGAAATCCCGGATTCCCCCCCATGTCCACGATTCAGCAATCCGACTTGCAAGCCTACTGTCTGGGTGTGGCGCAAGCTGCCAAGACGGCGGCCGGGCGATTGGCTCTGGCCAGCGGAGCCCAGAAAGACCAGTGGCTCACCTCGTCGGCCCGCCTGCTCCGCGAGCGCAGCGCGCAGATCCTGGCGGCCAACGCCCAAGATCTGGCGGCCGCGCCCGGCTTTGGCCTGAGCGACGCCCAGGTCGACCGCTTGCGGTTGACGTCCGCGCGCATCGAGGGCATCGCCGCGGCGCTGGAAGAAATCGCCATGCTCCGCGACCCCGTGGGGGAGATCATCGAGTCGTGCCTGCGGCCCAACGGCTTGGAAGTCAGCAAGGTCCGCGTGCCCTTGGGAGTGGTCTTCTTCATCTACGAGTCGCGACCCAACGTGACCGCCGACGCGGCGGCGATCTGCGTCAAGAGCGGCAACGCCGTCATCCTCCGCGGCGGCAAGGAAGCCGCCCACTCCAGCCGAGTCATCGTGGAACTGCTGACCGAGGCCGCCGCGAGGCATGGCTTGCCGGCGGAGGCGGTCCAGTTGGTGGCCACGGCCGACCGCGACGCCGTGGGGCATTTCCTGTCGCTGCCGGAGTACATCGACGTGGCGATCCCCCGCGGCGGAGAAAGCCTGATCCGCCGCGTGGCGGCCGAGGCCAAGATGCCGGTGATCAAGCACTTCACCGGAAACTGCCACGTGTACGTCGATGCCTCGGCCGATTTGGACATGGCGGAAACGCTGACGGTCAACGCCAAGTGCCAGCGGATGGGCGTGTGCAACGCTTGCGAGTCGCTGTTGGTGCACCGCAAGGCGGCCCAGGAATTCCTGCCGCGCATCGGAGCGGCCCTGCAACAGCGCGGCGTCGAACTCCGCGGCGACGAAGCAACCTGCACGCTGGTCGCCGGCGCCAAACCGGCCACGGAAGAGGATTACTACGCCGAGTACCTGGGGCCGGTCATCTCGGTCAAGGTGGTCGAGTCGTTGGACCAGGCGATCGCGCACATCAACCAGTACGGTTCACACCACACGGACGCCGTCGTCACCGGGGATCTGGCCGCAGCCCGCAAGTTCACCCGGTGCGTGGACAGCTCGGCCGTGATGGTCAACGCCAGCACGCGCTTCAACGACGGCGGCGAATTCGGCTTGGGCGCGGAGATCGGCATCAGCACCGACCGCTTCCACGCCCGCGGCCCCTGTGGCTTGAAGGAACTGACCACCTACAAATACGTGGTCTTCGGGGAAGGCCAGGTGCGGACATGAACGAACCGCTCGTGTACCTCAGCGGCCAGATGAAGCCCGCCTCGCAGGCGCACCTGGCCATCTACGACGCCGGCGTCGTGCTCGGAGCTACGGTCACCGAGATGACGCGCACGTTCCATCGCCGGCTGTTCCGGTTGGACGACCATCTGGACCGGCTGTTCCGTTCGTTGCGCTACGTCCGCCTCGACATCGGCATGACCAGGCAGGATCTGGCGGCCGTTTCGCAGGAACTGGCGAGCCACAATGCGGCCTGGCTGGAGGCAGGCGGTGAACTGGGCCTGATTCACTTCGTTACCCCCGGCGAGTATCCCGTGTACGCCGGTTCGGCCGCACAGAACGTCCGCACAACGCCCACCGTCTGCGTGCATACCTTCCCGCTGCCGTTCCCCCTGTGGGCCGAACGCATCCGCTGCGGTGCGCACGTGGTCACTCCCTCCATCCGGCACGTGCCGCCGCAGTGTTACGACCCGAAGATGAAATACCGCAGCCGCATGCACTACTACCTGGCGGACAAGGAAGCCCAGTTGGCCGACCCCAACGCCATCGCCCTGTTGCTGGACCTGGACGGCAATGTGACGGAGACAAGCGGCGCGAACTTCCTGATGGTCGAACGCGGCACGATCGTCTCGCCCAGCCTGCGAAACACGCTGCCAGGGATCAGCCGCGCCACGGTGATCGAGTTGGCGGCCAAGCTGGGCATTCCGTTTGTCGAGCGCGACGTGCAGGTCTACTCGGTGATGAACGCCGACGAGGCCTTCCTGGCCAGCACCCCGTACTGTCTGATGCCCGTGACGCGGATCAACGGCGTCGAAATCGGCGACGGGCGGCCCGGTCCGGTGCTGCGGCAATTGCTGGACGCCTGGAACGAACTGGTCGGGCTGGACATCCACGCCCAAATTCTGGGATCGGCGATTCCGGGATCGGCGCAAGACGGACGCGAAATGAAACGCGAAAGCTGAGCCAGAGGTCACCGTTGAGCCCGGCGTGGGGACGCGAAAGCGGCGGCCTGCAGCGGTGGCGGAGTTGAGCTTGGGCGACCGGGGACTGTGGCGGAGCGGGGACTGTGGTGACTGGGGACTGTCGTGACTGGGGACGAGCGGCGGCGAGCGTGGGCGCTTCGGTTGCTCACGGCGTATCGGAGTCCAGTTGCTCCAGCGCTTCCTTGGCCTTGACGTGGCCCTGGTCGGCCGCCTTGCGATACCACTTCTTGGCTTGTGCCAAATCGGCTTTCACGCCGATGCCGTAGGCGTAGTTCATGCCCATCGCGTATTCCGAATCCGCATGGCCCTGCTCGGCTGCCTTGCGATACCACTTGATGGCTTCGTCGTAGTTCTGCGGAACCTGCATCCCATAGGCGTAGCAGGTGGCCAGGGCGTGTTGGGCGTCGGCGCAGCCTTGGCGGGCGGATTTCTCGTACCACTTGCGAGCCTCGGCAAAATCATGCACCACGCCCCGACCGTTTTCGTAGCAGCGGGCCAACCGGAACTGTGCTTCGGCGTCGCCCTTGCTGGCCGCGGCCCGATACGCGTCGGCCGTGTCCGACTCGGAACCGGCGTCCGCGGCGCTGTCCTTGTGCGCGCGTTCGCGGCGGAACGCCTTCAAGGCCTCTTTTTCATCGCCGAGGATATCCGCCAGGGTATCCAGCCGGACGATCCGCAGCACTTCGCGCATCGTTGCGTCCACGTTGCACATCTTCAGGCCGACCTGATGCGAAAGGCACCGCTTGGTGAGAATCGCCAGTTGGCCGAGCATCGCCGACGACATGAACGTCACGCCTTCGAAGTTCAGCAGCATCTGCCTGACGTTCGGCTGGCTGCCCAACTCGATCAGCTCCGCTCCAATGTCGCGGATCCGAACCTCGTCGGACAACTCCGTGTCCACGAATCTGACGACTATCACCCCGTCGCGAAATTCTGACTTCGTTGCTGCCATGAAAGCACCCTTCTGACGGTCACGCTCCGGGCCACTCCGCGGAATTCAAAAGCCATTCGGCAAACTTCGCGGCATCCAGCGCAAAAAATACCGCTTGGGACGGCTGTGGTCAAGAATGGCAATCCGGAATTCCTTCCTTAAGGAGGGGCCGCCAAGTCGGTTGCAGGATGTCTGTGCCGTCGCATTGCTCAGCCGCTTTCAGACCGCGGTCGCTTGCCGGATCGGAGTTGGCCGTCGAGGCTTCGGGCGCAGGGTTCCGTTTCAGACCGCCCATTCCAAGGACCGAACGCGGGTCCGAAGAAAGGCGGCGGTGATGATGCAGCGTTCGAGACACAGGTCGCGTACGCCGTGAAGAAGACAGACCCGATCCGATATTCTGGAAATCCGGCAAGCTACCGCGATTGGGCGACGGCGGACTTAGCAACGGACGCCGAAATAACTTCCCCGTTTCGGCGGAACCTGGCGGCAAGCCAAAGCACTCGTTGACTCGCAAGCTGAAGTCCGCAGCAACTTTGCGGGGGCAGCCTCCTCCTGGCCACCACGCTGCTCGCCAGCGTGGAACGGTGTTCAAAACCAGAGATCTCCGCGAAATCGGCTTCTTCGCCACCACGCTGCTCGCCAGCGTGGAACGGTGTTCAAAACCAGAGATGTCCGCGAAATCGGCTGCTTCGCCACCACGCTGCTTGCCAGCGTGGAGCGGTGTTCGAGATGCTGGACGCAGTGGCTGGACGACGGCTCGGACTGGGCGGGCGGCTGGTGCGGAACATGGCTCCACGCTGGCAAGCAGCGTGGTGGCCGAAGTCCGGGAAGTTATCTCGGCCACCGTTGCTGGGATGGTCGGCAATAGACACTGGACAGTTATTTCTCGAACGATGCTAAGTCGCGGTGACGCGGCCGGTCTGGACGTGGCCGCGGCGGCATGGGAACGGACTGTCGAGCATCCCCGCTTCGCCGCCTCGGACGCTCGTTTCCAACTCGGGGTTTTGAACGACGCGGGCGGGGTGTTCCTGCGCCGTTACTGGGCGCGTGCTCGTCAGGAGGACTTGAACCGCGCCCTGGCCCTCTGGCAGCAGGCGGTCCAGCGCACGCCGCCGGACGCGCCCGACCTGCCCTCACGACTGAACAACCTGGGCACCGGCCTGCGCTCCCGCTATGCGCGCACCGGTCGTCTGGAGGACCTGGAGGAAGGACGGACGGCGTACGAGCGGGCCTGTGAAGCGGGTGTGCTGGTGGCGCCCGCGCACGTGATCGTCATCCAGGCCACCCTCGTCGGCAATCCATTGCCCGCCGCGGAGCGTCTGACGGAGCTTCGCGACGCCTTGCGTGCGGCCTGGAGGGCCGTTCCCGAGACGGCGGAAGTCGCCCAGTCCCGGGCCGAGCTGGCCCGATTGCTGGACTTCCCGGTGGACGATTTGATGCACCAAGGCCGATTCCTGATCACGCTGGCCGTGCAGATCTATGCGGCGGCGGGAAGACCGGCCCAGCGATTGCTCGAACTGGCCCTGCAGTGGCCGGCGAGCCTGCCGTACGCCCGGGCGGAATTGGAAAGTATCGACGACCTACTGCCGGACGGGCACATCCGCACGCTGTACGAACACGAGGCCGGGCGGCAGCCGTTGCTCGACGCGCTGGTAGGTGCCAATCTCGTCCACTTGTCGTGCCACGGACAGTTTCAGGCTGGCGATCCGCTGCAGTCCGGGCTGCTGCTGGCCGACGGGCAGTTCACGCTGCGGGAAATCCTGACGCCCGGCTTCACCGCGTTGGACTCCGCCCGCCTGGCCGTGCTGTCGGCCTGCCAGACCGCGATTGCCGATTTCCGCAACTTGCCCGACGAGTCGATCGGGCTGCCAGCCGGTTTGACGCAGGCCGGGGTGCCCTCGGTGGTCGGGACGCTGTGGAGCGTACACGATGCCAGTACGGCGCTGCTGATGGTGACGACCATGAAGCGGGACAGGAACTGATCAACCACGACTTCCTGTGCGTGCAATTCGACTTTGCCCGCTGGGTCTGCCCCGCCGCGAGTCCCGCCGCGGCGGAGATCGCGGTCGAGGCTCTCGCGTGCATCGTGCCGTCGGACGGCGGGTTAAGCGAGGCACAGCAGGAGCGGGACGATTTGCAGGCGTTGGCTGCGTCTGTCGGGCTGAAGACGCACGTGCCGACGCCGGCGGACTTGCAGGCGGTCGAGGAGTTGCTGCGTGACGGTACGCCCATCCAGCTATGGCACTTCGCCTGTCACGGGAACTTCGCTCCGGCCGCACCGGGCAAGTCGCCTCGACACCTGGAACACGGTTCGCGGCTCACGCCGGACGATCTCGTCGGCCCGGCCCAAACGCATCTGAAACGCGACCGGCCGCTGGTGTTCTTGAACGCCTGCCGCGTCGGCTCGGGCGGGTTGTCGATTACCGGATTGGGCGGCTGGGCCAGCGTGCTGGTCGGGGACTGCGGCGTCGGGGCCGTGATCGCGCCGCTGTGGAGCGTGAACGATGCTTTGGCCTGCGAGTTCGCTCGTGTCTTCTACAACCATCTGCGCACGCAACCCGGCGGTACGATCGGCCAGGCAGTGCGCCAAGCGCGACGGCACGTGAGGGACGCTGCCCCGCACAACCCGACGTGGCTGGCCTACTCGCTGTACGCCCATCCCAACGCACGTGTCCGCCTGGGCAGCAGTTGAATGCAGTCCCTGAGGCGGATTTTCCCAACGAGCGCGTCAACGTTGCGAACCAGCCAGTCCGGCCTTTCGAGATCGTCGTTGGGTCAGCGAGAATCCGGCGTCGTGACCAGCAACTGCTTGTACGAGCGGAAGTCGATGTGGTTAGGCAGTTGCTTGCCGGTGTCCTCGTTCTGCAGGTACATGTGCCCGTAGTGGAACCACGCCCCGTTGTTCGTGCCGTCGGCCCGGACGATCATCGGGATCGCGTTGCCTGGGATGCGATCCGCGTCCTGGATCTTCCGCGACCAGCCCTCGGTGAGCGAACGGAACAGGTGCAGGCTGTAGCGTCGGGCGTCGGAGAAAATCACATCGCGGCGCCCGTCCCCGTCGAGATCGACCAGTCGCAGGCCCGCATCGCGGCCTGCCTGGTCGACGATCGCCGTGCGCGGCGGCAGGCCAAACGGCAATTTGGTCCAGGCATGGGTGTCCTGGGACCAGCGGAACGCGCCGTTTTGGCGCGGATTGCCGACGATCAACTCGCAGCAGCCGTCCAGGTCGAGATCGCAAAACCGGACTCCCTGATCGCGACCAGCCTTGGCCGTCAGCACCGGACCGTCGAGTTCCAGGCCCTTCAGTCCGTCGGCCACGGCCGTCCAGGCTCGGCCGTCGAAGTGCCACAGGCCGGCCAGCGATTCGTTCCGCACCAGGATGCTGGCGTGGCCGTTGGCCTGCAGCACGCCGAAGCGGGCGCCCGTCAGCGTGCGCTTGCCCTCCGCGTCGGTGGCGACGATCTGCACGGGAAAGTCGCCGACCGTCCAGGTTCGCGTTTGCGGCGACCAAAGGCGAGTCTGGCGGACCCGGTCGTTGCCGATCACGACGTCCATGTAGCCGTCGTTGTTCAGGTCCAGCACGCGGACGCCGTTGTCGCTGCCGTCGTCGGCCCGCAGCGGCTGGCCGCCCAGCAGGTTCGCGGTCAGCCGCTGGTGGACCTCGCGGAAGTTGAGGAACATGATCTTCTTGCCGTAGCGGCCGACCGCGTGGTCGATCAATTCGATGACCTGGTCGTTGCGGATCCAGCGGTCGGGATGGAACGTCAGCGTAAACGTGCCCTGTTTGATCGCCGTGGCGTCGATCACGGCCTTCATATCGCGGACCGTGTCCGGGTTGTGGTTCCCCTGCAGATTGATTCCCAACCAGTCGTCGGGGATTGGCGAGGGCATTTCCCAGCACAGGTGGTCGACGACGAACGGATAGGGGTAGTTCTCCACGTAGTTGACGAAGTTCCGATCGCGGGGGATATACTTCGTGAACCGCGGACGGCCTTCCTGGTCCGTCGTCAGGGATGGCGGCAAGGCCGGATCGTCGGCGGTAAAGGCCATGAACACCGACGAGTCGACGCGCAGGAAGCGGCCGAACGGGGTGGTCTTGCCGAACATTTCCGTGAAGAACCGCGGGCCGACCGAGTTCATGGAATCGCAACAGGGCATGCGGAACGCGATCGGGGGACCGCCCGGAATCCTGGCCAACAGATCGATGGCGTCGTCGTAGGTCTGCTTGGCCTTGGCGATGTCTCCGCCCTGCAGGCAGGGGCAGGGGTGCGTGGCCGTGTGGGCCTCCACGGTGACTTGTTCCGCCGCCCACTTCGCCAGTTGCGGATCGGCGGGGTCCGCCTGGGTGGTCATAATGCTGACGGAGCCGCGGCCGTCGATCTTCTTCAGCCGTTCGATGATCGGCCGCAGGCATTTTTCGTACGGCGCCGTATTCCGCATGTCGTCGATGGCGAACACAATCACCGCCTCGACGCCCTCCTGTCCAATCCACTGGGGCGTGATGAGCTTGGGCGCGTGCAAGCCCACGTAATAGGGGTTGCACGCGTCATCGACCCAAGCCAGCCGGTTGCCCGCGTCGGCCGCCTGGGCCGGGACTGCCGCTGCCATCCAACACAAGACCAGCGCACACAACTTCCGCATTACAAACTCCTTCGAGCAAGGAACCGGCACTTCAATCCAGGAACGAACACGCCGAACCCCCAGGGGGCGGCTCTTAATGAGATAACCGATGCGACCGGCCAGTGCAAGACGCGCCGCGGGCAGAACGGGGCGCGAGCCCCACTGCGGTGCACTTCTCGCGGCACCTCGTTCTCAGGCTCTGCCTGGGAACGCACTGTCTTTTCGACTCTGCCGACCGGATGCGAGGCGGTGCCTCGCGGGCAGTGGGTTACGAGGCAGAGCCTCGCAACCAGGGCATCGTCACCACGGCCTGCGTCCGAAGTAGCGCCTCACGAAGTCCTGCAAAGCAGCGGGGCGCGAGCCGTGTTCGGCCAGTTTGCCGAGTCTGGGGCGGGCGACGTTCAGCGGCGGCGTTTGGGCGCGGGGCCTTTGGCAGCCCGTTCGGCCAACAGTTGCAGGGCCGAGTCGAGCGTGACGCTTTCCACGGCGACCCCTTTGGGCAGCGAGGCGTTGGTCTGGCCGTCGGTGACGTAAGGGCCGTAGCGGCCGTCGAGCAGACGCACCGGCTGGCCCGTGACGGGGGACGCTTCGAACACCTTGAGCGGTTCTTTGGGCGTGCTGGCTCGGCGGCCGCGGGCAGCCTTGGGTTGGGCCAGCAGGGCGAGGGCCTGCTCCAAAGTCACGTCCAGCGGCGAGACTTCCTCGGGCAGCGAGCGGGTTTCGTCGCCGCATTTCACGAACGGCCCGAAGCGGCCGCTATGAGCCACCACGGGCTGCCCGCTGTCCGGATGCGGGCCCAGCGTTCGCGGCAAGGCCAGCAGCTTGAGGGCCGTCTCGATATCCACTTCTTCCGTCGCCATGCCCTTGGGCAGCGAGGCATTCTTCTTGTCCTTGTCGTCGCTGGCCCCCAGTTGCACGTAGGGCCCGAAACGTCCGGTTTTTACGTAGACGGGTTTGCCCGTCTCCGGGCAATGCCCCAGGGGTTCGTCTTCGCGCTGGCCCTGGTCCAACATTTCCAGCGCCCTGTCCAGCGTCAATTCGTCGGGCGGCGTGTTGTGCGGGATGCTGGCGCGGCGCTGGCCCTGCTCCAAAAACGGGCCGAATTTGCCGACCCGCACGAAAATCTCTTCGAGATGCTCGCCGGAGGACGGGGTACCCAGCGAGAACCGGCTGACCTCCCGCGCGTCCACGTTCTTGATCTTCTCCTGAACCAACTGCTTCAATCCGGGACGATCGTTGCCCAGGAAGAACTCCCGCAGGTAGTCTCGGTGCTGGACCTCGCGCCGGCTGATCGCGTCCAGGTAGTCTTCCATTTGGGCCGTGAATTCGTAATCCACCAGGCTGCCCAAGTGCTGTTCCAGCAGCCGCACGACGGAGAAGGCTGTCCAGGAAGGGACCAGCGCGTTGCCCTTTTTGAAAACGTACTCGCGGGCCTGGATGGTGTCGATGATCGAGGCGTACGTGCTGGGGCGGCCGATGCCCATGTCTTCCAGCGCTTGCGTCAGCGCGGCTTCGCTGTACCGCGGCGGCGGCTGAGTGGCGTGGCTCTTGCTTTCCAAGTCGCGACAGGCCACCGCCTGGCCGCGTTCGACTTGAGGCAACAGCGTTTCCTTGTCCGCCAGTTCCGCCTGGGGGTCATCGGAACCTTCGACGTACGCGCGGAGGAATCCCGGAAAGTCGATCGTCTTGCCGCTTACCTGGAACAGGGCCTCGCCGCCCTCGAGCCCGATGGTGATCCGCCGCCCGCGAGCGTCCGCCATCTGGCTGGCAATCGTCCGCTTCCAGATCATCTCGAACAAGCGGAACTGGTCCTGGTCCAGTTCGCCGCGCACCGAATCCGGCAGGCGGAACGGGTGGCCGGCCGGCCGAATGGCTTCGTGCGCCTCCTGGGCGTTTTTGACCTTCGAGGCGTAGACGCGCGGGGCGTCCGGCAGAAACGCCGGACCGTATTGCGAGCGGACCAGATCGCGGGCCGCCTCCACGGCAACCTGGGCCAGCGTTGTCGAGTCGGTACGCATGTAGGTGATGTAGCCGTTCTCATACAGGGTCTGGGCCAGACTCATCGTCTTCCGGGCGGTGAAGCCCAGCTTGCGGTTGGCCTCCTGCTGCATCGTGCTGGTCGTGAACGGCGGCGAGGGCCGACTGGTGTAGGGCCGGTCTTCGAGGCTTGTGACCCGAAATTCGGCCGTCTGCAATCGTTCCGCCAATTCTGCAGCCTGTGCGGCATTCAGCAGCAGCAGGCCGGAATCCTTCAGCCGCCCCGTCGCGGGGTCGAAGTCCTTGCCGGCCGGCAGGCGGCGACCGCCGACGGAGATTAGTGCCGCGTCGAACTCGGCTCCCTCCGGCGTGACGAACGTGGCCAGCAGATCCCAGTAACTGGCCGAGACGAACGCCTGCCGCTCCCGCTCGCGCTCGACGATCAACCGCACCGCGACGCTCTGGACGCGCCCCGCCGACAGCCGCGGCCCGATCTTCCGCCACAGCAACGGCGACACTTCGTAACCGTACAGCCGATCCAGAATGCGGCGGGCTTCCTGGGCTTTGACCAACCCTTCGTCGATCGTCCGAGGGCTCTGGAAAGCTTCCCGGATCGCCTCCTCGGTGATCTCGTGAAACACCAGGCGATGCACCGGGACCTGCGGCTTGAGGACCTCACACAGATGCCAGCTGATGGCCTCGCCTTCGCGGTCTTCATCCGTTGCCAGATACAGCTCCTTGGCCTCTTTGAGCGCGGCGCGAAGCTTGGTGACGTGCTTCTTTTTGTCCGACGGGATGATGTAAATGGGCGTGAAGTCCTGCTCGACGTTCACTCCCAGATAGGCCCATTCCTCTTGCTTGTACTCTTCAGGCACTTCTTTGGCGCCCTGTGGCAAGTCGCGGATGTGGCCGATGCTGGCTTCGACCGCAAAATCGCTGCCCAAGAATTTGCCGATCGTCCGCGCTTTGGCAGGCGATTCGACGATCACCAACGATTTCGCCCCACTGGCGGCCGCTTTTTTTCCCATGTTCGTTCGACCAGCTTTCACTCAAGCTACAAAGACTCGCTAGCTTAACTATTTACCCGCTTCTGACGTCGCCATGCCCGGCTGAAGGGCTGCTCGCCACCGCGGAACAAAGTCCAGAATGCCTTTTGGGATTGTATTTACGTCAAACGGCGCTACAATTTGCGGCTTATGTCGGACGGAATCCGTGCCGAAGAGCAGGCACCCCATTAACACCAGTTACGCAGGGCTGTCAAGGGAGGTTGACGTATCGACCTCGCTTCCGACAGGCTGCATGACCGAGATGGGCTGCATGAATGGAGCACGGATTCTCTTTTGCTGCAAGCCCAATGCTCCTGCAGGCGCGCCGATGGCATTCCAGGTTTGGTTCCAGTGGCTGCCTCCGCAGGATGCGTTCCCGCATTTGAGGAAATCTGAGCATGTCCAGTCCGCTGTCCTTCTTTCGGCGAAACCAGAAAGTGTTGCTGGCCGTTTTCGGCGTGTTGATCATGCTCACGTTTGTCGTGGGGGATTATATTGTCCGAAACCAACCGGGCGGCTCTGGAGCGGCGGCTCCGGAACAGACCGTGGTCAGTTGGAAGCACGGCAAACTGTATGACCGCGATTTGTGGGCGATGCGGGAGGCGCATAATTTGGCCATCCGTTTTCTGGACCTGCTGGTGCAGAAGACGCTCGAGGCCAAGGGGCAGCCGAAGGGATTGGGCGTCACGGTCGTCGGCGGCCGGGTCGTGGATCCGGGCATTCCGCGGTCGTACGCCGAAGAGGATTTGGTCCAGACGATGATCCTGGCGCGCAAGGCGGAAGACTTGGGCGTGCGGATCAGCGATGCGGCGATTCTGGAATTTCTGGATACGCTGAGCGACGACGTGATTCCCCGCAACGAGTTCGGGGTGCTGCTGAAAGATGCGACGGGCGGCCGGTTTGGCCAAGCGCAGCTGTTCGAGCAACTCCGGATGGAGTTGCTGGCCCAGCACATGCGCGTAATGGCCGGCAGCGGATTGTTTGCCATGTCACCCTCGCTCGCCTGGGATGCCTTCAACCGCTTGAACCGAGCGGTGAAGGCGGAACTGCTGCCCCTGTCCGTGGAAGACTTCCAGAGCAAAGTCACGGCCCAGCCCACCGAGGCGGAAGTCGCGGCGTTGTATGAAGAAGGCAAGTCCCGGTACGCCTCGCCCGATCTCCCCGAACCGGGCTTCAAACGCCGGCGCAAGATCGCGTTTCAGTACTTGAAAGCAGATTTCGAGAAATACCTGCAACAGGAAATGACGACGCTCACCCAGGAGCAAGTCGCGGAGTACTACGAGAAGAACAAAAACGATTTCAAGGTGCCCGAATCGCCTCCGGCCGAAGAAAAGAAGCCCGCCGAGAAACCGGAACCAGATGCCGGCGGCACCGCGCCGAAGCAACCCGCTGCCGCAACGGAAAAGCCGGAAGCCAAGCCCGCCAAGGCCAAACCCGAAACAAAATCCGACAAACCGGCCGACGCGAAACCGGCCGACGCGAAACCGGCCGACGCGAAACCGGCCGACGCGAAACCGGCCGACACGAAACCGGCCGACACGAAACCGGCCGACACGAAACCGGCCGACGCAAAACCGGCCGACGCGAAACCGGCCGACGCGAAACCGGCCGACGCGAAACCGGCCGACACGAAACCGGCCGACACGAAACCGGCCGACACGAAACCGGCCGACACGAAACCGGCCGACACGAAACCGGCCGACGCGAAACCGGCCGACGCGAAACCGGCAGAAGCGAAACCGGCAGAAGCCAAGCCTGAGTCGGGCAAACCCGCAGCAGCGAAGTCCAAGCCGGCAGAAGCCGCGAAGGAGGCCGAATTGAAGCTCAATCCGCCTGCCTCAAAAGCCGCGCCAGTTCAAGCGGGCGAATCGAAGCAGTCCGAGAACCGGGCTTCGCGGCGTGGGACCGAGGTGATGTTCGTGAGCTACAACGCCGAGGCGGACGTCCAGGAGGCTCCCGCAGAAACCAAGAAAGAGAAGGAAGCGCCGAAGCAAGAGGCAGCGAAGGCTGCGAAAGACCCTGTTGCGAAACAGACGCCGAAGGCCCCGCCCGCGGCACCGCCGGCCGTGGAGCCGCCCAAGTCGGACGCGGCCAAATCGGAAGAGAAGAAGGACGAACCGCCGGCCAAGTACAAGCCGCTGGCGGAGGTCGAGCAAGAGATTCGCCGCAATCTGGCGCGCGCTCCGGCCCAGGATAAGGTGACCGCGGCGCTGAACAACGCCCGCAACGAAATCCGCAAGTACTTTCAATCCCATGCGGCTTGGCGGGCAAACCTGAAAACCCAGCCGGACCTCCCGGAACCGACCCCGCCGGACGTAAAGCAGTTGGGCGAGAAACACGGTCTGGTCGGCGGCGAGACTCCGTTGGTGGACGAATTGCAGATCGCCGATTACGAACTGGGCAAGGCGTTTCGCTTCAATTTCGCGGGCGGCCAATTCCGCCGCGAATCGTTCGCCGAAATCGCCTACACCGACCGGCAGCCACTCTACCAGCCGGATCAGATCCGTTCGTTTGAAGTGGACGTGGAATTCCTGTACTGGAAAACCAAGGAAGCCGAAGCGTTCGTGCCGGAGTTGCAGGACATTCGCGACGAAGTCGTGGCGGCGTGGAAGAGCCAGCAGGCGTATCAGCTTGCGAAAGCCGAGGCCGAAAAACTGGCCAAGTCGGTCCAAGGCGACAAGCCGCTGAAAGAGTCGCTGGACGCCGCGCTGGCCAAGAACGTCCTGGAGCCGCCGGCGTTCACGTGGCTCACCCGCGGGGCAATGCCCATGGGCTCGGGCGCTCCCATGTTGAACGTCGTGGACGGAGTGGAGCACGCTGGCCAAGATTTCATGCAGGTGGTCTTCGGGCTGAAGGCAGGCCAGGTTGGTGTCGCGGCCGACACGCCCCACAAGATCGTCTATGTCGTCCGTGTCGACTCCGAATCGCCTCCGGAAGAGCAGCGCCGGACACAATTCCTGGAGGGCGGCTTGACGGCGGACATGGGGTTCCTGGCACGAGTCGAACTGCAGGGATTCCTGAACCAGTGGCACCGCGACCTGGACGAGGAAATGCAGGTCAAATGGAACAGGCCGCCGGAGACGCCCCAGGCGATCGAGTAGCGGAATTGGCCGGACATGGTCCAAGACCCTGTCCCCGAACAACTTTGTAGGGCGGAGTTCATTCCGACCAAGCGGACTGAAGTCCGCGCGACGAGAAAACTGCGCCGTTGGTCTCGGACGATGCTTAGCCGACAAAGGTGTTCCCGTCGGGCTTGCGGGGCTGTCAGTGATCGACTGCCTGCCAAGTTTTCGGGATGGAACTTCAGCTGACTCGACATCCGCACGTGCTGCGGCCATAATAAACGAGACGTGTGCCGTTCCAGGTTTGTGGGCAAAGCCCATTGTCCAGCTGTCGTGAGAGCTGGAAGCGGTGTCTGGTGCCCGGCTGGCTTCGAGTTTAACTCGTCGCGCGCCGAGCGCGTCCGCTCCGAAGACAGCGTCATTCAAAACGGGTCACTGCTATGCGACACGCCCTTCTTCTCGCTGCTTTCGTTCTCTGGTTGACGGCCCTGTCCGGTTGCGGCGGGGGCGATTCGGAATCGTCTCCGGCAGGCGACAGCGCGCCTCCTGCCGCCGAACCGGGGATGCCGCCAGGCGAACCCGCGCCGGCTGCGCCGCCAGGCGAACCCGCCACGGGAATGCCTCCCGGCGAACCGGCACCGGCAACCCCGCCAGGCGAACCTGCGCCGGGAGCGCCGCCGGGCGAACCGGCCACGGGCATGACACCCGCTGAACCTGCGCCGGGAGCGCCGCCGGGCGAACCGGCCACGGGCATGACACCCGCTGAACCTGCGCCGGGAGCGCCGCCGGGCGAACCGGCCACGGGCATGGCACCCGGTGAACCTGCGCCGGGCATGGCGCCGGGCGAACCGGGAGCGCCTGCGTTAGACGGTTCTTCTCCAGAGTCGGGCGTCGGGGCGTCTCAAGAGAAGGAACCTCCCAAACCTTTGACGTTTGCGGACAAAGCCGCAGTGGCCTTTGGCCAGGGGCGTGAGAAGGACGGTTTGCAGTATCTGTTTGCACACGCCCTGACCAGCGACGACGCGGCGGCGAAAGAGGTGCTGGACAAGATGGGCTGGATTACCCCGTTGAAGAAGCCATCGATGACCGTGCGTTGGGGAATCGCCATCGAGTATGAATTCAAGGGTCCGCGAGGGTACACGGGCAGCCTGTATCCCATTGGCACCACCCAGAACCTCGCGACCAAGGGCGGCGCGCCGGCGGCTGGCGGACAGCCGCAGCCGGGCATCGGGGCTGAGGGAGGCGCCGGGCAGGGCAACGCTTCGCTGCAGCAGCACACCGGGGAACTGGGACAGAAGGTTCTCCAGCAGCTTCAGCAGCGGATTGCCAAGGGCGATTTTGGCAAGGTCTTGGTAGCGTCTGGCAACATCGCCGCGCCGGGCGCAGCGGCAGGAATGCCTGGCGCGGGGATGCATCCAGGCGGCGAGATGAACGTCGGCGCGGAACCCGGCGGAGCGCCTCCCGGCGGTTTCGAGGGGGCGGCGGCGCCCGGCCAGGCGGCGGGCAGGGCCAGCGACGTCGGCACCATCTCGACGGGAATTGTGTTTCTGGGCGTGGTCCGGTCCAAGGACCTGCTCGAAAAGGCGCAGGCCGCCAAGGTCGACGCCCTGTGCGTATTCAACGTCGTGGTCACGCCCAATCCGCGACTCGGACACATCCTGAACGAAACGACAATCCGTTTGCACGACACGCTGCAGGCCAAGGAATTGTGGGAATCCAGGAAGCTGAACAACATCAAAGTGCAACTCGAGCGTGCTGACCCCAAGGAGGATCAGGACCCCGTCGACCGGGAAATGGAGGCCCTGTTCAAGAAGATCGACGCCGAATGGGTGTTGGGGCCGTTGCCCCAAGGGCTGCAGACCGAACACGTGCTGAACCGCTTGCGGGGCTTGATTGGCCAGACGCACGATAACCCGTTGCCCGTGCTGGGCGAAGTCCGCATGTACCAGACGCGCGGGCTCCTGCCGGACGCGCATCTTCTGACGGCCTATCAGAAACTGATCGGCGAATCCGCGGGCAGCCAGTTGGCCAAGGGCACCGAGGAGGAGAAGAAGCAAGCCATCGAACAATGGTTGCCGAGCGGACTCTAAGACGGCCTGCAGGGGCAGGTTCAGCCAGCGCGGGCCGGGCCTTCCTGCCCGTCACGGTCGCGGCCGGCTGGCCTCGCCGCCGTGCCGCGCAGGCCGCGGCCGGCGGATCGTTTCGTCTCAGGCCGACAGGGTGGCGATCGTACAGGCAAACTCGAACCGGACGGCCAGTTTGCCGTCGCACATCACCTTGGCTTGCAGAAAAAAAGCGTCGGCCAGCCGTTCCTGCAGCGTGACTTCGATCTGAATCGTATCGCCCGGCCGGATCATCTTTTTGAATTTGACGTCGTTCAACCGCGTGGCCACCGGCACGCCCTCGCCTGCCCGGACGAACTCGGCCAGCAGCACCGCGCCCGCCTGCATCGCGCTCTCGCACAGGATCACTCCGGGCACCAGCGGGCGACCGGGGTAATGCCCCTGAAAAAAGAACTCGTCCGGGCGAAACGTCTTGCGGCACACGATCCGCGCTGCGTCTCGCTCGACGACTTCATCGACCAGCAGCATCGGCGGCCGATGCGGAATGGCCGCCTGAATCTGATCCTGATTCATGTCTCGCTTGCTCCGCTCCCTACACCGCCGCTTTGGTCAATTGGCTGTCGACGTCGTTGGCGACGATCACGCCGTAGTTGATCGCGCCCAGCCAGCCCGACATAATGATGCCCACGCTGCCGGCATGGTACAAGCCGCCGACTTGTTCCGGCAGGCCGCGGCTGACGGCCAGCCCCTCGAATTTGGTGCCGAAGCTGGCGCCGGCCTCGTGCCTGGTGTAGTGCTGGAACGTGAGCGGCGTGGCCGCCTCGGCGTGGACGATCCGCTCGCGGCAACGGGGAACGTATTTCTCCAGCGCGTTCAAGGTGGTTTCGATCAAGTCGCGTTTGCTCGCGCCGTACTCTGCCGGAGCCAATCCGGCCCAATCCTCGTAACGGGCGTTCGTGCTGGACACCACAAAGCAGCGCTGCCGGGCGTGCGGCCGCGTCCGCGGGTAGTAAAACGAGAAGGTCCGGCTCGTAACGTTGGGGCTCAGCAGCAGGTCCGAACGGAATTCGGGGGCGGTGGAGCTGAACAGCAGATCGCCCGTGGATTCCTCGATCAAATCGCCTTCGCGCAGCGCCATATAGACTTGCGTGCTGGAGTTGTTCAGGCGCACGGCGCGGGCTTCCTCCAGGAAACGGCGGTCGAAATGTTCCGGGCCGGCCATTTGCAGGATCGTCGATTTCAGATTCGCGTTCGACACGACGGCCCGGCACTTGATGGTCCGCCCGCGCAGCTGGACGCCCGCCACGCGGCCGCGCTCGACAACAATCCGCTCGACGCCGCACCGGATCCGCACGTCGACCCCGTTGCGGACCAGTTCCTCGTGCATCAACTGAATCAAGCGGTCGGTGCCGCCCTCGAAGATGAACACGCCCTGGGACATGAAGTTTGAGAAGACGATGCCGTAGGTCAGGGCTGGGTCTTCCAGCGTCGAGCCGTTGGCGTAGACGATGGGTTCCATCAGCAACCGCACCACGTCCCGGCGTCCGGGGAAGAACCGCTCGAACAACTGCCGCGTCGTCGTCGTCTGGTCGTCATAAAAGTTCATGCCCCGCGCCGTGTCGAAAAACTGCTGGACCGCCTGCGGCTCGACGCCGAAGCGTTCGATCAGCAGCCGTGTGAAGTCCTCCCGCGTGTAGCTCGTCGTCAACGAGAACATGGGGTTGTCGAAGCGGATGCGTTTGAGCTGGACGATGCGCTGGGCGATTTCCGCCGTCCAGTACCGGCGGCAACTCTTGATCATGCCGACGGGGAAGCCGTGCAGCGAAATATCGAAAACCTGGCCGCCCGGCCGCTTGAACCAGGTGGCCAGTCCGCCCAGTTTGTAGTGCTGTTCCAGCAGCAGCACCGAATGCCCGTTGCGGCCCAAGACGTTGGCGGCGGTCAGCCCGCCCAGTCCGCTGCCGATCACGATCACATCGTACTCGTCCTTGACGTCTTTCAGAAAGTCTCGCGGCATGGCGCAGGGTGATTCCGGTCGGTGTTCGATGGCTGACAACGGGGCCCTATGCTAACATCTTCCCCGCCGATCGTGTAGCCGGACGCCGATTTGCGAATCTGCCGAAGTTGGGGGCGTTGCCGGGCGTTTCGGGCGCCGCCGTCCGGCCGGTGACGGGTTGACGCCTCCGCCCCGGCAGGCGATACATTCGATAATTTGGAACGTCGCGGAAGGCCCCGGCCCCCGCTGACCGCTTCACACTCCGGTGAGGAACCCCCGATGGCGACGGCTGAATCCAGAGGTGTCGACGATGTGCCCGCAGGGCCGCTTGGCGAATCGGCCCCAGTTGCGGCGCCGTCCGAGTCCGAATCGGCCGCGCCCGGCCCTTGGCCGCCTGGATTCAAGCTGAGCGTGGTCGTGCCGGTGTACAACGAGCAACAGACGGTGGCCGAAATCCTCGCCCGCGTGCGGGCCGTGCCGATCCCCAAGGAAATCGTCGTGGTCGACGACCACAGCACGGACGACACGCTTGCGGTCCTGCGCCAGTTGGCGGATTGGCCGGAATTGCGCGTGATCTGCAAACCCCAGAACGAGGGCAAAGGGGCGGCGCTCCGCACGGGTTTTGCCGCCGCGACCGGCGACGTGGTCGTCGTCCAGGATGCCGATCTGGAATACGACCCCAACGACCTTCCGTCGCTGCTGGGACCGATCCTGCGGGGCGAAGCCGATGTGGTGTACGGCTCGCGGTATCTGCGCGAGGAACCCCAGGATCCCTCGTTCCTGCACCGCCTTGGCAATCGCCTGCTGACCTGGGCGTCGAACCTGTTCACCGGGTTGCGGCTGACGGACATGGAGACCTGCTACAAGATGATTCCGCGGCCGCTGCTGCAATCGCTGGACATCCGGCAGAACCGCTTTGGTTTCGAGCCAGAGGTGACGGCCAAGCTGGCCCGCCGCGGGGTGCGGATCAAGGAGTTGCCGGTGCGCTACCAGGGGCGCGGCTACAAGGAGGGCAAGAAGATCGGCTGGCGGGACGGCGTCAATGCCTTCTACTGCATCGTCCGCTACCGCTGGCGGGACTAGTGGAACGTCGCCAGGATCGTTGTGCGCATCTGGCTGGCCTCGCCCCTGCCGAACGCCCGCCCTGCGAACCGAACAATTCGCCTGGTTCGAACGGTCATCGCAAGGGCCTCGGACGTCGCGAAGATCAGCGGCAAGGGGCGCCGTCCGCAATCGCCTGCTTCATCTCCCGCACAGCTCGTTCCAGTCCCACCAACACGGCTCGAGCAATGATGCTGTGGCCGATGTTCAATTCGTGCAGTTCCGCGATCTGAGCCACGGGGCGGACGTTTTGGTAGTTCAATCCGTGGCCCGCGTGCAAGGCCATTCCCAAAGCCCGGATGCGGCGCCCGGCCGCAACCAGCTTGGCTAGTTCCTCCTGCTGCTGGGCTCCGCGGGCCAGCGAGTATTGCCCCGTATGCAGCTCGACCGCCTCCGCACCGACTTCCGCCGCCAGTTCGACCTGTTCGATCACGGGATCCAGGAACAGGCTCACGGCGATGCCGGCCGCCTGCAACTGGCGGACGGCCCGCGCTACGGCCTCACGCTGGCCGACCGCATCGAGTCCGCCCTCGGTCGTCACTTCCTCCCGCCGTTCCGGAACGACCGTCGCCTGATCGGGGCGGACCTCGCAGGCGATGTCCAGCACTTCCTGGTTGCAGGCCAATTCCAGGTTCAATTTGACCGTGACCGTCTGCCGGAGCACGCGAAAATCGCGGTCCTGGATGTGCCGGCGGTCTTCCCGCAAATGAACGGTAATCCCATCGGCACCGCCCAATTCCGCCAGCGCAGCGGCCCAGACGGGGTCCGGCTCATACGTCTTCCGCGCTTGCCGCAAGGTCGCGACATGGTCGATGTTGACACCCAGTTGAAGCATGGCTTGATTCCTGAGATGTTGTCTGACGGCCGAAAAACACGGGCCCGTTCAGGTAATTCACAACAGCATCATAGCAACTCGCGTAGGAACCCGCCATCAGCCCGGCTGCCGACTCGCCTGTGGAACCGGTTGCGTTCCGATGCCAGAGCAGCCACAATGGGAACCGCGGGGTCAGACGACGGGCCGTGGCGTTCTTTCCGATGCTCTGCTGGCGCGATTCCCGCCCCGCGATTTCGGCTGCATCCCGTCGGGCGAATCGCGCACGCCAGAGAAATCTTTACGGAGGAATGCAGACGATGAGACGACTGCCCGCAGGGCTCGTGACGGCCCTCCTGTTGCTCATTCCCACCGTCGCGGCGACGCACGCGGCGGACCGCCAACTGGCTCACGCGGTGTATTTCAAGCTCAAGGATTCTGCTCCTGCTGGGCGAGACGCGTTGGTCGCCGGCTGCCAGAAATTCCTGACCGGGCATGAAGGGACGGTGTACTTCGCTGTGGGCGTGCTTGCCGAGGAGCTGAAACGCGAGGTCAACGTCCGCGATTACGACGTGGCCTTGTACCTGGTGTTTGCCAACAAGGCGGCCCACGACCAGTATGCTTCGCATCCGCGGCACATGAAGTTCATCGAAGAATTCAAATCGTCGTGGGAAAACGTGCGCGTGTTTGATGCGTACCTGGCCCCCGCGAAACTCGACACGCCCCGGTGAAGAAACGAGGAAGGAACGAGGGACTCGCTCTTTTTTCGAATCCGGCCCGTGACGCGGAAAATGAGCAAGGTCGCCTCTCCTGGAACGATGACGGATTCCGCGCCTCACAAGCCGGCGGATTTCTCGGACGCGGACCTGACCGGCCGTCGTCTGGGGGACTACCATCTGTTGCGCCGCTTGGGGCGCGGCGGGATGGCCGACGTCTATCTGGCGGAACAGGAATCGCTGGGGCGCAAAGTCGCGTTCAAGGTCCTCAAGAGCCATCTTGCCGCCGACCCGTCGTACGTGCGGCGGTTCCAGCAAGAGGCCCAAGCCGCGGCCGCGCTGGTCCACGCCAACATCGTCCAGATCCATGAAGTCGGCTGCCTGGCCGGCATCCACTTCATGGTCCAGGAGTACGTGGAAGGCCAGAATCTGAAACAGTTGTTGGACCGCCAGGGCACGCTGGACGCTCCGGCCGCAGTGAGCGTCATGCGGCAGGTCGCCGCCGCGTTGCACAAGGCGGCGCAAGAGCGGATCATTCACCGGGACATCAAGCCGGAAAACATCATGCTCGCCCGCAGCGGCGAGGTCAAAGTGGCCGACTTTGGCCTGGCCCGCGTCGAACGGGAAGGCCAGGCGGCGAACCTGACGCAGGTGGGCGTGACGATGGGGACGCCGCTGTACATGAGTCCGGAACAGCTGGAAGGCCGCCCGGTCGACGTCCGCAGCGATCTGTATTCCTTCGGCGTAACCTGTTACCAGATGCTCGCCGGACGGCCGCCTTTCGAGGGCGACTCGCCGCTGAGCATTGCCGTGCAGCACCTGAACAAGGATTCGCCCCGCCTGGAAGACCAGCGCCGCGATTTGCCCGGCGGCCTGTGCCGGATCGTCCACAAGCTGATGGCCAAGCGTTCGGAGGACCGCTACCAGACGGCGGTGGACCTGCTGAAGGATCTGAAGAGTCTGAACGTGCCCGGACTCGACGAGACGTGGGCCGCGGCCGACGACGGCTGGACGGCGTCCGAGTTGGCAGCGCATACGGCAGCCCGCTCGGCAGTCACCGAGCAGTTGGCGGCGGTGATGCAACGCGAGGCGGCCGTGGCGGGCCGCCGCGGCGTAGGCCCGCTGCTGGCGTCGCTGCTGGCGTCCTTCCTGCTCGGCGGCCTCCTGGCCTGGGTCTGCCGACTGCCGCCGCTGCTGGCCGTTTCCGAGCAGGAACTGCCGTCCGTCGAACGCAAGGCGACGGTCCGCGACCAGTACCTGCTGGCCGCCGAGATCGCCACGGAAGAGGCTTGGAAAAGCGTGGCTCGCGAGTTCCCGCCCGAGGCGAACGAACAGAATCAGTACTACGCGCTGCGGGCCCAGCAGCGGTTGGCCGAACTGTACTTGCAGAACGACGATCTCGACCAGGCCCTCCGCTGCTACGAGCACTTGGCCGGCGCGGAAACCGCCGACCCGCAATTCTGCGCCGTCGGGCTGTCCGGCCAGGCCAACGTCTATATCCTCCGCGACGAGCACAGTCTGGCCCACCAGAAGCTGGCCGCCTTTGTCCAGTTGCTGGATCGTCTGCCGGCGGAGGTGCGCCAGGTCATTTTGACGGAGTTGCACCCGCGTCTGCGGCCGGAGTTGGAACGGCTGCGGCGGGATCTGAACGCGGCGCCGGCGTCGCGACCGGCGACAGGAAGCCGACCAACCCCAGCCACGAGGATCGACCCATGACCGCAGCCACACGTTTTGATCTTGTCCCGCTCTTCCCGGTACTGCTGGGCGCGGTCCTGGCAGCCCCTGGCAGCCTCGCCCTCCGGGCGGCGGACAAGCCTAACTTCATCGTGATCAACATCGACGACCTGGGCTATGCGGACATCGGGCCGTACGGCTCCACGCTGAACCGCACGCCCCACCTGGATCGCATGGCCGCGGAGGGCTGCAAGCTGACCTGCTTCTACGGCGCCCCGGTCTGTTCGCCCTCGCGGGCGGCTCTGCTGACAGGCTGTTACCCGAAACGCGCCTTGCCCATCCCGCACGTGCTGTTTCCCGGCAACGACGCGGGCTTGGACCCGCAAGAGGTCACCGTGGCCGAACTACTGAAAGAACAGGGCTACGTCACGGGGATCGTCGGCAAGTGGCATTTGGGCGATCAGCCGGAGTTTCTGCCCACGCGTCAGGGCTTCGACACGTTCTTCGGTCTGCCGTATTCCAACGACATGGGCCCGGCGGAGGACGGCGTGAAGAGCAACCTTGGCGCTCCGCTGCCCAAGCGCAAAGTCAAGGGCCGGGGCCAGCCGCCGCTGCCGTGGCTGCGGAACGAAACGGTCGTCCAACGCGTCCTGGCCGACGACCAGACGACCTTCGTGGAGCGGTACACCAGCGAAGCGGTGCAATTCATCAAGACGAACAAGGACAAGACCTTCTTCCTGTATCTGGCTCACACCGCCGTCCACTTCCCGATCTACCCCGGCAAGGCGTTCCAGGGCAAGTCGGGCAACGGCCTCTATGGCGACTGGGTCGAGGAAGTGGACTGGAGCGTCGGCCAGGTGCTGGACACCTTGCGCAAGTGGCAGTTGGACCGCAGCACGCTGGTGGTTTTCACGTCCGACAACGGCGGCACGCAGCGGGGCGTCAACGCGCCGCTGCGCGGCTTCAAGGGCAGCACTTGGGAAGGCGGCATCCGCGTTCCGACCCTCGCCTGGTGGCCCGGCCAAGTTCCTGCCGGCATCTCGACCGGCGCCGTCGCCGGCATGATCGACATCCTGCCCACCCTGGTCAAGCTGGCGGGAGGCAGATTGCCCGCCGACCGCAAGATCGACGGCGGCGACCTCTGGCCGTTGCTGGCTGGCAAACCGGACGCCCAATCGCCGCACGCCGCGTTTTACTATTACCGCGGCCTGAACCTGGAAGCCGTCCGCAGCGGTCCCTGGAAACTGCATCTGGCCAAGGGCGAACTGTACCACCTGGACCGCGACCTGAGCGAAACCGCCGACGTCGCCGCGGCCAACCCGGAAGTGGTCGCACGGCTGCGCGGCATCGCCGACCAGATGCGTGACGACCTGGGCTTGGGCGGGATTGGTCCCGGCTGCCGGCCGCTGGGCAAGGCGCTCGGCGCCAAGCCGATCATCGACCACGACGGCACGATCCGCCCCGAATTCCGCAAGCCCTCTGTGCCTGCGGCGGTCACCGGGGGAGCGTAAAGCAGAACCGAGCTCCCCGGTCCACCTCGGCGGCGGCCCACACCCGGCCGCCGTGGCGGCGGACGATGCGTTGGACCAGAGCCAGTCCCACTCCCGTGCCCTCGAATTCGTGCGGGGCGTGCAGGCGTTCGAACACCCGGAACAGCTTGTCCGCGTATCGCATGTCGAAACCGGCGCCGTTGTCTTCGACGCAGTAGACGCAGTCCGCCTCCTGCAGAAACCCGCGGACTTTGATTTCGGCCCGCCCCCGATGACGCGTGAATTTGAGCGCGTTGTCCAGCAGGTTGAACCACACGTGCCAGAGCAGCGCCGCGTCGGCCTGAGCCCGCGGCAAATCGCCCAGGCTGAAGTCCACTTCCCGACCCGCTGCGGCGCCGCGCAATTCCTCGAACACTTCGCAGACAAGCGCCTGCACGTCGGTGTCCGCCAGATGCACATCTCGGCGCCCCAACCGCGAGAAGTCCAGCAGGTCGTCGATCAACTGGCCCATCCGCCGGGCTTCCGCGCAGACCACCTCGGACACGCGGCGGCCTTCCTCGCCCAATTGCGGGCCGTAGTCTTCCTGCAGAATCCGGGCAAAGCCGTCGATGGCCCGCAGCGGCGCCCGCAAGTCGTGCGAGACCGAGTACGTAAAGGCCTCCAATTCCTGGTTCGCGGTTTCGAGCTGCGCGGTGCGCTCGTGGACGCGGCGCTCCAGCGACTCGTTCAATTCCCGGACCTCCTTCTCCGCGGCTGTGCGGCGCACGACGCGCGCGGCGGCGAGCCAGAGCACCCCCGCAAAGACGCCGCGGTTCAAGCCCTCGACGGCCCCGTCGTACCCCGCCGGAGCCAGCCACCAGGCGAGCGCGACCAGCAGGCTGCTGGCCGTCGCCAGCGCGTAGGGCGACCCGCGCCGCGGCGTCAGGTGAGAGAAGGCCAGGGGAACGAAATGCAGCAGCCAAACCGCCGGGCCCAGCGGGGTGCCGGCGTCGACGGCAAAGGCCGCCAGAATCAACGCCGCAAGCAGCGATTGGACAAGCATCCCGATTTCTCCCGCGGCCAGTCCGCTCGACGTTCAAATCTTTGTTTCGCGAGGCAGCAAGGCCCGCGCCACGCTGGCTGCCAGCCGGTTGCGTTCCACCGGTTTGGTGAGCACATCGCGGACTCCAAGGCGGCGGACTTCTTGCGCCGCGCCCGCCAGTTCGTAGCCGCTGCTGAGGATGATCGGAATCGACGGGCGGGCGGTCAGCAGCTGTCGCGCCAATTCGGCCCCGTTCATTTCCTTCATGGACAAGTCCGTGACGACCACGTCAAAGTCCTCGGGCCGTCTGCGAAACGTCTCCAGCGCCGCCCGCGGGTTGCCCAAGGCCGTGACGCGGTAACCCAGACTCTCCAGCAGGCCCTGCATGGCGTCGCGGCAGAGCGCATGATCGTCCACCAACAGAACGCACTCGCCGTGGCCGAACGCCGGCGCTTCCGCCAGACCGGCGGCGCCGGCCGCCTGCGGATTCTCCGGAAACAGCAACTGACACGTCGTGCCCTCGTGCGGACGGCTTTCCACCGAGATGACGCCCTGGTGGGCCGCCATGATGCGCCGCACGACCGGCAAGCCCAACCCCGTGCCCTGGCCCTCGGACTTGGTGGTGAAAAACGGTTCGAAGATCCGGTTCTGGACTTCCGGCGGCATCCCGCAGCCATTGTCCCGCACCGTCACGCGGACGTATCGGCCGGGCGGCAGGCCGGAAACCGGGTCCGAGCCTTCGGCATCCACGTCGAAATCGGCCAAGGACACGGTAATCCGCCCGCCCGCGCCGCGACAGGCGTGACAGGCGTTCGTCCAGAGGTTGATCACAGCCTCCTGGACCTGGGCCGCGTCGGCGAGCACGGCGCGCCCGGTGGCGGGAAGGTCGACCGTGAGTTCCACGTTTTCCGGCAGCGTCGCCTGGAGGAACCGCAAGGCTTCCTGCACGACCGGACCGAGTTGCAGGGGACAGAGCTGCTGCTGGTCGCGGCGGCTGAACGTCAGCATCTGGCGGGCCAGGCCCGCCGCTTGCCGAGCGGCGGCGATCACGAGGTCCAGATGTTCGGCGACCGCCGGATTGGCGGCGGCGGCAGCCTGGGCCAGTTGCGCGTTGATGATGACGGCGCCGAGGAAGCTGTTGAAGTCGTGGGCGATGCCGCCTGCCAGCTCGCCCAAGGCTTCCATTTTTTGAGCCTGGCGGAGATGGGCTTCCAGCTTCCGCAGCGATTCCTCCGCCTGCTTGCGTTCCGAGATGTCCTCCGCCACTTTCACGTAGTGCGTGATCCGGCCCGTCGCGTCGCGGACCGGCGAGATGGAAGCCGCTTCCCAGTACAGTCCGCCGTGCTTGGTGCGGTTGGCGAACTCGCCGCGCCACTCGCCGCCCGACGAGACGGTCTTCCAGAGCCGCGCGTACTCGGCTGGCGGCGTCTGGCCGGATTTGAGGATTCGGGGATTCTGGCCGCGGACTTCCTCCAGCGTATACCCGCTGGCGACGGTGAACCGGGGATTGGCATACTCGATACGGCCTTCCAGATCGGTGATGACGACGACCGCCGGGCACTGCTCGACGGCGTGGTACAGTCGCCGCAGCACGTCTTCCGCCGTGTGCCGGGCCCGCCGTTCGGCCGCTTCGCGCAGGCCGTGCTGGACGGCCGGCCCCAGCCGCGTGAGACGGTCTTTCAGCAGATAGTCGCTGGCCCCGGCGCGCATGGCCGCCACCGCCGTGTCCTCGCCGATGGTGCCGGAAATCAGCAGGAAGGGCAGGTCGGGGTGCCGGGCCCGGACCATGTTCAGGGCTTCCAGCCCGCTGAAACGGGGCAGCGAAAAGTCCGCCAGCACGATCTCCCACGGCTCCCGGTCCAGAGCCGCCTGCAGGCCGTCCGCCGTGTCCACCCGCTGCCACTGGACGGCATAGCCGAAACGCTCCAGTTCGCGGACCATCAACCTGGTGTCGAGTTCGGAATCCTCGACGATCAGGACCCGCAAGGTTCCCAGCAAAGGCGTATTCTGATGCCGCGCCGGAGTCTTCATGGACGGTTCTCCGCTGCCGGAAACCGGCCCTCCGGCGGCTCGTTCACTACCAGCCAAAACAGCCCCAACTGCTTCACCGCCTCGAAGAATTTCTCGAAGTCCACGGGCTTGACGATATAGCTGTTGGCGCCGGCCTCGTAGGAGCCGACGACGTCCGCATCTTCGCGCGACGAAGTCAACACCACCACGGGAATCATGCGCGTCCGCGGGTCGCCCTTGATCCGCCGCAGCACCTCCTGCCCGTCCACCTTGGGCAGCTTCAGGTCCAACAGAATCACCTTCGGATGGACGTTGGCCGCAGCGGCCACCCCGCCCGCTCCGAAGAGGAACTCCAGCATTTCGGCGCCGTCTTTCAGCCAGATCAACTGGTTGGCCAACCCTTCTTTCCGCAACGCGCGCAACGTCAACTCGGCGTCGTAGGGGTTGTCCTCGACGAGCACGATGTCCGGCGCGTTTGGAGGATTCTGGTTCGCAGAACTCATGGCAATCGCTCGCTTTCGTGGGGTGGCAGCCTGTTGAAAAAAGAGCACAGGCACCTCGCAGTCATCGTTCTTCCCTGGGTTTTTCCAACACCGCTCGGAGCCAGCCCCCTTTTTCAACAGGCTGGTAAGGGGCGCGTGGAGCAGGGGCCAGCCACAGCGCCACGACCGGCTTCGACCATGGCCTCCGCCATCGAACGCGGCGCGGGGCCGCATCTGGGTGCTGGTATTAAAACTCGAAAAGCGGCCCGACGAAATCCCCACCATGCTAAAGAAGGATGGTCGCGCACGCGGTCTGCGTGCGGCCGCTGTGCCAGCGGGTTGCCCGCTTCGCTGATAGCTTGTACGATACGAACCGCGTCGTTGCCATGACGCTTCGTCCTTCTTGTACCGCTGCACCTCGGCTGACTCCTACCGATGTTGGTCCACGCCTTGTTGACCGGGCTGATCCTCAGTGCGCTGGCGATCGACGTGGCCGCGCCGTCGGGCACGGCGGCTTGGCTGGTCTATTTTGTCCCGCTCTGGGCCGCCGCGCGTTGGTATCGGATCCGAGGTGGCTTTTGCGTGACGGCACTTTGCGCCGCCTTGCTGCTGCTGGGCGGCCTGCCGTCTCCCCCGGAATTCCTGCACGCCACCGATCTGGGGCAGCGCGCGTTGGGAGCCGCTGCCCTGTGCGGGACCGCGTTTTCGATCTGGAGTCGGCGGCCACGGCGGATGCCGCGGCGGGAATGGGAAGCGAACGCACGGCTGCTGATCACCTGCCAGGAGGCGGAACGCCGCCGCCTGGCGGGGTTGCTGCACGACGAGATCAGCCAGTTGCTGGCGGCCATCTGCATGCGCCTGCACGTGGCTCGGGACCTGAGCCGGGAACGGGTTCGCTCGGATCTCGATCTGTGCCTGGAAATCGCGGATCAAGCCATCGCTCAAGTCCGCGAGTTGTCGCTGGACCTGTCTCCCTCGATGCTGGACGATTTCGGCCTGCTGGCCGCCCTGCGAGGCTATCTCGATCGCCTGGCGGAGCGCACCGGCCTGAGTGTCAATCTGGCCGTCTCCGCCTCGCTGGGGCCCTTGCCGGGCGAGTTGGAAACGGTCTGTTTCCGCATCATCCAGGAAGCCCTGGCCAACGCCGTCCGCCACGCCTCGGCGCGCCGCGTCGACGTCGAACTGCGGCAGGACGCCGAGGCGCTCTGGCTGACGATCCGCGACGACGGAGTGGGGTTCGACCCGCAAGCGGAGGCCCCGCACGCGGGCCCGTCCCGGAAACTGGGGTTGACCGCGACGCGGCTGCGCGTGGCCCTGCTCGGAGGCTGCTTCCGCGTCGAATCGGCGTCCTCCCAGGGCACCACGGTCCGCGTCGGCCTGCCGTTGGGCGACGGACCGGCCGAGGTCGTCGCGTGCGGACCGGAACGGGGGCCGGATGACTCCGGTCCCGCAGTCTTCCCGGGCGTCCCGTCGCGGAGGCGGTCATGAGGCCCGCCCGCGTGCTGCTCGTCGACGACCACGGATTGGTGCGCGCGGGACTGCGCGTTTTGATCGAGAAGCTGCCCGGATTTGAAATCGTGGGAGAAGCCGGCGACGGCCGGGAAGCGCTGCGCGTGGCGGCACAACTGCAGCCCGATCTGGTCCTGATGGACGTCCTGATGCCGGAACTGGACGGCGTGGACGCAGCGGCCCAGATGCTGGCCGCCGCGCCGGAAGCGCGCGTCGTCATCCTGTCGATGAACGCCGGTGCGGAATACGTCCTGAGGGCGCTGCAGGCCGGCGCGGCCGGATATCTCCTGAAGGACATCAGCCCCGCCGAACTGGAATTGGCGCTGCGCGCCGTGGCCCGCGGCGAAACGTATCTCTGCTCGGCCGTTTCCAGGCACGTGATCGAGGGCTGCATCCGGCGGTCGGACGCCCCGGTCCGCCCCCTCGACCGCTTGACGCCGCGGCAGCGCGAGGTGCTGCAGTTGATCGCCGAAGGCGCGACGACCAAAGAAATCGCCCGCAAGCTGAAGATCAGCCAGAAGACGGCGGAGACCCATCGGGCTCAGTTGATGCAAGAACTGGACATCCACGACATCGCCGGCCTGGTGCGGTTTGCGATCCGCTGCGGCCTGGTGTCGGCCGACACCTGAGCCCCCTGGGGCCACGCCGCCGACCGCCGGTTGCCGGCGGCGCCGGGAGGGCCGCCCCCTCCCGCCAGGGATCTCCGGTGTTTCCCCGGCCGCCTCTCGGGTCATTTCCCCTGCCCGCTTCAGGGTTCTTGCCGATTTGCGCCAACGGGGCGCAATCGCTACGCTACACCGCACCGGGCGATGACCGCAGCCCGGCCAGGACCGGAGGAAACGGCACAAGACAGCCCGCTTGCCAGGGACGGCGCGAACTGCTGGAAGGGGAGTCCGCGACGGCGATCTCGGAAACATCCTGGAAGGGAGTTGTCGATGAGCGAACTCAGAATCCTCCTGGTCGGACGGTCTCCCGAATTCTCGGACGTCATGCAGCCGGCGCTGTCTGGCCTGTTGCCAGGCATCGGCGTCCAGGCGGTCGCGGAGTGCCCGGAGGCACTCGCCGAGATGGAGCGGGGAGCCGTCGCTGCCGGTTTGGTGAGCCTGCAACACCCGCAGGACGAGGCTCCGGTCGCCGAGTTGCTGCGCGCCGTCCACGCCAGACGCTTGGCCGTCCCCGTGTTCGTGATCGCGCCTGAACCCGATGTGTATCAGCGACTGCGAATGCTGGAGTTGGGCGCGGTGGACTGCCTGTCGTGGCCCGTCGACGCGTCGCGATTGGCAGCGTTGATCGACGTGCTCTCGGTCCGCCGCCGCCATGCACCGTCCCGCTCACCCGCCGACCCGGCGAGCTTCGCAGAGCCTCCCCGGCGGCAGATTGCGGGCTTTCTGTTTGTGACGCGGGTCTTGCGCGAGTTGTACACCCAGATCGAGGCCGCGGCCGACTCGGAAGCGACGATTCTCCTGAGCGGCGAAACGGGCACCGGCAAGAGCCACGTCGCGAAAGCCATTCACGATCTGTCGCCGCGCCGGAAAAGGCCTCTTGGCGTAGTCCAATGCGGCGGGCTGTCGCCGGCCCTGCTGAACAGCGAGCTGTTCGGCCACGTACGCGGGGCGTTTACGGGCGCGGATCGGGAACACGTGGGCCGGTTTGCGACCGTCGAAGACGGCACGATCCTGCTGGACGAGATCGATTGCGTCCCGCTGGAAGGCCAGGCCAAGCTGTTGCGCGTCCTGGAGGACCGCGTGTACGAGCCGCTGGGCTCCAACCGCACGGCCAGGTTCCGGGCCCGTGTGATCGCTGCCACGAATCAGCCGCTGGACCGGCTGGTCGCCGAAGGCAAGTTCCGGGCGGATCTTTTCTTCCGCTTGAACGTCGTCGAGTTTCGTCTGCCGCCGTTGCGCGATTGCCGCGAAGCGATCGCGCCGCTGGCCGAGCATTTCCTGACGACGTACGCCCAGCGCGCCGCGCGGGCCATCGACGAAATCTCCTGGCCGGCTCTCGAGGCCATGCAGGCGTACGACTGGCCGGGCAACATCCGCGAGCTGCGCAATACGATCGAGCGGGCCGTGACCCTCTGCCGCCATGCGGTCCTGGATCTCGCCGACCTGCCCGACACGATCCTCCGGGCCGCCGCCCACGCCGGCCAGAACGTCCCTGCCCCGCCGCTCGGCCCCGTGCGCAACCAGCTGGATTCCGCCCGCCAGTGCGGCGAGCGGCAGCGGATCCTGCAAGCCTTGACGCGGCACGGCAACAACCGCACCCGCACGGCGCGGGAACTGGGCATCAGCCGCGTCGCGTTGTACAAGAAGCTCCGCAAGTTTGGACTCGCCGGCGCCGCGTCCTGAACCGGCCGGCGCGGCGTGCGGGCGCGGCGTTCCGCCGGAAGCCGTCACTCCGGCGGCGCAGAGGCCTCGTCGGCCAGCCCGTAGCGTTCCAGTTTGCGGTCCAGCGTCGAGCGATTGATGCCCAGGACGCGGGCCGCCTCACGCTTCACCCAGTTCGTCGCCCGCAACGTCTGCAGGATGTGGCGACGTTCCACTTCCTCCAGCAGAATGGCTTCGTAGGGCGGCGGCACCCGGCCCTCCGCGGCCGCCGCCTGCGCCAACATGGAACCGAGTTGCAGATCGTCGGGCCGCAACTCCCGCCGGTCGCTCAAGATCGCGGCGCGTTCCATGACGCTGCGCAGCTCGCGGACATTGCCCGGCCACGAGTATTCCGCCAACGCCCGCAAGGCTTCGGGCGACAGGCAAAGCGGCGGCCGCCCCAGACGCTGGCAGGCCCGCGTCAGGAAATGGCCGGCCAGTTCGGGCACGTCTTCCACATGCTCGCGGAGCGGCGGCACGCGCACTTCCAGCACCTGCAGGCGATAGAACAGGTCCTGGCGGAACTGACCCGCTTCGACTGCCGTTTCCAGGTCGCGGTTGGTCGCCGCCACGATCCGCGTGTTGGGACGGATGCTCGTGTTCCCGCCGACGCGTTCAAAGGGGTGCCCTTCCAGGACCCTCAGGAATCGCGCTTGCAGGGACAAAGGCAGTTCGCCGACTTCGTCCAAGAACAAAGTGCCTCCGTCGGACAGTTCAAACTTGCCGATCTTCTGGCCCGTGGCCCCTGTGAAGGCCCCTTTTTCGTGTCCGAACAGCTCGCTTTCCAGCAGCGTTTCCGGGATCGCCGCGCAGTTCAAGCAGACGAACGGCCCGTTCCTCCGACTGCTCTGAAAGTGCAATTCCCGGCACGCCAACTCCTTGCCCACGCCGCTTTCGCCCCGCACCAGCACCGTCGCATCCGACGCCGCCAGGCGCGCCAGCTTGTGGCGCAATTCGCTCATCGCCGGACTGCCGCCCACCAGGGCTCCCTCCGTTTCCAGCAAGCGGCGCAACGCGCGGCTGACCTCGCGTTCGCCCTGCAGGCCCGCCTGCAGCGACGCTTTCTGCCGGAGGCTCTCCAAGGTCCTCCCCAGCTGATCGGCGACGGCCAGCACGATCTCCAGGGAGATGAAGTCCAGACTTTGGCCCGACCGGGAACAGTACACGTGCAGCAAGCCCAGATTCTCCCCGCTCCCGCGGATCGGCGCGCAGATCACGCTCCGCATCTCCCGGACCGTTCCCAGCTTGGCCCGGTTCGGATCGTGCTCGATGTTCATCGCCAGGATCGCTTCGCCCTCGCGCAGCACTCGCCGCGACACCGTCCGCGAGGCTTGCGGGGCGGGCAAATCCGGCGGGGACCGGGAGACGATCGTCACCAGGCGGTCGGGGTTGAGGCGGTCTGCAGTGCCTTCGGGGAACAGCAGGACCGCGCCCACGTCGGCGGAAACGGCGGGAAGCAAGCCATCCAGCACCAGCCCGGCAAGTTCTTCCACGCTGGTGGCGGTGAGCATCGGCCCGCTGAGTTCATACAGCCGAGCAAAACCGCGGCGCACCCGCGCGTCCCACAAGCCTTCCGACGTCAAGCTGCTTTCCGTGAACAGTCCCACGCGACTGCGACGATCGAGGATCAACGGCAGCGGGCCGCCACCCTCGTCGTCGCTTGATTCGTCCTGCGGCGAGTCAAGCGTCGGGCGGGCAGATTCCCGCGTCTCGACCTGGCTGGATTCGATCAGCTCCCAGGTGAATCGCAGCTTGGTCTTGCCAATCTGGATCAGATCGCCTTCCTGAAGCACCTGCGGCTGACTGAGCCTCTGGCCGTTGACCAGCGTTCCGTTTCGGCTTCCCAGGTCGTGCAGCCACCACGCGGAGTCTTTCCAGACGAACGCACCGTGCCTGCGGCTACAGACCTCGTCGGCCAGCATGATCTGGCACGATTCGTCCCGTCCTACGGTGATCTCGCCGCCCCGCGTCAACTTGTACATCTCGCGGAGGCGAGCACCCTGATAGACAGCGACAAAGGCGTCACCCGCCGTTGCCCGATCGGAATCGCGACTATCAGGCATGACGTTGCCTACCACCATGTAGGTTTAGATTTCTGTCCTTCAGGAGCAATCGAACACACTGGCGCTAGAATAAAGCCCTTGCCGCCAAGGCACAAGCGCCGTTGCCTCGATTCCTCAAGCAGCAGGACTTCCTAAGACTCGTTGGTTCCCACGCCGGCCAGCAGCCAGTGTCCGTGCCGGATCGGTGTCGTGTTTTGCGGCCAGCGGAGACCGCAAAGGCTGGAAATCGCAGCCCTGCTCGCGTCACCGGGAGCAAGAATTGTGGTCCTAAAGCTTTCAGCCAATTCAAGATACACTGATTCTTGCTATGGGGCGGCACGGATTTTGCTTCCTTCCAAGAATCGAGGCCCGCCAAGCGAGTCCACCTTCGCAGAGCTGGCAGAAGAATGGGGACAGGGGGATGGGAATTTCTAACTCTGATTTTCTTGCCGCCATTCTTCTGTCTCCATTCTTCTGCCAGCTCTGTCCCTCCCAAAGGTCGCCCGCACAGCCTTTTGAAAAAGGGGTTGAAAAAGGGTGTTGGAAAAGGGGGGGGACAGGCGTCTTGCGGTGGGCGTTCTTCCTTGAGTTTTTCCAGCGCGGCTCGGAGCCAGTCCCCCTTTTTTCAACCGGCCGCTGACAACGGCAAACGCCCGTCCAAATTCTTGCCTGGGAGAAGCTATGGGCCAGCGGAGGATTCTCGTTTTCGGCCAATCGGCCGCGGTCGTTGACGAGATCGTTCCTGAATTGTCGCGTTTCCTGCCGGCCCTGCGAATACAGCGGGCGCAAGGCGCGGCAGCCGGTGAGCCCGAAGGGGAGTGCGACGAGATTACGGCGAGCATCATTTGCATGCGGGGGGCTGAGGAGGAGGCCTGGGGGACCTCGCTGCTGCAGCATCTGCACAAGCGGAAGGCCGGCTTTCCCATCTTCGCCGTCACCGCTACCGAAGATCCCTACTTGCAGCTGCGGCTGTTGGAGTTGGGGGCCTCGGGTTGCACGGCTACGACCTCTGACTTGTCGCGGCTGGTGACGCTGTTGCTGGATGCACTCCAACAACACGACGAAGACGTCGCCAAGACTTGCCACAGAGCCGACATCAGCTGCTTGGCTCCGCCCCCGACACCATGCCGCTTTGGACTGGGCGAACCGCCGACGCCAGCCGACACGCTGCCCGCGGAGTCCCGGCCGAGAGGGGTTCGCGCAAAGCCCAAGTGACTTGGCAGCAGGCCAGACTCAGCAGGACGACCGTCAAGGGCTGAAGACCATACAGCCGGGCCGTCACCTGGGTGACCCACGCGGAGCCAACGACCAGCGCGGCCAGCAGCAGGAACGCAAAGTTCGGGCGCCGATTGCCGGGCCCGTGACGCCGCCGCTCAAGCGCATCTCCGGTGACGAGCAGGTTGGGGATGAGCAGCGAGACGTCGTAGATCGGCGTGTAGGCGCTGAAGACCATGTTTCCCGTCAGCGTGGCACACAGGGCCAAGAGCTGCCGGTCGCCGCCCTGGCCGGCGGGCACTCGCCAGGCCGCCAGCAGCCACGGCACAAAGCCGGCCGCGGCTGCCAGGACCGCAGCCTTGGGCAGCCAGCCAGGCCCGCCCGACAGCAAGACGAAGAAGGAATGCAGGTCCACGTGCTTGAACGTCTTGAAACTCGGGGCGCCCGCCGACATCGTCCGGCCGTAAACGGTCAAGAGGTCCCAATACGCCCGCGCACCGTCCCATCCCACTGCCAGCAGGCAAATTGCAACCAGCGCCACTCCGCCGACGACGGTGCCGGCAAGCAGACGCGGCCTGCCGGACAGGAACAGCATCGGCAGGACGAACATCAACAGTGTGGGCTTGACCGCGCACAGGGCCAGGGCGAAACCACCTGCAAACCAACGGCCGTCGCGGACCAAACGCAACGACACGGCCAACCAGAAAAGGCCGATCACCGCCCATTGGCCAGCCAGCCAACATTCCATTGCCAAGGGAGGAAAGGCCGCGGCCAGCAGCATCGCCCCGCGCGTCTTGTCAGCCGGCCACGCCACCAGACTGCGGCACAACGCCAGGCCCGTGCAGGTGATGACGGCCAGAATCGCCAGCCAGACCGCGTACGACCAGGCAAACGGGAGTCTGGCCAGCGGGCGAAGCACGAAGGCGACGGCAGGCGCATGCGCGAAGGGATAGTGCTCGTCAGACCGCACCCCTGGAACTCTGGCGTGCAGGATGCGGTCCTGCAGTTCCAGATCGTACAGCCGGCCGGCCTCGTGCTCGTTCAAGATGATGGCCGCCGTGTAGAAACCCGCGTAGTCGGGTGTGCCAAGACCATGCCGGCCGGCCTGCAAGTCCAGAAAGATCCGCCCGCTGATCCCCAGACAGACCAGCACGAAAACGAGCGAACCTAGCTGGGCTGCGAGCCAACCCCGCGCCGCCAGCCAGTGCCAATCAAGCGAGACGCCTGCCGATTCGGACATCATTGCGAACCTGCCTGCCGCATGAAGTGGCATGGGATACGATGAAGACGCTCTCTCGCAAGAACTACCACGACAGCCGCAAAATATCCTGGATGGGCCCCAGGATCAGGTGCCTGATCACCTCCCGGACCCAGTCCGACGAACGGAAGGCCGCGACCACGACGAACGCGATCGTGGCGACAGCCATGGGGCCGAGCCAGGCGGTCTGCGGATTGCCAAGCATGGAGTCTACTCCTGGAACCAAGGACGGGAGGACGCCGGTGCTTGCTCCGTCGCCGCGCCGGAAAATCGCCGGCGGCCCCCGGCCCCCAGGGCTTGCCGGGCGGCGGCCAGCCGTCCTTCACGCCAGCGTTCCCAAACCCGGCTGACGGCGACGGACAGCGCGGCCAAGACGACGCCGCCCAGCACGTCCACCAGGTAATGCCAGCCGGTGGTCATGGTGCTGGCGATCACCGCCAGATTCCACAGTGCGGCGGTCACGAACAGCCCGCGGTTTCCACGCCAGGCAGACGTCAGCAGCAGCGCCGCGGCGGTGTGAAAGGACGGAAAGGTAACCAGCCCCTCCGCGGCACGCCACGAAATCACCGTGCTTGCCCCGTGGCGAAATCCGTGAAGATGTTCGAGATAACGCTGCTGGACGGCCGACGGTTCCAGACCATAGTGGGCGAAAGGGCCCGCGGCCGGCCACAACGCAAACGCGATCAGGACGAGCAACAAGGCACAGAAGAACTCCATGAGAAAACGGTGCAGCTGCCGATCCCGTCCCGTCAGGCCCAGGACCACGATCGCAAGCACGGCTTGGGGCAACAGCGAACCGTAAGCCAGCTCCAAGACCGCACTGGCCTGCGGGTGCCGCTGCACCCAGGCCAGGACTGCCGGCAGGTGGAAGCCCAGCGCCGCGTCGCAGGCGGCCAGTCGATCATCCACCAACGGCCGGCCCAGGGAGCACACGGCGTACATCGCCACAGTGAAGCCAATTGTAAAGATCAACATTTGGATCAGACCCGCGACGGTTTCCGCAAAACACCGATTTCCACGAACGCGGAAATACGCTCCGCCCAGGCCGATGCATCCCAAGACGCCGGCCTGGATCGGCACTTCCTGCCAACGCACGGACAAGCCCGTGGCGGCGGCGAGCAGTGCTCCGCCGATCGCCGTCGCGGCTACCACCAGCCAGCGCTGTCGCGACTCGTCGCTCATCTTCTGAAATCTCCGCGATGCCTGCTTCCGTCGGCCCCCTGCTGTAACGTCGCTCGCTTGCACGTTGTGCGCCGCGGCAGACGGCGCGACGGCTTGGGCGGCGATTTGTCGAATCGGTCAGGTTGGCGTCGGGGTGTGCCGTAAACTCCTGGTTCGCGCCCCCGTACACCGCCCGCCTTCAACCGCCGGTTTACAGTCCGGATCAAAAGCCGGCGGAAAACGGCCTTGCCAGGTGATGACCGCCCTCGTCCCGCGCGCTGGCAACGTTGACGACTGCCGGAGTTTGGCCGCTGGCGCGGCGGGTCCCGGCGGCTTTTTCCTTTTTTCTCTCGCGGCCGCGCGCGTTTGGCGTACCGCGTGCATTTCCAATCAATCTCATGCACGCGACTCGCCTGAACCGGAGCCGGTCGCAGGTGGAACGCGTGTCCGAGGCAACGAGTGATTCCAGTTCCGTTTCCAGTTCGAGGAGGGTTGTGCCATGTTGAAGTGTGTCACGAAGTTTGTGCGCGGCGAGGAAGGGGCAACGATGGTCGAGTACGGGCTGATGCTGGCGCTGATCGCCGTCGTCTGTATCCTGGCCGTCACGTATATCGGGACCCAAGCCAGCGCGATGTTCACCGGCGTCGGCGCCAAGATCACGGCGCCGACGTAAAGCAGGCTGCCGAGGGGCGTTTCTCCTGTTTGCAGGGCTCTCCGAGCCGTGCTGCAAAGCGTCAGGAAGGGCACGGCTGGCGAGCGCCGTGCACGAGGAGACGAGACCATGTGGGACGGCTTTGTGGGCTGGATCGTGGCTTGGCTCTGTGCCGCCACGATGCTGAGCAGTCTGCTGCGGGCCTGTTAGCCGCGGCCCCGATGCTGCGGCCAGGGAAGCGGCGACAAAAAGGAGAACGCCGTGAGCCATCTGAACAACCAGACCCTGACGATCGCCTGGTCGCTGACTGCGGCGATCGTCGTCATCGCGGCGGTGATCGACTTTCGGCGTTTTCGCGTGCCCAATGCGCTGACGTTGCCTTTGTGCGCGTCAGGACTCTTGTTTCATCTGCTGCTGGGCGGTCTGCCCGGTTTGCAGAGCAGCGCTCAAGGCATGGCTTTGGGCGGTCTGCTCTTGATCGTCTTTTATGTCCTCGGCGTGATGGGCGCCGGGGACGTGAAACTGCTGGCCGGCGTGGGCGCCTGGCTGGGAGCGTCCGCGACGTTTCTGGTGTTTCTGGTCGCCGCCCTGGCCGCCGGCGTTCACTCGATCTTTGTGTTTGCCGTCCAGCGGCGCTTGGGACAGATCGTGGCCTACCTTCAGGTGATGATTCTGCAGTTGTGTACGCTGGGCAAACACGTGGCCTGGTCCGAGCCGGTCGACGTGGCGGTGCAGCAGTCCGATTGCCGCCGCCGCGTCATGCCGTTTGCCGTGATGATTGCCGTCGGCTTGACCGCGGTGGCCATCCGGGGCCTGGCGGGTTAGGGCGGGGGCGCTGCGGGACGCGAAAGGACCTGGAATCGGGAGGGGCGGGGCGATGAGCGCGCGAACGATCGCAGTGGTGTTCTTGGCTTTGCTGTGCGGGGCCTCGCTGGCCATCGGCGTCATGCGAGCCAATCCTGGGAACGCCAAGGGCCGAGTGCCGATGGAGGCGACGGTGCCCGTGGTAGTGGCCGCCGCCGACATCGCGCGCGGAAAGATGGTTGTCGCCCAGGACCTCGCCCTGCGGGAGTGGCCGAAGGACCTCGCGCCGCCCGGAGCGCTGTCCGAAGTCCAGGCCGCGGTGGAGCGGGCGGCGATCGGTCAACTGGTCCCAGGCGAGCCGGTCCTGGAGTCGAAGCTGGCGCCCCGCAACGCGGGCCGGGGGTTGGCCGCGCTGATTCCCGAAGGCATGCGGGCCTATACGATCCAAACGTCCCGCGTGGCGTCGAACGTCGCCGGTTTCATTCTGCCGGGGAACAAAGTCGACGTGCTGCTGAACCTCAAGGGCACCAACCGCGGCGAGGATCGGACTGGCGGCGGCAGCACGACGACGCTGCTGCAAGCCGTCGAGGTGCTGGCCGTCGACCAAATCCTGGAGTCGCCGGAAGAGAACAAGGTCGATCCGAAACAATCGAGTTCCGTCACCCTGCTGGTCACGCCGGATCAGGCGGCCAAACTGGACCTGGGCCAGAACATGGGCATTCTCACGCTGTCCCTGCGCAACCCGGATGACAGCGCACCGGCGGACACGGAACCGGCGACGATTACCCAGATCCGCTATCTGCAGGGGCTGCCCAAGGACGTCCCGGACGGCGAGCCGCGCCGCCCGCCGGAACCGCTGGCGACCGTGCCGGAGATCAGCCGGACTGCGGAGCCGCCGCGGCCGAAATGGATTGTCTGCCTGCGGGGCAGCCACCGCGGCCGCGTCTCGGTCAGCGGCGGCTCGGACGAACCGGAACCCGGAAAGGCGGAGCCATGAGAGCCCTCATCGCCAGCAGCGATCACCCCCTGGCCCAGCGCGTCCAAGCGGCACTGGCCGATCAGGGTCTGGACTGTCCGGCGGGCCACGTCGTGCCGCTGGATTCGATTGCCGACCGCAGCGGCTTGGTGCATCCCGATTTGATTGTGTTCGTCCTGCCCGACGAACCGCGTGCGGGCCTGCCGGCCTTGCGGGAAACCCGCAATACCTTGCCCCAGGTGCGCATCCTGGCGGTGGGGCCGACAACCGACGCGCGACTGATCCTGGAGACGCTGAAGCAGGGGGCGGACGAATTCCTGGACCGGCAGAATCCGGAAGGGGACCTGTTCGGCGCCTTGGAGCGTTACCGCTCGCTGCACGCCCGGCGGGACACGGGGCCGAAGGGCGGACGGGTCGTGGCGCTGCTTTCGCCCAGCGGCGGCTCCGGCTCCAGCACGCTGGCCGCGAGCATCAGCGCCGTGCTGGCCCAGGAACACGGAGACTGCGGCCTGATCGACTTGCGGCTGGGAGTCGGCGACCTGGCGTCCATGTTCGACCTGCGGCCCGTCCGGACCCTGGCGGATTTGTGCGAGCACGTGACGCGTTTGGACCAGAGCCTGTTCGAGCAGTTCCTGGTGCGGCACGCCAGCGGAGTGTGGCTGCTGGCCGCGCCGAGCCAGGCGTCCGACGTGGCCCGCGTGACGTGCAAAGGAGTCCGGCGGGCGCTGACCTTGGCCCGCGTTCGCTTCGCCCACGTCGTGGTCGATATGGGGAATCTCCTGACCGGTGAGCAGATCGAGGCCCTGTGGCAGGCCGACTGGATCCTGCTGGTCCTGCGGCTGGACTACACGTCCGTCCGCAACACGCGGCGGATCATCGACGCCTTGACCGACCTGGGGATCGGCCGGGACCGGTTGCGTCTGGTGGCCAACGGCTTGGGGCAGCGGCGGCAGTTGGAGGTGGAGCAGGCCGAGGCGGCCGTGGGGATGAAGGTCGCTCATCGCGTCCCCTACGACGCCGCCTCCGTACACGCAGCGGTCAACAGCGGTGTGCCCCTGGTTCTGCACCGCCGCTTCCGGAAGATTTCGCGCAGCATCAAGTCCCTGGCGCACAGCGTTAACGGAGCCGCCCGCTAAGCGGAACATGGCATCAAAACCGACGGTGGATCATGGTTTGGCTCAAAGGCCCTAACGGCAAGCAGCACGCGGTCGTCGAAGACGCGCCGGAACCGCCGCCGGGACCGGAGGGGACGCCCGGCGCGGCCGGGCCCGATGAGGTCCACGACGAGTGGTTCCTGACGCTGAAACGGGAACTGCACCAGCAGATCGTCGCCAAACTGAACCCCGGCGTGATCCGCTCCATGAAAGAGGACGAACTGCGGGACGAAGTCCGCCGACAGACGGAAACTCTGTGCCAGCAGCGCGCGGAACTGCTGAACGCCGCCGAACGGGAACGGCTGGTGATGGAGGTGCTGGACGAGACCTTCGGACTGGGCCCCTTGGAACAGCTGCTCCGCGACCCCGACATCTCAGACATCCTGATCAACGGCCCCAAATCGATCTACATCGAGAAAAGGGGACGGCTGACCAAGTCCCCCGTCGTCTTTGCGGACGACCGCCATCTGCTGCAGGTCGTGCAGCGGATCGTGGGCAAGGTCGGGAGGCGGATCGACGAGACCAGTCCGCTGTGCGACGCCCGCCTGACGGACGGCAGCCGGCTGAACGCGGTCATTCACCCCATCGCCCTCGACGGCTCGCTGGTCTCCATTCGCCGGTTCGGCGCCAAGCCGCTGTTGGCCGAGACCTTGATCGCCAACAAGTCGCTGACGAAGGAGATGCTGCAGTTCCTCGCGGCCTGCGTCCAGGCCCGAGTCAACGTGGTGATCTCCGGCGGCACGGGCAGCGGCAAAACGACGCTGCTGAACGCGCTGTCCCGGTTCATTCCCTCGGACGAGCGCGTGGTCACGATCGAGGACGCCGCCGAATTGCGTTTGCAGCAGCCGCACGTGGTGCGGATGGAAACGCGGCCGGCCAACATCGAAGGCCACGGCGAGATCACCACGCGCGACCTGGTCAAGAATGCGCTCCGCATGCGGCCCGAACGGATCATCGTCGGCGAGTGCCGAGGCGCGGAAGCCCTGGACATGCTCCAAGCGATGAACACGGGCCACGACGGGAGCATGACGACGATCCACGCCAACACGCCCCGCGACGCGATCAGCCGCATGGAAATGATGGTCGGGATGGCGGGCTTCGATTTGCCGGTCTGGGTGATCCGCAAGCAGGTGGCGTCGACCATCAACATCGTCGTCCAGGCGGCGCGGTTGATCGGCGGGCTGCGGAAGATCGTCAAGATCTCCGAAATTACCGGAATGGAAGGCGACGTGATCAGCATGCAGGACATTTTCGAGTTCCAGCAAACGGGCCTGGACGAGAACCGGGTGGCCCAGGGGCATTTCCAGGCCAACGGGATCCGGCCGGTCTGTTTGGCCAAGTTGCACGCCTGCGGCGTGCCGGTCCCTGTGGAGATCTTCGAACGGCGGATGTTAAAGGTGTAACCCAGCCGCCTGGCTTTCCGAGTCGTGCCAGGGCAGTGGGGAATGTCATCGGACTCGGCCCAGCTTGGGAGCGCCAGGCTGTGGAGACGTCGTGAATTCGGCACGGCTCTGGAGAGGCGTGCTGCGGGGGGGGTTGTTCATGTCACCGGTCATGATCGTCGTGGCCTTTCTGGCGGGATTCTTTCTGATCTTCGCCATCAACTATGCCCTGGCCGACGTGGCCGAGGCGCACCGGCTGCGTGCCCGGAAGCGGCTGGAAGAGGAGTTCCGCACGCGGCAAAAGGAACTGGCCCGCAAGTCGGTGGCCCAAGAGAACCTGCACGTCACGGCGGCCGAGGGGATGGCGGCGCTGCAGGCCCGCAGGTCCTGGCGCGAACGGTTGGTGAATCTGATCAACGAAGCTGGGATCGCGATGCGGCCGGACCAGTTGCTGGTGGCCTGTGGGTGTGCGGGCATCGTCGCCTTTCTGCCCTGCGTCTTCCTCTGGGAGCAATGGTGCGCGGGCGTCCTGATCGGCCTGGCCGCATCGCCGCTGCCCCTGGCCTTCGTCGTCATCCTGCGGCGGAGGCGGCTGGACAAGCTCTTGTCGCAACTGCCGGGCGCCTTTGATTTGATGGCGCGCACGATGCGTGCCGGGCAGACGATCGCCCAAGCCTTCCAGACCGTGGCCGACGAGGGGCCGCGACCCATTTCGGAGGAATTCGGCTTTTGTTACGAGCAGCAGAACCTGGGCCTCTCGCCCGAGGCGGCGATGCACGAATTGTCCCGGCGGACCGGCCTGCTGGAACTGAAGATCTTCGTGATGGCGGTCATGATCCACCGTCAGACGGGCGGCAATCTTTCCGAACTTTTGGACAAGCTGGGGCGGGTGATCCGGGAGCGGGCGAAGATCCGCGGCGCCGTTAAAGCGCTGACCGCCGAAGGGTTGTTGCAAGCCTACGTCCTGATCGGCCTGCCGCCGGCGATCCTTGCCGTGATGTGGTTCGTCAACCGCCCCTATGCCCAGATCCTGTTCGAGGAGTACTACCTGATCGTCGGCATGGTCGTGTCGATGGCTATCGGCTGGTTTTGGATGCGGCGGATCGTGAACTTTGACTTTTGAGCGGCTTTCGGCGCGAGGGAAACGAGATGGATGCAGCTACGGCCATTCCGGACGCCGGCACCCTGCTGATCTGGCTTGGCGGGGCGCTGGCCCTTTTGCTCTTGCTCGTGGCGATCCTGGGCGGGCGCCGCCACAGCGTGCCCGAGCGGTTGGCCGACGTCTCGGCCGGCGGCGGGGCCGAGGGCGGCGAGCATCCCTTGGACCGCTTGAGCCGCCGGCGGCTGGTGAAGGAGGAGCAGAAGCAGAAACTGCGCGAGCGTTTGATGCAGGCCGGGTTCTATGGGACCGCCTCCGGCACGCTGTTTGTCGCCCTGCGACTGCTGTTGATCGCCGGCGCGACCGGGGTGGGATTCCTGGCCAGCCGCTTTGGACACCTGACGCTGGTCCAGGGATTGTTGGCGGGGTTGGTGTGTGGCATCGCTGCGACGATCGCGCCCGGCTTCTGGCTGGATCACCTCAAACACGGACGGCAGACGCAGATCCGCCGCTCGTTGCCGGACGCGCTGGACGTGCTGGTGGTCTGCCTGCAGGGCGGTTTGAGCGTGATGGCCGCCATGTCGCGGGTGGCCGGCGAACTGTCCGCGGCGCATCCCTTGCTGGCGGTGGAGATCAAGATTGCGGAGCGGCAGATGCAAATGGGCCAGACGGCGGGCGAGGCGATTCGCGGAATCGCCGACCGGTTCGATTTGGAAGAGCTGCGCGGGATGGCGTCGGTGGTGAAACAGGCGGAACGCGTCGGTTCGAGCGTCGCCTCGGCCCTGGAAGTCTTCGCCGAAACGCTGCGGCTGAAGCGCCAGCAGTTGGCGGAAGAAACGGCCGCAAAGGCGGCGGTCAAGATGCTCTTTCCCACGTTGCTGTGCATCTTCCCGTCGATCTTCGTCGTGATCCTCGGCCCGGCTGCCATCCAGGTGTACGAGCAACTGATCATGGGCGCCATGCAGAACCGTTAGCGGAGGCAGAGATCATGGGGTTTCCCTGGAATCGGCAAATCTCGGCCCGCGGCGGCGAGGCCAGACGCCGGGCGGCGCGGCAGCGTCGGTCCGGGGCGGTGATGGTCGAAATGGCGCTCACCCTGCCCGTGTTTCTGGCTCTGATCCTGGGCATTATCGAGTTTGGGCAGGCGTTCATGGTGCAACAAATCGTGACCAACGCGGCCCGGGAAGGGGCCCGGCACGGCGTCCTGCCAGGAGCGACCAATGCAGCGGTGCTGGAGAAGGTGCGCGGCCACCTGGCAGCCGGGAACCTGGACGTTCCCGAGGTCGCGGTGGCCATCACGCCCACCGATCTGGGCGCGGCCAGGACCGGCGCCGCCGTGACCGTCCGCGTCTCGGCGCCCTACGGCGCGATCGGCTGGCTGGCAACGCCCTGGTTCCTCCAGCGGGCGACGATGACGAGCCAGTGCGTGATGCGACACGAGTAGACAGGCCCCCGCAGGCCGACAGGCCGGACGGAGGCGTCGACGAGGAGACCGCCATGAGATGTTGCCCTCGAAACGGCCGGCGCTGGCGGCGCCGGCCCAAACGCCGCGGCATGGTGCTGGTGTTTGCCGCCCTGCTGCTGGTGGGACTGATGACCATCTGCGCCCTGACCGTCGACGTGGGGTACCTGTGCGTGGCCCGCGCGGAACTGCAGCGCACGGCCGACGCGGCCGCGCTGGCCGGTGTCTCGGTGATGCAGGACATGGCCGACTTGAACTCGACGCCCAATCCGGCGTCGGTCGCCAGCACTTCCCGAACCGTCGCCTGCCAGTACTCCGCCTGGAATCCTTGCCGCTCGGTCACCGTGGTCCTGCCGCGGAACGATGCGAACGCGGCCAGCGGCGATCTGGTGCTGGGACACTACCACAGCACCACCGGCACGTTCGATCCCCAGGACACGAAATACAACTCCGCCTATGTCCGGGTCCGGCGGGATTCCGTGCAGAACGGACCGGTGTCACTGTTCGTGGCTCCGGTCTTTGGATACCGTTCCGTCGAAATGAGCATGGACGCCGCCGCCTACATGGAGACGGACGTCAGGGGCTTCCAGATCGACGCCGGGGACCAGGCCACCTGCAAGCTGCTGCCGTTCACGCTGCAGATCGACTTGTGGGAGGCGCGGCGGACCAACGGCATCGATGAATTCGCCTATCAAGCCGCCTCCCGCACCGTGTCGCGATGGCCGGACGGCGTCTTTGAGATCGACATCTATCCCGGCAAGGTAGCGCCCGGCAATTTCGGCACCATCGACATCGGCAACGAAAACAACGCCACCACGGATATCTCCCGCCAAATCCGCTACGGACCGAACGCCGACGATCTCTCCTTCTTCCCCAACCATATTGTCCAGCTCGGGGAAGACGGAATCCTGACGCTCAACGGCGAGACGGGGATCAGCGCCGCCATCAAGGACGATCTGGCCGCCATCATCGGCCAACCGCGGATCCTGCCGCTGCACGCGACCATGCGCGGCAACGGCGACACCGCCTACTTTGACATCGTGGCGTTTGTGGGCGTGACGATTCTGGACGTGAAACTGACGGGGGCCATGAACAGCAAGTACGTCAAGATCCAGCCGTGCTACACCGTCGACGGCACGGCCATCGGCGGCGGCTGCGACGGCACGACCAGCCGCTTTGTCCGCACGCCGCCGCGTTTGAGAAGAATCCGTTAGGGGATCGGTCAGCGGTCATCGGCGAGCACTGCTCACTGACCACCGCCGATCACCGATCGCTCACTTCAGGGGGACGCCATGAAGACGAACATCAGCAACTGGATCGTGGACTTGGGCTTGGCGGCTCTGCTGCTGCCTGCGCCGGCGGCGTTGGCCGCAGCGCCTGCCGGGACGGCCGCCATCGAGCAGGATTGGCGCGTCGAATTGTACAGCGTCCCGGCCACAGGCCGGCTGACCTGTCCTCTGTTCATCTCCAGTTTTGCGATTCCCGACGTACCGGCGTTGTTCCAATGCACGTGGAACCATCGGGACGTTCCCATTCTGGAAGAGGGCGGCATTCAATTGCAGGCCTACAAGTGGAACAACCTGTTGGACGACCGAGAAGTGGTGACTCCGCCCTGGAGGGAGAAGCTGAGCAATGCCAACGAGGTGGTGACGTGGACGCAACGGCTCTGCCGATACGATCTCTGCTACGTCTTCCAGGTCAAGAACATCGTCGGCACAACCTGGGGCACGATTCCGGGTCCGTACCAGGTGGAGCGGAACTTCCTGTTGTGGGCGCCGATTCTGGAAGGGTACTCGGTTCAAGAGATCGCCGACAACTCGGGGATCATCATGGGCAGCAACCGCTTCAAACTCCTGTCCATCACCCAGACGCGGTTCTACGACCGAAACGGCTACTTGCTGGCCACCGATCCCGCAGAGAGAGTCCTCTTTGCGCAGCCGCCCAGTTACGAGTACTTCGAACTCCGGCAACTGAGCGAATGCCCCTGACAGATGCTCTTTTCTCTTGGCAAGCAGCGGGCGTCCACCCGAGTGCATCGCTGCTTCCTTGGCAAACGGCAGGCGTCAGCCCGCCGGTAAAATGGCCGTTCGCGCAAGATAATCACTCAGCGGCGACTTTGGCGTCTGCGACAGAATTGATGGATGGACCGGCCACGTCTGCCCGATGCTTTCAACGACTTGCGGAGTTGTATCAATGGAATCGGGTATGCCATGTCCATCACTGCTTTCGAGAAACGCCTTGGGAACCGCGGCCTGAGTGCTGTCGGTGCTGTCACGCTGCTGATCGTCCTGGGGGCCGCACACTCTCCGGCGCGCGGCCAGCAAGACCGGCCCCACGTTTTGCCGCTGCCGGCCAACCTGACAGCGTCTTCGTCGTGCCCGCAGCCGTCGATGCTGCCCAGCGTGCCGCTGCAAGCGCCGCGGCCTGGCGAAGGGGCGGCGGCGGAACAACGCTGGAGGCGAGGCCCGGACCTCGCCGCCCCGCCTGTGGCGTCCGTCATCGAATCTCTGCAGGGGAACGACGCGGTCGTGGAAGTCCTCGTCGGTCAGGCGCGGCTGCTCACCCTGAAAGCGTTTCCGGCCCGAGCGGCCGGCGACGAACTGTGTACGACCGATATCGTGGTGGCGGACGACACGATCGTCGAATGCGATTGGGTAAAGAACCGAGCCGCTGTGGAAAAAGAGGGGAATACGGAGGTCGTCGTCGTCAAGGACAATCCACGGCTGCTTCGCATCAAGGGCCTGCGAGTCGGCGTCACCCAGGTGTCGATCACCACCCCCGATGATCAGACCTACGCACTGGAAGTCCGCGTGTTGTATGACTTGGAGCTGTTTGGCCTGCAGCTCAAACAGGCTTTCCCGACCGCCCGTTTGCAGCTGTTCCAGATCCGCGAGCACCTGGCCGTAGAGGGCGAGGCGCGCTCGATCCGGCAGGTCGAGCAGATCCTGCAGACCATCGAAGCCTATCTGGAATCGGTAGCCCGTTCCCAGGGCGGTGAAGCCGGAGCCGGTCGCAATCCCGCAGGCGAGGCTCGGGCCGAATACCGCCGCGCTGCACCGGCTGAACAACGTCCCGTCCAGACGGGCCCCGCTGGCGAACAGGTCGCCAACCAGGAAACGGAGCCGGGCACAACCGATCGCGGCGACCGCGTCACGGCCAAGACCGGGGAGAAAGACCAGACCGGGTCCGGAGCGCAGGACCCCGCCGCTCCGCAGATCATCAACCTGCTCCGCGTGCCGGGCGTCCAGCAGGTCATGCTGCAGGTGCGGATCGCGGAACTGAATCGGACGGGCCTGCGCGAGATTGGGGCGGACATCAACTTGGACTTCGGACCGGGGAACCTGCTGGAGACGTTCCTCATCCCGGCGGGCTCCGCGACCGTGCGCGGCGTGTTCCCCACGGCCGATTTGGAACTCTGGATTCGCGCCCTGCGCAACAACACGTTGCTCTCGGTGCTCGCGGAGCCGAACCTGGTGGCCCTGAGCGGCCAGAAGGCGGATTTCCTGGCGGGCGGCGAGTTTCCGGTGCCCGTGCCCCAGAACTCCGGCGGCGGGACGACCGTCACGGTCGAATTCAAGCGCTACGGCGTCCAGTTGGAGTTCACTCCGTTCGTGCTGGAGGATGACACCATCCGCTTGACCGTCAATTCGGAGGAGAGTTCTCCCGACTACAGCCAGGCAATCCTGCTGAACGGCTACAACGTGCCGGGCATCAACAGCCGGCGCGCTTCGACAACGGTCGAGATGCGTCAAGGGCAGAGCCTGGCAATTGCGGGATTGCTACGAGTGTCTGTGGACGCGAACACCACCCGGATCCCGGGCCTGGGCGATCTGCCCTACATCGGTCCCCTGTTCAGCAATACCACCCATCGGCGTCAGGAGAAAGAACTGCTGATCTTGGTGACCCCGTGCCTGGTGGCCCCGATGAACGCCGAAGACGTGCCCTGCTTGCCCGGCGAGGGACTTCAAGATCCGAACGATCTCGAGTTCTATCTGCTCAATCGGATCGAAGGCCGCACGGGACGCCATTTCTACCCGACGCGCGAATGGGACGACCCGTGGCACCTGAGGCAGTTGATGCGCTTGGAGCGAAGCGGCATCTGCGGTCCCGTCGGGTTTTCGACGTGCGAATAGGAGACGCTCGCAGTGCCGGCTTGAGCCGGTTCCGACCGTCTGCAGGCGGCGCCATCCACAAAACACAAACGACCGAGGCGAGTGGAGAGAACGATCGTGAAGATGCGAACGATGTGTTGGTCCGTGATGCTGGCTGGATGGACATGTGCGGCGACCGCTGCGGAAGTTCCGCCGGAGCCTGTCCCGCCCGTGCCGGCGATGTCCGCACCCGAAACCGCGGCAGTCTCTGCGGAGTTCGGTCCGGAGGCGCTCCCGGCGGCTTGTCCGGGCCAGTGCCGTCCGCGCCCGAGCTGGTTCGGCTGGTGGAGCAACCGGCTGAAACCCAGCTTGCAGTATTCGCACTGGGGTTACTGCGACCAGTTTGAGGAAACGCCCTTCGGCGCCCAAGTGCGGGCGCATCAACGGGCTCAAATCTGCAGCGGCTGGGCGGCCCGCTTGTGGCTGTACCGCTACGACTTCTGCGACGACGGAGCCGGTCTGAACGCGGCCGGTCACCAACGGCTGACCGAGTTGGCCCGCGAGTTCCCGGTGTGGTCGCATCACGCCCTGGCCATCGAATCGACGTCGGGCAAACCGCAACTGGACGCCGCCCGCCGCGAACACGTCGCGCGACTGCTGGAGGAGTCCGGAGTGCCGGCGCAAGTCGTGATCGGAGTGCCGGCCGTGTCCACCCCGTTCGGCGACGAGGCCCGCGAGTGGAACGCGCTGTTCCTGCGCCAAGTCCGCTCCGGCGGCAGCCCGATGGGCGGCTCGACCGCGGGCGTCATGTCCGGCGCGGCCAGTGGTCAGCCATCCGCTCAATAAGACCTAACGGAATTCGCATCACTTTCAAGGCGCGCCCATGATCCACTGCAAGCCTGGTTACCGCGTGGCCGCGATGGCCGTCGTGCTGGCCGCGTTCAGCGGTTGCCAGCAACTCAGCATGCTTCGCGAGGGGCATCTCCCGTGGTCTACGACCGCCCGGCTGAGGCAAACGCCAACGCAGCCTCCGGCGGAGACGTGCGAGCCCCTGCGTCCGGAACAAAAGGCCGAGATCCAAATCGCGATGGCCCGCAGCCTGGAACGCCAAGGCCGCACGGATGAGGCGAAGAAGATGTATCTGGAAGCCGTCAACGCGGCGCCCCAGCGAGCCGACGCCTATCACCTGCTGGCCCTGCTGTACGACCGCAACGGCGAGTGCCAGACGGCCGTGGAGCACTATCAGCAGGCGCTGGAACTCGATGGCGAGAACGCGGACCTGCACTGCGACGTGGGTTACAACTGCTACCTGCGTCAGCAGTGGCAGGAGGCCGAGACGCACCTCCGCCGCGCGCTGGAACTGAGCCCCAGCCTGGGACGGGCCCACAACAATCTGGGCCTCGTGCTGGCGCGGACCGGCCGCGAGGGCCAGGCTTTGGAAGAATTCCTGCGCGCCGGTTCCGGACCCGCCGAAGCGCATGCCAACCTGGCGTACGTCCTGACGCTGGCGGACCGCTGGAACGAGGCCCAGCAGGCGTTCCAGCAGGCGTTGGCCATCAACCCGAACCTGAAGTCCGCCCAGGAAGGGCTGGCCCGGCTGCAAGCCCTGGCGGCCCGGCGCGAGACGGCGGTCGCCGGCAACGCGGCAACGCCGCCCCCCGCCATTGCCGCCGACATCCGGCGCTGACACCAGCCCGATGCGCCCGCGAGGGAGACAACCTGTTCTCCTTGCCCCTCGGTTCCCAGCCCTGCCGATCCCTGAGATTGACACGGAATTCGCGGCACATAATGATGATCCGCGGAGACGGCCTGCCGCGGGACGTGGCCGATGGAAGGGCCACGCGGTGCCGCTGGCCCCGGAGTTGGGGCGCAAGAGGCAATCTGCGGGGGTGTTGCCAGCATTTCGCGCATTTCGCACTGGGAACCAACCATGTCGGTCACCGCACCGCCCATCTGGAGCGCCACTCCCTTGACCCCGTTCGCTCTTCTCAATCTCGTGGACACGCAGCTCGAAGTGTACAGCGATCCGTCGGGCCCCGCTGCGAATCCGGGGTATCGGCAGCCTCAGACGTACCGGACTGGCGAAGCCTTGCCGCTGGTGATCGGCAGCCAGAACGCAGGTTCCATCGCGGTACGCGACCTGCTGGCGTGATTTGCCTCTGACACCACTGAAAGGATCTTCTCATGAACACGGCGCGGATTGGATTTCTTCTGATCGTTGGCGTTCTCGTCCCGTGGCTTTTGGCCGCAGGAGCGATGGCGGAGGCGGCCGATGCGGCCGATCTGGGCGGGCGCATCCAGCCCTGGGCGGAGAACCCGCGGTATTGGCAGTACCGCGGCCAGCCGGTGTTGCTGCTGGGCGGCAGTAAGGACGACAACCTGTTTCAGATTCCCGATCTGAAGCAGCACCTGGACGAGATGGCTGCCGCCGGGGCCAACTACATCCGCAACACGATGAGCGACCGGCGCGACAAAGGCTTCGAGCTGTATCCGTTCCGGCAGCTGGCCGACGGCAAATACGACCTGGACCAGTGGAACGACGAGTACTGGAAGCGGTTTGAGAACATGCTCCGCTGGACGGGCGAGCGGGCCGTCCTCGTCCAGATCGAAGTCTGGGACCGCTTCGATTACGCCCGCGACCACTGGGAGCCGCATCCGTACAATCCGAAGAACAACGTGAATTACACCTACGAGCAGGCGGGCTTCGTCGAGCACTACCCCGACCATCCCGGGCGCAACAAGCAGCCGTTCTTCTTCACGACGCCCAAGCAGCGGAACAACGCGGTCGTGCTGCCGTACCAGCAGCGGTTCGTCGACAAGCTGCTCTCGTATTCGCTGCAGTACGATCACGTCCTGTACTGCATGGACAACGAGACGTCGGGCCAGGAGGCCTGGGGCGCGTACTGGGCCGGCCACATTCGCCAGCGGGCCGCGGAGGCGGGCAAGCAGGTCTGCGTAACCGAAATGTGGGACGCCTGGGACTTGAAGTCTGAAGAACACCGGCGGACGCTGGATCATCCGGAGCGGTACGATTTCTGCGACGTGTCGCAAAACAACCAGAAGAAAGGCCAGGAGCACTGGGACAATTTCCAGTGGGTCCGCAAGCATCTTGCTGCCCAGCCGCGGCCGCTGAACACCGTCAAGACGTACGGAGCCGACGGCGGGAGGTTTGGGAACAACCAGGACGGCCTGGAACGCTGGTGGCGGCACGTCATCGGCGGTGCGGCTTCCGCCCGCTTTCACCGTCCCGATTCGGGCTTGGGCCTGTCCCAGCCGGCGGCGAATTCCATCCGGGCCGCGCGCAAGCTGGAATCGCTGATCCGGCTCTGGGACGTCGAACCGGCGAACGAATGGCTCAGCGACCGCGCGGACAACGAGGCGTATCTGGCCGCTCGGCCGGGCGTCGCCTACGTGCTGTACTTCACCAACGGCGGTGCCGTGGGGCTGGATCTGACCGGAGCCCGCGGCCCGTTCGACGTCCGCTGGATCGACATCCGCAGCGGTGACTGGGGCCGACGCGAACGGCTTCTAGGCGGTTCCGTCGTCGCGATTCGCGCGCCGGCCGAGGGCCACTGGGTTGCGGCCATCCTGCGTTCCCCGTCGTCGGCGGACTGAGGGCGGCCAGCGGCTCCGCAGCCGCCGCCCGCCGTGGGGCGACCCGCGCAGGCGACCCGCGCAGGTGGGCTAGGGAAATCGCGGCCGATCTGCTACCGTAAAGCTTCCCGGGCGACAGACCGACACAGAATCGTCAACAGGGCCAAGGCGGCGGTTTAACGATCGCAGCCGCGCTTGGCAAAGACGCGAGGTGTACCGCAGCATGGCGAAGAAAACCGCGAAAGAAACAACCCCCAAAAAAGCCACCCTCAACCCGGCTGACCGCAAGACGCTCAATGCCCTCGTCCAAATGGCCAACGAGGTGGTCACGACCGCCGACCGCGGCCGGGCGCCGGCCCTGGATATCCCCTCGCGCTCGTTGTCCAACGTGCGCTATAACAAGGCCAAACGGTTCATCGAGATGGGCAGCAGCACCAACCGCCGGGAGCTGTTCAACCTGTCGCAAGCCAAGGTCTACATGCAGACGCTGCTGGTCGGCAGCGGCTGCAAGCAACTGATCGAAGAAGGCAAGACGACCAGCATTCGTGGTTTGTTCTACTTGCTGAAGCACACCATCGAAGGCTGCCGGGAGGAGACGTTCAACGACCAGTCGGAATGCGATCCGGTGATCGAGGACGTCGAGGTCAGCCTGAACGCGCTCCGCGAGGAATTGCACGTGTACGCCTCGAACCGCGGTTCGATGGCCGGCAACATCATCTTGAACTCCATCGGCGACGAAATCGACTGCTCGCGAATGGGCTCGGGCGGTTACAGCATTCCGTCGATCGTCGAGCCGGAGGAACTCGAATTCGTCAAGTGCGACGCCAAATTCGTCCTGCACGTCGAAAAAGACACGGTCTGGCGGCGGTTCAATGAAGACAAGTTCTGGCGGGAGCACAACTGCATCTTGACCCACGGCGGCGGCCAGCCGCCGCGCGGCGTCCGGCGACTGCTGCACCGGCTGCACGAGGAACTCAAGCTGCCGATCTACTGCCTGCTGGATAACGATCCCTGGGGCTACTACATCTACAGCGTGCTCAAGCAAGGCTCGATCAATCTGGCCTACGAATCCAAACGCATGGCCATCCCCGACGCCCGCTACATCGGGCTCCGCAGCAAGGACTACGAGCGCTGCGGATTGACCCCCAGCGTGATCATCAACCTGTCGGACGCCGACATCAAACGAGCCAAGCAGATCGCCCAGTATCCCTGGTTCGAGAACAAGAAAGCCTGGCAAAAAGAAATCGAACTGATGCTCAAGAACGGCTTCAAGCTCGAAGTCGAAGCGCTGATCAACAAGGGAATCAGCTACGTCACCGAAACGTACGTGCCGGAGCGGCTGGAGGAAGAGGATTTCTTGGACTGAAGCCCGAGGGCTCCCGGGGCGATCGGGAGGCGGCTGCCGTCCAGCGGAGTCCGTGGCTCATTAGGGCCAAACCGACGCCTACGACGCAGACGGCTGGAAGCGGCTGCTGTCCAGCGGAGTCCGCGGCACCGCAGGATGATCTCGAAGACACGCCCGGCGGAACGCGTTCCGGCGAGGCTCACCGGCATCAAACGGCCGCTCGCCTCGGAAATAGTCTGGCGTCGGCGGCACGAAAAGTCGCCGGGAGCGACGTGAGACGCTCGGTCCGGGATCAACACGGCCCGGCGGCGACGCTCCACGGCCAGAAACGCATCCGGTTCGCAACCGCAGTCTCTTCCGCTGCTCGATCTGCTACAATGCACGGAAAACGAGGCGCCACGATGCCGCTGGATTTTCAAGGAAGCTCGCACGACCGACGACTCCGCCGGAGGCCGCCGCCGGACTACCTGTCGCGGCGGACCCAGTACCGGATTTTCGCGCTTGTGGGCAGCCTGTTCCTGATCCTGTTCCTGATGGAGCAAGCTCGCAAGCCGGAAAACTGGCGCTGGGTCTGGACCGTCGGCGGCGGCCCGGCGCCGACCGAGCGCGACGTGGACACGCGACTCCGCGATCCTTCCGGCGGCGCCGACGGCGGCGCGGGGACGAACCCGGTGGTGATTCCGGCGAACGACGGCGAGCCCGCGGTCCCTGCGGTTTCCGAGAGTCCGGCCGGCAAGCCCGCTCCGGATGCACTCGCACCGCTGCGGCGGGCGAGATACGATCTGTGGTCGCGGCTGCTGGAGTCGCTGGGAAACGAAGACCGCACCGCGCTGCTGAGCGGTTTGAAAGCGGGACGCGACCAGAAGCCGCTTCCGGCCGAGACGCAAGCCAAGTGGCCGCCGATCGTGGAACAAGTGCAAGCCGGCTCGCAGGATTACGTCAACAAGGCTTTCCTGGCGGTCAGCCAGGACAGCAGCGGATTGACGAACGAAGAAAAGCGGAGCTGGCTGGAGGTGATCGAGGCCCTGAAACGCGAATGGGAATCGGGCCTGCAGCCGGCCTTCCAAACACTGGGCCAGGGCCAGACGCTGGGCGCAAAACAGCAGGCCGCGGTCGCCGGCCTGCAGGAAACCCTGGACGCGGTTTTTCTGGACTCGGTGCGCGACAACACGGTGTTTCGCGTCGCCGAGAAAGACGCCTGGTTTCGATTGTTCGAGCAACTGCAGGACCGCGACCTGGCCGAGTTGCGTCGCGCCTCGACCGGCTACGTCGGCTTTCTGCAGTTGTACAAACAACCGACCGAGTATCGCGGAAAACTGGTCACCGTCTCCGGCACCGTGCGGATGGGTTACTATCGCGAGGCGCCGCAGAACCTTTACGGCATCCAGGGCTACTACGTGTTCTGGCTCAAGCCGGCCGGCGCCAAGTCGCCGATCGTCGTGTACTGCCTGGAGCTCCCCGCCGGGTTTCCCGACGTGGTAAAGCTGGAACGCGAAGGGGACGGAGCGCGGCCGCAGCTGGACGAGGAGGCCGAATTCACCGGCTTCTTCTTCAAACGCTGGGCGTATCGGGCTCAGGATGATACGCGGCTGGCGCCGCTGATCCTGGCCAAGGCGCCTCGCTGGACACCTCGCCCAGAAGCGGGCGGGACCGCGGACCAGCCGCCTGGGGTTGGGTTCTGGATCGCCTTGTTTGGCGGCACGGCCGCCTTTGGGATCGGCTTGGCGCTGGTGTTCTACTGGCTGACTCGCCGGACGCCGGCCGCCGAGTTTCCGCTGCACATGGAATTCATCGAACGAGGCGACGAGAAGCCATGAAGAGATGGTCGGTGAGCGGTGAACGATGGCCGGAAAGCGGTGGGCGGCGGGCGGCGGCCGGGCAGCGGCTGGCCGTGACGGCCTGCCTGTGGGCGGCGTTCGTCTGGTGTCCGACGGCGGGACACAGCGCGGACGATGCGGCGGAGGCAGCTCCGAAAATAACCGCAACAGGCGAGTCCCAACCCGGAGCCGATGCGGGGAAGACCGCCGACGCCAAGCCGGCCGAGTCGAAGCCGGCCGCGGCCGGTCCCGTGGAGGCCGCCGAGCCGGGGACGGTCTTGCCCTGGCTTCGGCCGGCGGCCGACGCGGTGCAGCCGCCGACGCCGCCGTTGTCCAGCGCCCGCGAGATGCTGGAATTGTTCTCGATCGACGCCAGCCACATTCGCCAACTGGCCGACGGCCGGCCGCTGGTTATCGACGAAGACGAGACGCTGTTCAAGATCCTGTACCGGATGCCGTTTTTTGGTGCGGACAAGATTGCCGCCTGGGCCAAGGCGGACGTCGTGTGGCCGGAGTTGGCCCAGGAGCCCGCCGCCCATCGCTTGGAAGTGTTTCCGGTCAAAGGCCGCGTGACCCAAGTGCAAAGTATTGAACTGCCGCCCGAGACGGCAACTCGCCTGGAGTACGGCAAGTACTTTCGAGTACGGCTGCAGCTGGCCGATTCGCCCCACTCGGCGCTGGTCTGTTGCCGCGCCGTACCCGCCGCCTGGGAGCGGGCCGACAAGCTGGACGAACGCGGCAGTTGCCTGGGATTGTTCCTCAAGACGGGCGGCGAGGAAGACGGCGCCGCGGAACTGGTGTTTGCGGCCGAGCGAGTCGCTTGGCTGCCCGAACAGCCGAATCCGAGTCTGGGAGTCACACCGGATCTGGTCTACCTGGCCAGTCTGGGCATGGACGTCGGATTGCTGGACACGGTCCGCCAGACCAATCGCCGGCCGATCACGGGCGACGATCGCGAATGTTTCTATCAACTGCTGGCAGCGGCAGGGCGTGCCGTTCCCGCGGATCTGTTTGCGCGGGCCCAGACGCCGCCCGACGTGACGGAGTTGTTGACCGAGTCCGAAACCCAGCACGGCCGTCTCGTGACGCTGCTGGGAACCGCGCGCCGCGTCCAGCGAATCGCCGTCGACGAGCCGGATATCCGCCAGCGGTTCGGGATCGATCACTACTACCAGATCGACGTCTTCGTCTCGCTTGGCAACACGGAAATCCGCTTCGAGCAGAAAGGCGACAACAAGGAAGCGCCCGTGTTCCGTCACAACTATCCGGTGACTTGCTGTGCGCTGGAATTGCCACCCGGTTTGCCCGCGCGGGACGACATCGCCGTCCCGATCCGGTTCGCGGGGGCGTATTTCAAGCTGTGGGCCTACAAGTCGGATTACGTGGCGACGTTTGACGAGCGTCAGAGGCAGGTCAGCCCCTTGTTCATCGCCACGACGCCGCGGGTCGTGAAATTTGACGACTCGACCAGCAACCTCATCGGCTGGATCGGCGGCATCGGCTGCGTGCTGCTGGTGCTGATGGTGGGGTTCTACACCTGGTTCCCGCGGCGCAGCGACAGACGATTCGAGCAGCAGTTGCGCCCTAAGTTGGAACTGGGCACGGCGGCGTCGCTGAACGAGTTGGGCATCGAGGCCCGCGACAAGCCGGATTTCAGCGGTCTGGCGGACCTGGACCGCGGAAACCAATCGTCCCGCGCCGACAGTGCAGATTGATGTTTTGGATTTGGGAGCTGGAGTCAGGCTTACAGAATTCAATTTTGGCCGACGCTGATACCAGACACCTGGAACGACGTTGTTCGGCCAAAATGGAATTCTGTAAGCCTGACCCCTTGCCCTGCAATTCTGGCCGACGCTGATGCCAGACATCTGGAACGACGTTGCTCGGCCAAAACGGAATTCTGTAAGCCTGACCCCTTGCCCCTGCAGGAGTCGCCTGACGTGCTGATCCCCCGCTTTACTATCCGCGGGCTGTTGCTGTTGATGACCGGCAGCAGTTTCTTCTTCCTGGTGCTCGCGTTTGCCGTGCGTGGTCGGGTGTGGGCCATCGCCGTGTCGGTGGGCGTCGCCAGTCTGCTGTTGGCGTTTCTGGGTTACGCTTTCGTGTTTGGCGTTGCGTATGTTGTCGCCTCGATCGCGAGTCTTTTGCGAGGTGCGGCCCCTGGTCCCGCGTCGCCGTTTGCCACCGCCGAACCGCCGCCGCAGATTATTCCCCCGGACGAGCCAGAATGACGCCGATCCCCCTTCGTAGCAAGGCTCTCCGAGCCGTGCCCTTGGACGTGCGATGTTGGAAACCTTGCCGGCTCACCAGAGCCCTGCTGCCCAAGGCGGAACGCCCCGCAGTCCGTCGGCGCGGCCGCTGCTGTTTCATCGCGGCCCGCTGCGTGCTGCTGGCCGTCCTGCTGGCGGCCGGCGCGCAGCGTGCGGAGGCGTCTTCCGGCGCCGTTCTTCGTCTGCCCCAGGGACCGGCGGCGCCGAAGAACGGGCTGCAACTGGCGATCGACACGCGCTGGGTAGACAGCAACGGTTATCGGCCGGTGCGGATCGAGGCCGTGAATTGGCCGCCCGGACCGGCCATCGCCGATCGCCGCTTGCGCGTCGTGCTGCAGCCGCGGTTATGGCAGTGGGGGCGAGCCACGACCCGCGTCACCGGCTACGTCGAAATCCCGGAAGGTGCGGCTCGCGGCGAAGCTACGCTGGCCGTGCCCCAGTGCGGCGTCTGGGGCTCGCTGGAGGTCTGGGTCTACGAAGACGGACGACTGCTGGAGGACCTGTCGGCTTCCCAGGGGATGGGGATCGGCGTACGTGCTTATCGCGAGGCCAGCGAAGCCCTGCCCGCGATCTTGATCGTCGACGCAGACGCGCCGTCGCCGGATGTCCGCCAACAACTCGTCCAGGCGCGGGCCGTCAACCCGGCCGCGGGCGCCGGTCTGCCGCCGAAACTGCCCGACCTGCGGTGTCTGGTGACACTGTTGCCGGAGCGGGAAGGCGGGTCGCCTGTCCCTCCACCGCAGCCCGTTTCGAGCGTGGCGGTGGACGACGCCGACACGCTGCTCGTGCTCCAACAGCTGCCGCGGGTCGAAATGCTGCCGCCCGGCGAGTTGCCGACGCGGTGGATCGATCTGAGCTGTTTCGATCTGGCGTTCATCACCCTGGCGGATTTGCGGAATCTGGCTGCCGACCAGCCGTCGGTGTGGCAGGCCCTCCGCGATTGGGCGGCCAGCGGCCCGACGCTGTGCGTCTACGACATGGAGTTGTCGCCGAAACATCTGGCCCAGCTGGAAACCCTGCTGGGATTGGCGGCTGGCCACGATGCGGCCCCCAGCGGTTGGCGCGTCCCCGATCCTGAACGCGCGCGGGAAGTTGTCTCGGCGCTGAAGATCGTCGGCAGATCCGGTTCTGCGGCGGCGGAGCAGGAGTCGGCCCCGAAAGGCGAGTCCCAGCCGGAGGCTTCGCCGCCGCCGGAGCCCCAGCCGTTCGTCCATCGGGCCTTTCGCCTCGGTCATGTGGTCGCGATGCAGACGGACCAGCCGCTGGCAGCCGGGCGGCGGGAAGCGGCCTGGCTGTTGAACGAATTGGATGCCAGTTCGTGGATGTGGTACCGGCGTCACGGCCTGTCCTGGCACCGCGAGAATACCGATTACTGGAAGTGGATCGTGCCCGGCATCGGCCGCGCGCCGGTCGGGACGTTCTTGCTGTTGATTACGGTCTTTGTCATCGTGATCGGTCCCGTCAACTATTTCTTCCTGCGGCGGCGGCGGCGTCTGTATCTGCTGCTGGTCACCGTCCCCGTCGGCGCCGGCCTGGTGACTTTGGCTCTGTTTGCGTACGCGCTGCTCAGCGACGGTCTGGGCGTGCGTGCGCGGGTGCGGAGTTTCACGGAGATCGACCAGCCGGCCGGGCACGCGGTGTCTTGGTCGCGCCAGTCGTATTACGCCGGCTTGGCCCCGTCCGGAGGGTTGACGTTTCCGGAGCGTGCGGCGGTGCTTCCGCTGGACCAGTATCCGGCCGAACGCCGCCGGGGCCGGCTGGGGATGCAGCACCTGGTGTGGAGCGAAGGCCAGAATCTGGTCTCCGGATACATCGGCGCCCGGTCGTCGGCCCAGTTCTTGGTGGTGGAATCGGGGCCCAGCGACCAAAGACTGTTGATCGCGGCGGCTCCGGAGGCCGGCGACCTGCAGGCGACGAATCATTTGGAGGCTGTTGTCGACACGTTGGTCGTCAAGGACGGGGCGGGGCGAGTCCTGCGCGTCCGCGACCTGGCGATCGGCCAATCGCGGCCACTGGAGGCGGTCGATCCGGCGGCAGCCCGGCAGGAACTGCACGCGGTGCTCGCCGCCAACCAACCCGCCTATCCGCCAGGTTACGACCCGCGTTACTTCGGCGGGTTGGGCTTTTCCAGCCGGTACTACCGAAGCTGGTCCAACGTCGATTCGAATTTGCCGGACCCGACGTTCGCGTCCAGCATTCTGGAGCGCAGCCTGCAAGCGACCCTGAGCGGCGATCCGCGCACCTGGCCGCCGCGGACCTACGTCGCGATCACGCGCACGTCGCCGGGCGTGTCGCTGGGGCACGACCGGGCCCGCGAAGAGGCATCCCTCCACGTGGTTTCTGGGCGTTGGTGACCGCGATCCCGGTCACCGAGCGTCGTTGCTCGTCATCCCGGATCTCGAGGAAGGACTTGGAAGTACTTTCCGAGCGCCGTGCATCCAGCACCCGCGGCGCGAGAGCCGCTGCCCCGCGGGTCCGGAAGGAACACCGCGAAGCGTTGTTGAAACCGAAACCGCGACTTCATCAACGACACAAAAAGTGCCGAGATTCCGTTGGATGTTGGCCATCGTCCACCGCCGCCGACGGCCAGAACCCATCAGGGAAATATCTCCAACCGTGTTCTCTGCGGGGCCGCTGCTGCCGTAAAATGGCGGTGCCCCTTGAAACAGCCCGACTTTCGGAAGAGTCGGGCTGCTGATAACCGCATCCTACCGACCAGCACCCTGACGACACCATGACCGCCACGCACCCGGCTATCGAACTCCGCCGCCTGCATCGCTACTTCGGCGATACGCGGGCGGTCCACGACGTGTCGTTCGACATCCCGCGGGGCGAAGTGTTCGGGTACATCGGCCCCAACGGCGCCGGCAAGACGACCAGCATGCGGATCCTGGCCACGCTCGACCTGCCGACCTACGGCGACGCGCTGGTGGACGGCTTTTCGGTCGTGAACGATCCGGACCGCGTGCGGCATCGGCTGGGATTCATGCCCGATTCCTTCGGCACGTATCCGAGCGTCAACTGCTACGAATACCTCGACTTCTTTGCGCGAGCCTACGGCCTGACGGGCCGCCAACGGCACCAGGCGCTGCGCCGCACGATGAGTTTCACCGGGTTGGACAAGCTGGCGGAGAAACCGATCCGCGGCCTGTCCAAGGGCATGAAACAGCGTCTGTGCCTGGGCCGGGCGATGATCCACGACCCGGCCGTGCTGGTGCTGGACGAGCCGGCGGCGGGCCTCGACCCGCGAGCCCGCATCGAACTGCGCGAGATGATCGGCCAACTGGCCGCCGACGGCAAGGCCGTTCTGGTCAGCTCCCACATCCTCACCGAACTGGGCGAGATGTGCGACCGAGTGGGCATTATCGAACAAGGCCGGCTGCTGGCCACCGGCACCGTCGCCGAAATTCAAAAAGGCCAGACGCAGCAAAGCGAGGTGGAAGTCCGCGTGCTCGGCGGCGGGACCGGCCTGCAACGGTGGCTGAGCCAGCGATGCGACGTCCAGCACATCGCCGTCCACGGCGAACTGGTGCGGTTTACCCACGCCGGCGGCCGCGAAGAGCAGGCCGAGTTCCTCAAGCAAATGGTCCTGGCCGGATTCCGCATCGCCCAATTCGCCACGCACGAAAAAACACTCGAAGACGTCTTCATGCAAGTCACGCGAGGAGCAGTGCAGTGAGCGGAGGAGGAGCAACCGGTGACCACCGACAAATCACAAATCACAAATGACAAATCACGTATGACAAATGACGAATGACAAATGACGAATCACAAATGACGAATGACAAATCACGAATCACGAATGACGAATGACCACTGACCCATCCCCCATTTCCCATCCCCCGCTAGCCGCCTCGCGCGGCTGGTGGCAAGGCGTCGACCAGTGGCTCGAGCGGGCGGGCGAGCGGCTGAATCCGATCCTGGTCAAGGAAGCGCGGCAGGCGCTCAAGAGCCGGCAGTTTGTGATCACGTTCGCGCTGCTGCTGGCGTGCGGCTTGTTCTGGTCGCTGATCGGCGTGTCGCTGCAGATGCCCGGCATCTACTACACGCCCAGCGGTCCGTTCCTGCTATTCGGGTATTTCATCATTTTGACGGTGCCCATGCTGTTGATCGTGCCGTTTTCTGCTTACCGGTCGCTGGCGGGCGAGCGGGAGGACGGGACGTTCGAGTTGCTCTCGATCACCACGCTCTCGGCCCGGCAGATCGTCACGGGCAAGTTGGGCAGCGCCGTGCTGCAGATGCTGGTCTACTACTCGGCGCTCTCGCCCTGTATTGCCTTCACGTACCTGTTGCGGGGCGTGGACATCGTCACCATCCTGCTCGTTCTGTTCTACACGTTTCTGGCGTCGGTGCTGGTGTCGGCGGCGGGCCTGATGGTGGCCACCGTTTCGCGGGCGCGGCACGTGCAGGTGCTGCTGTCCGTGGCCTTGTTGTTGGGGCTTGCGCTGCTGACCCTGCTGTGGTGCATCTGGACGGCGGTCTTTCTGGAAGAAAGCGCCGAACTGCAGTTGGACGAGTCCGCGGTCTGGGTCGTCCAGGGCTTTATTCTGACGCTTTACGCGTCGTATCTGGCGATGTTCCTGTTGGCGTCGGCGGCCCAATTAAGTTTTGCCAGCGACAACCGATCGACGAAACTGCGGGTCGCGATGTTGGCCCAGCAAGTCCTGTTCACGGGCTGGATGGTCTACTTCTGGCTGACCTACGACGAAGAGGAACTGCTGGTCGTCTGGCTCAGTTTCTCCGGGCTGCACTGGCTGGTGATGGGGGCGCTGATGACCGGCGAGTGGGCCCGGCTTTCGCCGCGGGTCAAGCGGCAGCTGCCGCAGAGCCTGTTGGGCAGGGCCCTGCTGACCTGGTTCAATCCGGGGTCCGGAACGGGGTACGTGTTTGCGGTGGTGAATCTGGTCGCCGTCACGCTGTCCGCGTGCCTGGCGATGCTGGTGGGCCAAGCGACGGGGATGCCGTTTCGGTTCGCAGACAAGATCATGCTGTTCGCCGCGATGCTCTGCAGCTACCTCGCCGCTTATCTGGGCGTGGGCCGGCTGCTTGCCCTCTGGCTGCGCCGCTACGTGTACTTCGGCCTGCTGTTGCCCGCGCTGATTCACGTGCTGCTGCTGGCCCTGGGCGCCGGGTTGCCGCTGTTGCTGCAGGCTTGGCTGTTCGGCTTCGCCGAATTCGACGACTACTCGGTCCTCCAGACGCCCAACTGGATTTGGACGCCGATCGAGACGCTGGACGGCAACCTGTTTGCCGACCCGGCGGTTCCCTTCCTGGTCGTGTCGGCAGGCCTGATTGTCTTCTTCGTGAATCTCTTGGTCGGCAGGGAGGAAGTTGAGCAAGTCCGCGAATCCGTGCCGCTCCGCGTGCTCGAGGACGACGCGGCCTTGCGCCCGGAGCGTGCCGCGAAAGCGCAGCAAGCGGCGAGTCCGTTTCAGGACTGAACGGCCCGTCTGCCCTTTCCCCCCGCGCCGTTTTCTCGTACGCTCTTGTTTTGGATTCGTTCCCGGCAACCCTCAACGTACCCGGCGATCATGACTGACACGCTTCTCGCTTACGACCTGGGCACGGGCGGCAACAAGGCGTCCGTGTACGACGCGGAAGGCTCGCTGGCCGCCTCCGCGTTCGTCCCCTACGACACCCAGTACCCGCACGCGGACTGGCACGAACAGCGGCCCGACGCCTGGTGGCAATCGGTGATTCAGAGCACTCGCCAGTTGCTTGCCGACGAGGCCGTCGATTCGCGGAGCATCCGCTGCATCGCCATTTCGGGGCACAGTCTGGGCTGCGTGCCCGTCGACGCCTCCGGGCGACTGCTGCGGGACGCGACGCCCATCTGGTCGGACAAGCGGCCGGCCGAGCAGGCGGCCCGGTTCTTTCAGCAGATCGATCCCGCCGCCTGGTATCGGCGGACCGGCAACGGGTTCCCCGCGCCGCATTACACCGTGTTCAAGATCCTCTGGTATCGCGACCACGAGCCGGAACTGTTCGGGCGGCTCCACAAGATCCTCGGCACCAAGGATTACATCAACTATCGGCTGACCGGGCGCATGGCGACCGACGATTCGTACGCTTCCGGCAGCGGCGTGTACGATCTGCTCGACGGAGACTATGCCGACGAACTCCTGGCGGCGGCCGAGTTGCCGCGCCCGTTGCTGCCGGAGATCGTGCCGGCGACGGAAATCCTGGGCCCGCTCACGGCGGAAGCGGCGGAGGCCTTGGGCTTGCCCGCGGGCATCCCGGTCGCCTGTGGCGGCGTAGACAACTCGTGCATGGCGCTGGGGGCCAAGAGCATCGCCGAGGGCCGCAGTTACGCCTCGCTCGGTTCGTCGATGTGGATCGCCGTCTCGTCGGCTCGCCCGCTGCTGGACGAGGCGGCCAGACCGTACGTGTTTGCGCACGTGATCCCCGGCATGTTCACCTCCGCGATCGGCATGTTCTCGGCCGGCAGTTCGCTCCGCTGGGTGCGCGACCAGTTGTGCGTCAACCTGACGGTCAAGGCGCGTTTCGACGGCCGCGATCCGTACGAGGTGATGACCGAGTTGGCCGAGCGGTCGCCGCCGGGGGCGCGGAAGCTGTTGTTCAACCCCAGCCTGGCCGGCGGCTCGTCGCTGGATCCCAGCCCGCACCTCCGCGGCGCGTTTTGGAACCTGGACCTGGGCCACACGCAAGCCGACCTGATCCGCGCGGCCCTGGAAGGCATCGCCTTGAACGCCCGGCTGATGCTGGACGCGCTGCGGCAGTTGGGCGAAGTCGGCCAGGAGTTGGTCGTGGTGGGCGGCGGCAGCCGCAGCCGGTTGTGGCGTCAGATCCTGACCGACGCGCTGGAGATCACGGTTCTGAAGACGAACGTCGGCCAAGACGCCGGCTCGCTGGGCGCCGCCGCCGTGGCCGCCGTGGCCTGCGGACTGTGGCCGGACTTCCGCCGCATCGACCAGGTCCACCGGCTGGAATCCACCGTCCGGCCCGACCCGGCCCGCGTCGCCGTCTACCGCCAACTGCTGCCGCTGTTCGACGAGGCCCGCGCAAGCCAGGCCCGACTGAGTGAGCGGCTGGCCGAACTGCCGATCTGATCCAAGCCATAAAAAACGCCTTGCCCAGCGCAGCCACCCGACTCAACGCAAAGCCGCGCCACCCTTCACCCTTCACCCTTCACCCTTCACCCTTCACCCTTCACCCTTCACCCTTCACCCTTCATCCCATGCGCATCACCACCTGGAACGTCAACGGCTTGCGGGCGGCCATTCGCAAGGGGTTTGGCGACTGCCTGGCGCAGCTCGCGCCGGACGTGCTGTTGCTGCAGGAGATCCGTTGCATGCCGGAGCAGTTGCCCGCCGAGTGGTCCGCGCCGGTGGGCTGGCACGTCCATTGGCAGCCGGCTGAAAAACCCGGCTACGCGGGCACGGCGATCTGGTCGCGGACGCCGCTGGAGGTGCTGAGCGTCGGTCTGGACGACGGCGGCGGCGATCCCGACGGCCGCGTGATCACGGCCCGCACGGACGGCCTGATCGTCGCCAGCGTGTACTTGCCCTCGGGCTCGTCCGGCCCCGAACGGCAAGCGTACAAAGACGTCTGGCTGGACCGGTTCCTGCCCTGGGCCGCGCGCATGGCGGCGCGCCGCACGCCGGTCGTGCTGGGCGGCGACTTGAACATCGCCCATACCGAACGCGACATCTTCTACGCTGCCGGCAATCAGAACAACTCCGGCTTCCTGCCTCGCGAACGGGCCTGGTTCGGCCGCCTGCTGGACGCCGGTTGGACCGACTTCGTACGCCGGCAGTTCGGCGACGTGGACGGCCCGTACTCGTGGTGGAGCAACCGCGGCCGCGCCCGCGAATTAGACCGCGGCTGGCGGATCGATTACCTGCTGGGCAACCGCCCCGCCGCCGACCGCTGCCGCGACGCCGCCATCTACCGCCACGGCGGCCTGCTGGTCTCCGACCACGCGCCGGTGACGGTCGAGTTGAAGGACGAAGGGTGAAGGATGAAGGATGAAGGACGGGAGGCGGTTACGTTGCGGAACGGTGGCGGGAGTGTGGTTGGGGATGTCGGATTGAGGGAACCGCAGGCGTGAGGCCGCCTTCCGCTGCTGCTGACCTCCCCCTCTCGGATTGCAAGATTGTTGTTCCACGAGCCGCCACGCAACACACGGGCGGAATCGACCAGCGTCCGACCGGGCACAGCATCCGAAACGGCGGAGATCTTGTCAACGCTGGGGTCAGGCTTACAGAATTCAATTCTGTAAGCCTCCTGACCCCAACGCCAAGACGAAACAACTTTCACGTGCTTGCCTGCGGCGAGCGCACGAGCCGTCACGGGCCGGGCACGATCAGATCGGCGGCCCGCTCGGCCTGGGCGGCAATCTCGTTAGCCCGAGCCGCCTCGCGCACGGCGAACAGCCACAGATACGGCCAGCCGTCGGCCGTCCAACGCCGGCCCTTGGCCAACGCGCGGCCTACTTCCCGCCGAGCGTCAGGATGGAACCCGCCGCTGGCGTTGGTCCAGTACTGAATCTCCCAGGAATCATCGGGACTCACGGCGCCGAACGCGCCGCCCGATTGGGCGTCGGTCCAGTACTCCAGGCGGCGATAGTAATTGGGCACGTCCGGGCCGCCCTTGCGGTCTCCCTCGCTCGAGCCACCGATGGCGGGCCGGCAGAACACGAAGCATTCGGCCAACTCCCACGGTCGCTCGTCCAGACTTTCGACCCACAGCGGCCGGACCAGGATCAGCGGCTGGTCCGGAAAAAACACGGCCCGCACCCGAGCGCGGAACCCGGCGGGGCCGGTCGAGGGCCGGGCCGCCTGCCCGCCGCGGCCCTTGGAGACGGCGGCTTGCCGTTCCCCACGGCGGGCGAGCGTGGCCTCCAGCATGACGACGCCGTCCTGCGTCTGGCTGACTTGCCGCCCCTCCACGGTGTCGGTCGCGACCCAGTAGTCCTGCCCCTGGACAATTTGATGAGTGGCGAACTCAACGCGCCCCAGCGGCAAGCCGCCGGCGGCACCCAGGGCGACGACCGTGTCCAGCCAGTGGCCCGCTGCCCCCTGGGCGCGCACTTGCAGAACGCGGCTGTCGTACTCCAGTCGCGCGTCGGGTCTTTGCTTCCACTCAGTCGCCTCCAGCGGCATCGTCTGACCTGGGGCAAGCGACGGAAGCCAGACTGCCGAGACGCTTTGGCCGTCCCGGACGACCGGAATGTCCCCCACGGTTTGCCCGCCAGCGTTGATGACGGCCGGCGGTCCGCGGCCAGTCGCCGGCGCGATCCGGGTGACCGTGCCGTCCCAGGCTTCCAACTGGACGTACACCGCCTGCTTCCAGTCGTGGTCTTTCGCCAGCCGCGTCTGGCCCGCGGGCACGGTCACCGTGCTGCGGATCAGCTTTCCGCCGATCAGCGCCGTCAGTCTGCCCGTCGCCGGCCACGAAGTGTTGTTGCTCAATTGCAGCCCGTCCGGCTTGCAAACCATCACCAGGTCGCCCTGCATCTCGGCCGCCTTGTGCCGCTGGTGGGCGGCGGCGTTGACACGCGTTGCCGTCTCGACAAGCTCCGGGTACGGCGTGTCGTTCACATCGACCAGCCCATAATTGCTGTCCTCCGGAAACGTGCTCGAAATGCCCTCCGCGGGCTCGTCCACCCACATGAAATAGTGGTAGCCGACGACGAACGGCAGGTCGATCATGGCGTGGGCAAAGATCTCGTAACAGCGGGCCTTCTGCGCCTGGGTGTCGACACGCATCCCGGCGCCGTGCTGGCAGGGCAAGTCGCTGTCCAAGGCCGGGAAGCTCCACTCGGTGATCGCCAACGGCTTCTGCACTTGGGCGTAGTAGTCGCGGAACTGGCGCTGCACGCTCAGCAGTCGCCCGCGGTCCAGGTCGATTCGTGGATAGGTATTGATGGTGAACACGTCGGTGAATCGCCCGGCGACTTCCAGAATCGCATCGGGCGCGCGGCCGGCAAATCGAGCGCCCAGCGTGAGATGCTGCGGATCGGCGGCCCGGAGCGACTCGTGGCAGACGCGGAAATACCGTTCGGCAATCACCGCCAGGAACGCGTCACGCACCTGGTTCAGTTCTTCGCTGACCTCCGGCACGGCCGTCGCCGTCAGGAAGGCGTTCGCATCGGCATAGCGGGTCTGCAGGGCGCGGTTTACCCCGGCCACGTCGCCGTACCGCGCCAGCAGCCACGCCCAGAACGCCCGCTTGCCGGTGTGCTCCGGCGGCCGCTGGAACAGTTCATCCACCAAGAAGCCGTTCTTGCCGTACCACTCCAATTCGTTGTCGTAGAAAATGCCCAGGCACCACGGATCGCCGCGGCTGTCTTTGGCGATCCGGCGGGCGACCAGCCGACAATGCCGTTCCCATTCGGGGCTGAACACGTTGGGGAAACCCGTCCAGTGGATCGGCTCGCAGATCCAATCGCGTTTTGCAAAGCTGGAGCCGAGCGAGGCGAACAGGATGTGGGCCAGTCCGCGATGGCGCGCCGCCGGGTGGTGCCCGGCAGCCAGGGTGTTGAAGTTCCACTGCCGAAGTCGGGCCGTGGCGGATTTCGCCCAGGCTTCGGCGCTGCCGAACTTGGCCTGCGCGTTACGGTGATACGGCGCATAACCCAACGCCTCGCACCAGTGCGCGTGGTAGTTGCAGTGGTCCGTCCCCACGTCGAAAAACGCGCGTCCTTCGGGATCGACCAGCCACCAGCGGCCGGCGGCGTCCCGATGGGTGGCGAAAACCCCGGTGCCCTCGGCCAGTTTCTCCGCCCCGGTCGAGATCCAGGCAGGAAACGGCCGCTGCGGTTCGGTCGGCTCCGGCACGGTCTGGGCGACCGTCGCCCGGGCGTTGTCGAAGCGGGCCTTCATGCCACTGGCCTTGAGCGCCGGCCGCCCTGCGCGCACCGCCGGCGCGTCCCCGCTCAGCTTCCAGGCAAACCGGGCCACGGCCTGCTGGCCGTCAAGCACCTGGGCCGAGATGCGTTCTGCGTTCAGTGTTACCTCCAAGGTGTACGTCCGGCAAAACTGCCACTCGTAGCGATCGCCGTTACGTTCCAGCAACTGTAACCGCGAACCCTCCAGGCTGGCGGCCAGCCATTGTCCGTCCCGCATTTCCTGGAATTCGCAAAACCGCCGGAAGCCCTCCTTCGCAGGCGCGCGGACAAGATTGAGCAACCAGAAATTGCGCTCGTCACTGGCAATCCCAATACCCGCCGTCGCCCAATCCTCGTCGCGGGCCGTGACCGAATCCACGCTCAATTCGCAGGCGAAAGTCAATTCCGAGGCGTAGGGAACCTCGCGCCACAACAGTCCACCGCCGTCGGCCTCCACCGCGTCGCTGCGCACGTTCATGCCGACCGCCAACGCCTCCCACTGTGGCCAGCCCTCCGCGCCGTCCTGGTAGCCGGAAAACGCGTCGGAAAATGTCTGCGCCCGACAGGGACTCGCCAGTCCACCCAGCAAGATTAGCCAAGCAACAACAGCAAGCGATCGTGGAACAACAGAGAATCGAGCCATCGAGTCGTCCTTTCTTCCTGCGGTCAAATTTCGGAGGCGATTCCGTCCCCGGCAGCGGCCATTGTAGCACCGCGCCGCGTGCCACTAGGCCACGCGCGCGGACTGAATCCGCTTCGCATCCGCACGCCGCAGCCAAGCCACCTTGCCATGCCACGCCGCTTTGCTACATTTACGCATCAGCTTCCTCCACCGTCGCGATCCGGCCCGGATCTCGACACACGCACTTGCGCCCGTAGCTCAATTGGACAGAGCATCGGTCTTCGGAACCGAGGGTTGGGGGTTCGAATCCCTCCGGGCGTACTTTTGTTAGTTCTGCCGAATCCTGGACTTAGGATACCTGTCTGCGTTGGACAGTGCGGCTCGAAAGCCAGAACCGAACCCGGTAGTTACCGGGTTCCTTGGCAAAGGAGCAGCACGATGTCCAAACCCCGAGTCCCTTCTTACCGGCACCACCGTCCATCTGGCCAAGCCGTGGTCACCCTGAACGGCAGGGATCACTACCTCGGCACCTGGAACACCGAAGCCAGCCGCCAGGAATACGAGCGGCTCATCGGCGAATGGCTGGCCAACGGCCGCCGCCTTCCTACGCAGGACGCGAAAGACGATCTGCGAATCTGCGAGCTGTTGGCGGCGTACCTCGACTTTGCCGCAACCTACTACGAGGAAAACGGCCAGCCGGGACGCGAGTACGTCTGCATGAAGCAGGCCGCCAAGCCGCTCAGCGAATCGTATTCGCGTACCCGCGTCGTCGATTTCGGCCCGCTGGCACTCAAGGCCGTTCGGCAGCACTGGGTAGACAACGGACTTTGCCGGACCCACATCAACATGCGGATCAATCGCGTCCGCAGGATCTTCAAGTGGGGGGTGGAGAACGAACTGGTGCCATCCAGCGTTCTGCACGCCCTTCAAGCTGTGGCCGCGCTCAAGAAGGGACGGACGGCTGCCCGCGAATCCGAACCGGTCAAGCCTGTGCCCGACGACCACGTGGATACGGTCCTGCCGCTGGTTTCGCGGCAGGTGGCGGCCATGATCGAACTCCAGCGTCTGACCGGGATGCGGCCGGGTGAGGTCGTCATCATGCGGCCGTGTGACATTGACCGGTCCTGCGACGTCTGGGTCTACACCCCAGCCGGTCACAAGACGGCCTACCGCGGACATGGCCGGGAGATTTACATTGGCCCCAAGGCCCAGCAGGTGCTTGCCCCTTGGCTGCTGCGTGACGCTCAGGCGTACTGCTTTAGCCCGAAGGAGGCCGAGACCGAGCGAAACGCCGAACGCCGGGCCAACCGAAAGACACCGATGACGCCGTCGCAAGCGAAACGGCGGCCGAAGGCCCGCTCCAGACGTGCCAAGCGGGATCGCTACGACGTTTTCAGCTACCGTCGCGCGATCAAGTACGCCATCGAACGGGCCGGCGTCCCGTCTTGGCATCCGCATCAGTTGAGGCACAACTGCGGCACGCAGATGCGGCGGCAGTTCGGACTCGACGTGGCCCAGATCATCTTGGGGCACCGCAGTGCGGATGTCACCCAGGTCTATGCCGAGGTGGACCGGGCAAAGGCTATCGAAGTCGTGCGGAAGGCGGGCTAGAATCGGGCCATCCACGGGCCAGCCGCCTGATCAGCGGCGTGCCCCTCCGCCGGTGCCGGACGTACCTTGCCGGCGTCGGCGGACGGCGGCCCGAACGTGACGAGGTGCAGACATGGGCAGGAGAAAACCCGCAAGGAGCGGCGATTCGCAAAAAGGCAAACAGGTGCCTCGGGTAGCAAGTACCGCAGTCGATCCCCGACCGCTTGCAGCATTTCGGCTTGGCTATCTGTGCCGAGTTCTTGAAATCGACGATGACGCTCTTGGTGATCGGCTTCAACGGGTGAGGCATGTGCTGCGGATACTGGGCGACGAAATTGCGCCGCCGACGTATACGCATCTCCGTGAATTGCTCGCGTCGGTGGACGACTTGCCACTGTTGCGCGGCCCGGTAATGGAAGACGACACGGTCTTCGAGGCGGTCACGGCCGGCATTATGCAGGGCATGGCACGCGCTCGCGGGCTGACTCTGGAGTCTCTGTGGGAATTGGCTGACAACGCTCTTGCTGAAAGCACCCCATGCCGCGTGTGGTATGATCTGGGCAGTGCCCTCGGCAACTACGTGCGGAACGCATCCCGCCAGAAAGGGCGGGCTCCAAGTTTGCGTTTGCTCCAGGAGCGTGTCCTTCGACTGCCCGACGATGCACGAGCACCGTACCCGGTATTGCGGCAGCTTCTCGAAGTGAAATTCACCGGGCGCAAGTTGTCAGACCTGCGGACGGCGATCGGAAACCACGTCAGCTTGCCGCCGGAGGTGCACACTTTCTGTGGCTCCGGGGCGCTGTTCGAGGCCGTCTTTCAGGTTATTGAACGACAACTGGAGGCCGCACCTCCGAATCCGGAAACCGTCACCCAGCCGAGGGCAAAGGCGGTTCGTTCGAGACCACCCCACGGGTTCATGCCATCGCCATTGCAGACCGCCATCCTACGAGCGTTGGAAGGGAGGGCGATGAAGAAGCAGGCCCTGGCCAACGCCGTTTGCGCCGGCGAAGGCACGCGGCTTTACCGACGCAACGGGATCCAGGAACTTATCGAACGCCGACTCGTACAACACAAGCACGGAGTCGGGTACTACCGTCCAGACTCGCCCCCGGACGGCTACATCATCTCCTAAGTTTGCACCAACTGTCTACCAACGTGCCCCCGATGAATGTGCTCACTTAGGGTTTAATGCTCGCAGTTTATGGCACTCCTGCCTGTACTGCGAGGAAACCCTGATGAGTATCGACATTTCGCGAGAATCACTTCTCACACTCACCGAGGCGGCCAAGACGCTTCCCACGCGGCCCGCAATCAGCTCTCTGCATCGTTGGCGACTGCGCGGCGTCCGTGGGGTCAAGTTGGAAACCGCCCTTCTCGGCGGGAGGCGTGTGACCTCTCGCGAAGCTCTGGAGCGGTTTGCCGCCGCCGTCACAAACGCAGCCGAGGGCGATCCGGCCCCCGTACGCACGCCCCGTCAGCGGGCGCAGGAGATCGCGGCGGCGGAACGGAAATTGGGAATCCGCACTCAGCTCTAGGCCCTCGTCCGACCCGCGGTGTCACCGCTCTTTTCCCCGCAGGCGCGGGCATCTCAGCAACCTCAAACAACACTCAAACGAGGAAGAACAATGTCCAACAGACGTAAACACCGCCCCCGGCGCCGCCCTGCCCGCCCCGAGGACGCCTTCATGGTGCTCAGCGGGCAAATCAAGAACATCGCTACTGCGTGCGAGGTCCACCAGACCGACGCCGCGGACGACCGCCGGTGGCTCGCCGCTCACCCGGAGGCGGACGCCCGGCACCGTATGGCGACCGCTCGGGAGATGGCTGCGTATGGATTGCCGCCGGGGTGTACGGTCGTGGTGCAGCGCGGGCCGCTGGGAAGCCAGGTCCGTCTGATTTATCCGCCCCAGAAATAGCGTGGGCCGGAGGTGGTGGCACCCACCGCCGGCCCTGTGTGTTGTCGGTCTCCCCGGAACGACGGTAGGTATTATGACAGCATTTGGCCAGGACGGCAATAGGCAGACCCGTGGAGCACTGGCCGCGGGCGCTGGGTATGCACCAGCAAACCCGATGCCATCAGCATCTCCTCCGGCGTGGGGACGCCCGCCCGATCCGCTTGCCAATGCCCACCGCTTCAACGGTCACGATACATTCGCGGCAGATCGCTTTCTGTATGCGCTCCGGGCGCTGGTGCGCTGCGAGTCTTGTTCGTTGCTGTTGCAGGTTGGATGCCAGAACCACGAGCATCCGCTGCCACCGGTCCTCCTCGATTGCGGTCAACCGACCTGGGCCTTGGCGTGGGATACCCTCCATGAGTGCTGGCGGCGATTTCACGCCCTGCATGACCGTGAGTTGTTGGAGCTGACGCTGCGCGAATTGGAAGCCAGCAACGCCTATGACGGGGTGTCGGTGGATGATGCTCGCACGCTGTTGCAGGGTTGCTTCGATGGCGACATCCCACACGCCGAGGCTGGCAAGGTTGTAATTGCCGAGCTGCTGCGGCACTTCCTGGTCGATCTTGCCCGCGGGGAGGCTTGGCAAGACTGGTGCGTGAATGGCGGCCCGCCTCCCCGCGACGTTGAGCAGCGGGTCGCGGCCATCGAGCAGGAGTTGGATCGGGCCTTGCGGTACGGTAACGAGCCAGAGGGTCCACTGACTGACGTGCAGCTCGGTGGGCTGATGACGGACATGGTGGAGCTGGTGCAGGGCGTCCTCGTAGCACGGCAGCCCGCAATCCTTGGTGGCCCACAAAAGACGCTCAAGACACTACTCGGACTGGACATGGCTTTGTCCCTGGCGACGGGAACGTGTTGGCTGGGTAATCCCGACTGGAGTACCGGCAACCCGCGCCGCGTGGCGTTCTATTCCGGTGAATCTGGTGGCCCCGTCCTGCTGCGAAAGCGGCAGGTGATGCAACAGGTCAAGCGGCAGGCGCTCTCGCCGGAGGAGCAGCAGCAATTCGATGATGCCTTGGCACGTAACAACTTTTTGTGGGAGGTGCGCCGGTCCCAATTGCCGGACCTCAGCGATCCGCACTCCGTCGATCAGTGGCGACGCCAAGTCGTGGCCCACGAGGTCGAGGTCGTCTTTGTTGATCCGGTCCTGCTGTGCCTCGGAGTTGCCGCCAAAGACCTGGCCAACTCGTCAGCGACGGGACAGGTGATTATCGAAGCGGTGGACGCGTTGCAGGCCGAGGGCGTTACCGTGGTTTTGCTGCATCACTCCGCCGGGGATCGGTCCCGACGGTTCGCCGGCAGCGACCGGGAGCCGCTGGAGCTGTCGGACTTGGCATATCCAGGCATCACCCAGTTCATGCGTCAGTGGATCACCGTCAATCGTGCGGACGTGTACGACGAGGAGACGCGGCGATCGACGCTGTGGGTGAGCATCGGTGGGTCCGGCCTGCAAGCCGGCGGCGTCTTCCGGGCGGTGATCACCGAGGGACGAAACCACGACCTGTGGAACGTCCACACCGAAAGTCGCGGTCGGCACCAGGAGCGGGAGCGGGCAGATCAGGAGCTGCAAGACCGCGAGGAGCAGCGGGACCGGAGACGACGGGTGCTGGAGTACATCCGTGCGCATCCTGGCACGACGGTGAACGCGATGGCTCGCGACCGGGAGGCGCTGGCCGGAATCGGCGAAGCAACGCTGCGGCCCATCCTGCTGGCCTTTCAGGGGCGGGGGGCGATCCGGTGTGAGCAGCGTGGGGCGACAACGCTCTACTACCCCGTGGATCAGGACGCCGGACGCCGCACCGCCACGGATGTGGGTGAGGAGGACTTGGGAGGAGACCCGGACGATGAGTAGCAGTCAACAGACACAGCGCGCAGGCGCGCAGCACAGCGCGCAGTGGCTGCGCTGCGCGCCGCAGGCTTGGGCCGTCACCAGGGTGCGCACCGCGCGCAGCGGTGGTCCCTATGTATATAGGGACCCCTGCTGCGCGCTGCGCCGCGTGGTGACATGTGGTCACTGTCGCCTCCTCCAACCCGGAGGAGCACCTCCCCAAGGTTGATTCACAGACCTCCCCGCCGCCGCGGCTCCCCACGTAGCTTTAGCAAAGGACCATGCAACGATGTCACTGAATCCGACCCTCTACGACGCGCTCAACAGCGTGATCCCCGGCGGAGTCCGGCACATCCGGCACGAAGGCGATCCCGGCTCCAGCCGGCTTGTTCGCCGCCCTGGCGGTGGCTACAGGCCGGATATCCAGATCTGGGGCGAGAGCTACATCCTGAACTGTCCCTACTGCGGTGACACCAAGGGCCATCTGACGGTCAACTACCGGTTTGGCACACCGGACCCATCGACTGGTCGCGATCGCCCTTTGACCCGTGTCCTGAAATGCCATCGTCGGGATTGCCTCAGCAACCCTGACAACTGCCGGGATTTCATCCGGCGTGTGCTAGGGACGGGCAGTACACCGCTACCGCTGCTCGCACCGGCTGGCACCCGGAATCCTGCCCGGCGTGACCCCCTGGGACCCTGTCTCCCCCCCGGCGATCTGGTACCCCTGGCGGACCTGCCCGACACGCACCCTGCCGTCGGTTACCTCCTGCTCCGAGGGTTCGATCGCCAGACGTTTCGCCGCTTCGACCTGAGCTTCTGCGAACAGGCTGAGAACCGGGCGGTGACTGGGCGCATCGTCATCCCCATTGACTTCCGGGGTGTCCGCATCGGCTGGCAGGCCCGCCTGACGCACACGCCGGCCGGCAGCCACGTCCCGAAGTACCTAACGATGTTCGGCTTGCCCAAGGCCCAAATCCTCTACAACTTCGATCACGCCCGGCACATGCCGTATCTCGTCCTCGTCGAGGGCGTGACCAGTGTTTGGCGGCTTGGCGATGTCGCCGTTGCTGCTCTCGGCAAGGACCTGTCCGAACAGCAGGCCCGCCTGCTTGCGGAAGCCAGCGGCGGTCAGCGGCCCGTCGTGGTGCTTCTGGACGGCGGAGAGGACCAGGCCATCTGGACGGCACTGCACAAGCTCCAGCGGCACCGTGTACCGGCGATCCGGGTCGATCTGCCCCGCGGCCTTGATCCTGCCGATTTCGGCCGTCAGCAGTTGTTTGGGCTGATCCATGAGCAGGCCCGCGCCCAGGGCCTGGTTCTCCCCAATCTCGGAGTCACCGGATGACCACCGCGACCGCCACATCACGAAACGGTGTCGCATTGACCGGGACCATCCCGCGCTCCATTGCCGTGGACTACGTCGTCGATGGCCCACGGACGGCGGCGGCCGTCGCCAGCGGCAGGTCCATGCTCCAGGCCGTCGTCATGGTGACGCCGGACGGTGAAGTGCATACTGCCCACCACGCACAGAATCCCGCCCTCCACCTGCTGAGAGCACCGCACCGGGGCTACTGCGACGCGGTGTTCGGCCGGGCCGTCGAAATGAAGTTCGGGCTTGCCCCGCCGGCCGACTTTGACGATGTGCGGGCGATGCTCGTGTTGCTGGGGGATGAGGACCCCAACGACCCGATCGTGTCCCTCGACGCCGCCGCGGAAATGGCCCAGTACATGGCAGCCAGCCTGGACCGGCTCAGGGCTCGCATCCAGGCCGAGGGGCTCGCCTATGTCTACCGGCAGATCGAACTGCCAGTGGTGCAGCCGACAGCGGACATGATCCTCAACGGCGTCGGGGTGGACACCCAGGTTCTGGCGCAACTGATAGCGGACAGTACACGTCAAATGGCACACGGGCGCGAGCAGCTACGCCAGCTATCCGGCCGGCACATCAATCCGGCATCTGCCGAGGACCTGGGATCGTACTTGTTCGGCGAGCTTGGACTACCTGTGGTGGAATGGACCGGCAACGGCAATCCCTCCACCGATAAGCTGGCGCTGCGGCAACTGGAGGACCTGCATCCAGCGATCCCCATGGTGCAGGCATACCGGCGGTCGGAGGCGATCCATAACGTGGCGCAAGCACTAAGTCACGCTCGCAGTTCCGTCACTGGCCGCATCCATCCGCATCTTGATCCATTGGGTGCTTCAACAGGCCGATTTTCCTGCTCATTGCCCAATTTGCAGGGGCTGCCAAACGAGGTGCGCAGGGCGATTACGGCAGACCCGGGTCACATGCTGATCGAGTTGGACATCGCCCATGCGGAACTGCGGGTCTTGGCTCAGATGTCACAGGACCCCGAGCTGCTGCGTGTCTTCCAGCAGGATCGGGACGTACACCGCGAGACTGCCGCAGCGTTGCTGGCTATTGATGCGGAACGTGTGAGTCGCGAGCAGCGCAACGACATCGGAAAACGCTTCAACTTTGGCGTGTCGTACGGCCAAACTGCCTACGGCGTGGCCAAGCAGCTTGGGGCCTCGTTGTCGGAGGCGCAGGATTGCATCGAGCGGTACTTCCGACGCTTCCAGGGTGTACGCGCCTGGATCCAGGCAATCCAGCAAGCTGCGCGGTGGACTGGATTGCCACGCACGCTTTACGGGCGCCAGCGCCGGGTCGATCCGTTGGCGGCCGAGGACGACGCCGGACACTACCTCAGACAGGCAATTAACGGCCCGGTCCAGGGCACCGCCGCCGACCTGATCAAGATGGCCACTGCTCGCGTCCATCGCGCTCTGCCTGCCGACTGCCGGTTGCTCCTGTGCGTCCATGACTCGCTGCTGGTCCAGGCACCAACCGAACGCGCCGAGGAGGTTGCTAGTGAATTACGCCGCGTGATGGAGTGTCCACCCCCTGGCTTCACCGTGCCGATCAAGGTCGAAGTCAAGATTGGGCCGACGTGGGGGCGTTGTGTATCGGGGAAATGATGGCGTGCGGGAATGACACTAACGTGGGTGCGCCAAACTGTGGCCATACCGCACGTCTTCAATCAGTCCTGCCAAATCAGGACGTATTTTACGGGCCGTGGGACTTTATGTCCCACGGCGTTAGTGCAAGGCACATTGGTGCCTCGTTTTCTACTGACGCTTAGGAGCGAAACGTGATTGCTTTACCCAACACCCCACAGAAAGTGAAGATTGCGGACCTGAAACCCTACCCCCGGCAAGACGCACTGTTTCGGCCGCCGAGCCCCGCCGAGATCCAACTGATGGCCGCCGACATGGAAGCTCGCGGACTCGAACACCCGATCGAGATCATGCCGGACTACCGGATCCTGTGTGGCCATTGTCGGGTCCGTGCCGCCGAGCATCTCGGCTGGACTGAAATCGACGCCATCGTTCGGCAAGACTTGGCGGACGCCGGCGAGGCAGAAATTGAGAAACACGTAATCCTCGACAACCTCCTCCGTCGGCAGCTCGAACCACTCCAACGAGCCCGCTGTGCACAGCGGCTTCGCGAGCTGCACCACGGCGGCAATCAGCTAACCGACGACGCTCAGGACGACGTCTATGTCCACACGCGGGATTGGATCGGGCAGGTGCTGAACATCAGCGGGCGGCACGTGAGCCGGATGTTGGCGGTGCTCGACACTCCCCCTGCGGTGCAGCGAGCTTACGATGAGCGCCGCTTATCGCTGGAACTCGCCGCCAAAATCGCCAACCGCTCCCCCGATGTCCAGGCTGCGATCGCGGAGGAGATCGAACGCGGCGGCGATCCGAAAACGGTGGCCATCAGGTTCCTCCGGCGCCGCCGCTTGCCCAACGGGCCGGAGCGACTCTACAGCAAGATCGTCACCGGGCTTGCTAAAGCGGCCACTGTTTTTGGCGGAGGTTTTTCGGAAGTGGAAATCGTGGACGTTGTCGATGACCCCGCAGGCGTTCTGCGACAAAGCATTCCTTTGCTGGAGGCGATGGCCGAGCACGTGGAACGCCGCCAGGGAGAGCAGGCCACGGCCCTGGCGGAGAGGCTGGGTTCCGTTGCCGCCTTGATTGACAGCACTTGCGAAACGGAGTGACTGTCGGGACCTGGCATGCGGTAGGGTCCGTGCCGCAGGCGGTCCCGGAAATCGTCTGACCGAACGAGGTGCTGGCCTCAAAAACAGTACCGAGAATGCCACCCGCGGCTGCTCGCGTCGGAGGGCTGAGTAGCTTTCCGGGCGCCGTGGGCCGCAGGGTGGCGTCGGCGTCTGTCAGCACCGTTGGGACCTCTGGCCCGTACCCGGCGACGCAGATGTCAGTGCCGCGGACTACCCAGATTTCCCAAGAATCAGTCGGCTGGTGTGTCTGAACACCCCAATACTGTCCGTGGACACCGCCACAGCCAGTTACCGGCCGATCAAGACGGGTGATGCCGCGCGGGCTTTGCGATCGAACCCCTTTTCAGCCTTTCGGTTGCGTCGCACTCTCGGCTGGTAGCCCCCGCTCCCGTGGCCCCCGCCGCCACGGCTGACGCGGGCTTCGCGGTCAGTGGCCCCAGTCCCCAGTGACGGAGTCGCCGCCGTGGCCGGTCTCCGACGCGGCTGGCGGGGCAGTAACTTCGCCCCTGGCCGGGAAGTCGATGGCCATGCCGCCGCCGGCGTGCGGGGGCCGGCAACCATGCAGTTGGGACGCCGGTAACGGCACGCCTGGGATGCCAACTCGTTGGAACGGCGGCCCGGACCTTGCTAGGCAGCCTGTAGCGACAAAGACGCCGTAGAGCCGGCGGAAGAACAAGCTCAGAAAGCTGATCGTCCATCAGACCCCAGGGCTCACTATGGATTGACTCCTGCTACAATGCGTTCCTCGTACCAAGCTGAACCGGCAATACGGTGCAGATCGAGAGCAGGCAATGACAGACACGCAATCCCTCCGCCGCCTCTACCTCGTGCGTCACGGCGAAGCAAAATCAAAGGAAGAAGACGCCGAACGCGACCTGACCGACGCTGGCCGCACGGCCGTCAGGAGAATGGCTGCCTGGGCGGCTGCTGCCGGAATCCAAGTTGACGAAATCCGGCACAGCGGCAAGCTGCGAGCCCAGCAGACGGCGGAAATCTTCGGCGAGCAGCTAGGCGTGCCGACTATGGCAGCTCCCGGCCTGGCCCCAAACGATGACGTTGCCGCTGTCGCCGAAGTAATCGAGCGGGAACAGGGCGTCGTCATGCTGGTCGGGCACCTGCCGTTCCTGGAGCGACTGGCCGCATTCCTGATCACCGGCAACGCCGAAGCCAAGATGCTGACACTGGAAGCCAGTGCGCTGGCGGAACTGACGCAGACGGACGATGGCTGGACCATCACCTGTCTGATGCAGCCCAGGCTGTTGCCGGGGGCCTGACATCGGCACGGATTCCCGATGCTGGAGTCTTAAAATGGGAGGAACGACATTTCAGATCAGCGCGAGCCGCAATCACCACCGCCAACGCCCGCCAGTGATGGACAGCCTCACCGTCACCCGGCCTCGCTTCTGGAGCACCCCCGCGTACTTCGGGTCATGCTCGGCTTTGTGGCTGGCATGGTGTTCGCGATGGTCCTCGTTCACATGTACGAAATCGCCACCGGGACGTATGTCCTCGGTAAGCTGGAAATGATCGAGCGGCGCGATCCGCCCGTCACGGTGGCCCTAATGGTGACTTCTGTCATTGCTTGGACGCTGATCGGCCTCTTACCCCGGCGCATCTTTCTGACTGCGATCGGTGCAGGCGCCGGCTGCGTGGCTGGTTACTTCCTCGCCTGGGGCCTGGCCGGTGTGCGTCTCGGTGATCCCCTCTATCTTGAGTACCAGATCGGTATCCGTGAGCGGATGCCGTTTACGATTCCCGCTTGTGCCGCAGTCGGCGTTCTAGTCGGTTTCATCCTTGCGGGGATGCGGACCGGCAAACCGCAGGCAGCGGGTTGACTAGGCGATGACAACTTTGCAGCAAGGCGTAACTGATCGAGATTCGTACCCTCCCCCTGACCCGGTGGTCCTTTTGTGATACACGAGCTGTTTTGCGTGGGGCGATTCACTTCCTGCCCCGGACACGACGAGCAAGCGATGTTGGAGCCCGCACGGAGAGCCCTGTCTCCCGTCGTTGCTATCCCGATCACCGAAGCCGAACTTCTGGCCGCCGCCGAGTGAATCGGCCAGCCCAAATCCAAAGAGGAGTCACAGCAGTTCTACGCCGCAAACGGGATTACCCACGTCGAAGGCTACCTTGAAGTGATGGCAGATCACGTCCGGTTTGAAGGACAGCGACTCATCGAGGAATTATGCCGTGCGCAGGGCTGCAAGGTCATTGACTGTCTGGGCCGCTTTGTTCCGACGGAAATGCTGACCAGCTATACTCTCGAATGAAAGCAACCCGAAGGTCCCGCCGAAGTCATTGTTTGTGTGCGGTTGAGCCGGGGGGCCGCAGAAACCATAGGTGTTGTTTGTCACAGTGGAGGCGATTCGGATGGAACTCCGACCAGAACTGATGCCACCGGTGCTCGACGAAGCCAAGGTCAGCCGTTTGGCCGAACTCGCGGCCGACATTGACGGCGCCGGTCCGGGTCAGTGGGAGGACAACCTGGTAGAGTTCAACCGGGTCGCCGGAACCGCTTTCGCCTTTGAGGATTTCCAGGGCATCTACGGCGCCGAAGAACACGACACCTGGGTCCGCCGAGTCCTTGTGGGGCAATGCGTCCGGCCTGTCCCCGACGTGACGCGGGCCGAACTGGTGGAGATCGTCCGCCGCGCGATGCCCCAGTCGGGCGATCCTGTGTACGAAGCCTACATGGCGATTTTCGATGCCAACGTGCCGAGACCGAAGGCATCCGACCTGATCTTCTACCCGCTGGACTACGACCCTGCAACGAACACCTGGGGCGGTGGCCGGCAGATGGGCGAGTACGATCCGACGCCGGAGCAGATCGTGGACTGGGCATTGGCGGACAAGGGCGGCAGCGGCGGCGAGTGACCCCGGGTGCTTGCCATTACGGGCCGTGCAGACAAAACACCGCGCAATGCGGCGGCTCGCGCCGCGGGGGGAGACCTATATGGAACCGAATCCGTATGAAGCCCCCGGTGATGACAGCGCACAGGCCCGGCGAAGGCATCGTCTGGAAATCTCGATCGTCGAGGCGTTCCTGGTCGTCACCATCCTGAGCGCGTGGTGTGCCTTTCTCGTTCCGGCAGTGAACCAAGCCCGCGATTGGGATGGTCACGCCCCGATTCTCGACAGCTTTACCCCCTTCGCGGCCAACAACGGCTGGTCTGTCACGGAGCAGTTGCTGTTCATCCCCGCCTTTGCGGCCGTAATTGGGGGAATTGCTGCGGCATTCCTTGCGATCGTCCGTATTCTCCTTCCACCCAAAGCGCGCCAGCGAATCGTCTGGCTACCGACGACGGGACCGTTGAGTTCCGCCACGAAGCGTGATTGGCTCCGTGGAACGGTGATTGTTGTGTTTCTGATCGCGGTGCTGTTCTTGTCGATCATATTCATGCCGCGTTGACCGCCCAGTCGCGCCGCCGCAGCCTCACTTGGAATCTGAGACTGGCCCCGCCGCCCCGGATCGCACAGGGCGCTGGCCTTACCGCGACGGAGTGCCGTCACCGGCCCGGTGGTTCAAACGGCGGTGCCGTCGGTACAATACTCGGGCGTACCGATTCTGAATCATGCGGCCCGGAATGGGGCGACGCTCCCAACGTCCGTTGATCGGAGCCAATCCAGATGGCACGCTCTCAAAACGCCATGTTTCGTGGCCGGGAACCCGCGCCGGACGGCGATCGGATCGGCGGGGCTTCCTTGGTCAGGCTCCTCGCGACCGAACTCACTCGCGGTGGCTGGGAGGTACGCGATTTTGACTGTTGGCGTGACGGCGGGTGGATTCTGCCTTGCTTCCGGGGCGCAAAATCCCTCGACTTGGTTCTCGTTCCACTCGTCGGCGGCGATGCTTGGGCTATCCAGATCGCTGCACCACGATTCCCTTGTTTCGTTCTTCGGTGGTTCGGTGCAACACCGTCCGCCGATGCCCACGACATTTTTCAGCTTGCCTCCGCTACACACGCCGCCTTGACGGCTGCGGGAATGACTGATATTCGCTGGGTTTGGGATGGACCGGCGGATGCGGAGGATGCTGGAAGCGAGCCTCAACCTGCGGCTTCCGGCCAAGGCGATTCACACACCGGGGAGGTGCCATGATGCAGAACCAACGTATTTCGGCCACAGCGGCGTTCATCGCCGTCGCCCTCACTGTTCCGGCCGGCCATTCGTGCCTCGCGGATGAGCAGCCGGTCAAGACCGACGTGTTTGTCAGCGGCACCGACGGCTACCACACCTACCGCATCCCGGCGGTCGTCGTCACGCCGAAGGGCACGGTGCTGGCGTTCTGTGAGGGCCGCAAGACGAGCCGCTCCGATCACGGCGACCTGGATCTGCTCCTCCGCCGTTCCCGCGACCGCGGCAAGACGTGGGCTCCGATGCAGATCGTCCACGAGGAGGGCGGCGACGCGAAGATCACGATCGGCAATCCCTGTCCCGTGGTAGACCAGCAGACAGGCCGCATCTGGTTGCCGTTCTGCCGGAACAACGACAAGGTGCTCGTCACCTACAGCGACGACGATGGAGCGACCTGGTCCAAGCCCACCGAGATCACCGACAGCGTCAAGACGCCCGGTTGGGGCTGGTACGCCACCGGCCCCGGCGTGGGCATCCAGCTTGAACGCGGCGCGCACAAAGGCCGGTTGGTCATTCCCTGCGATCACCGCGAGCAAAGTGCCCCGGAGAGAACCACGTACTCCCACATCTTCTACAGTGATGATCATGGCCAGACCTGGCGGCTGGGCGGGACGGTCGGACCGCACACCAACGAGTGCCAGGTGGTCGAACTCAGCGATGGCACCCTGATGATCAACATGCGGAACTATTGGGGACGCGACGGCAAGCAGCAGGACAAGGACAAGATGCGGGCCGTGGCGATTAGCCGGGACGGGGGCGCGACCTGGGGAGACCTGCGTTTCGACCCCGCCCTGATCGAACCGATCTGCCAGGCCAGTTTCCTGCGGTATTCGGTAAAGGGACAGCCGGGCGACGGCCGACTGCTGTTCTCCAACCCGGCCTCGACGACCACGCGTCATCAACTCACGGTCCGGCTCAGCAGCGATGAAGGCAAGACATGGCCCGTAGCGAAGCTGCTGCACAAAGGCCCTTCCGCCTATTCCTGCCTGACCGTGCTGCCGGATGGTTCGGTCGGCTGCCTGTACGAAGGCGGGGAGAAGCACGCCTACGAGAGGATCATCTTCGCCCGGTTTTCCGTGGATTCATCGCCCGAGACAAAGGGCGTTGACGTGCCGGTCGTCGAAGAAATCACAGGCATCAAGCCGCTTGGTAACTTCCGGCTGCCCGGGTTCCAGCGAACCAAACCGACCGTAATCGAGGACCAGAAAGCCCTGGCCGAAGCCATCGGAAGCGAAGGGGCAGAGAGAATCGCTGGTCAGGTCAAGTTCGATCAGCGGCTCCTCGTGTTCTTCCAGTGGGCGGGATCGGGCCAGGACAAGCTCGCCTATGCCGTTGAAAGGGCAGGCGACAAGGCGGTGGTTGTCTTCACGTTCACGCCGGGACGAACTCGTGATCTTCGTCCGCACGCGCACCTTTACGCCATCCGCAAAGGCGTCGTTTGGAGCATGGCCAAGTAGCCCCGCCACGAATCTGAAAATGGGCACGCGAGCAAGACACATCCTGCTCACTGGTTTCCCAGGCTGCGGCAAGACGACACTCGTCCGCCGTGTCCTTGAGCAGCTTCGGGACCTGCGGCTGGTCGGCTTCTACACGCAGGAACTGCGTGACGACGCCGGCCTGCGGGTTGGCTTCCAGGCGATCGCTTTGAACGGTGGTTCAACGACGCTGGCCAGCGTCGGGTCCAAGTCGAAGATCCGCGTCGGCAAGTACGGCGTCGAGCTGCCGGACTTCGAGAAACTACTGGGCGACGAGTTCAGGCGCGAGGCCGGTGACGTTGATCTGTTCGTCATCGACGAGATCGGGAAGATGGAGTGCTTTTCCGGGCGGTTTGTGGATCTGGTCGGGAGGTTGATGGACGGGGACGTACCAGTCCTGGCAACCGTTGCCATGAAGGGCGGGGGCTTCATCGCCGCTGTCAAGCAACGCAACGACGGCGAACTGGTTCGGGTGCATGACCGCAACCGAGACCATTTGGCCGGCGAACTGACGGAGCGCATTCGTGGCGTAACCACTCGCTGATTGCGAAGACAACTTCCCCATGCCTCCGGCCTTAGCTGGACGGCTGAACCATTTCACTTCTTGGGTGTCAGTGGGGCGAATTGACCGGAAACGTGGTCGGATGAGGCTCCTTCTGGCCCTGGACGGCCTGCGGTGCGATCGCTGACGGCACGGTGACCACAACTGAGCCTCTTTGGCCGTGAAGTACGGGCCATTGCGTGACAGTCGAAGAAAACTGCACAATCAATAGCCCTTGCGTCCACGAACTACGCGTAAGGGATGGTGGCCGAAGAAGGTGCGCAATCGGTCTTGCGACAGGAGCCAATACATAAATGCAAACGGAGAACCCCCGTCCCCCGTCCGCTGCCGACGGGACCGTTAGACGGGCTCACATCCGGTCTGTTCCAGCGTTTTGGACGACGGCAGCCATCGTCCTGACTGGGACGCTCCTGCTGTGCTCTCAAGCGGATCCCTTTTCTGCCGGGCTGTTCTTCGTGCCATTCGCATTCGGTCCCCTCGCGGTCACGATCGGGCTAGCACTTGCATGCCGTTCCACCTTCGCTCAAGTCCTGCTCACGGTCAGCTCCGTTTTGTATGGTGCTTGGTTTGCGTATATTTGCGCGCAGGCATTCTTCGTGAACCCGGATCCCCAGTCGCCGATCGCTTTCCTGTTCGTGGGGATTTGCGCGGTTCCAGTTCTGGTTGTCTTTTGGGTTGCAGCTGCGGTCGCGCATTGGCGGAAACGGACGCGGACGGCGAACTGACAGAAAACTGGATTGTGCGGTGACCGGAGGAGGACGACTGGAACCGGTAAAGTACGTTCCACGCGGGGCGGCATCGCGTGTGGGATGATGGTTGAGTCACTCGCGCCGCCAGCGTGGCTCGGACGTTCGACGAGAAGGACAAAACAAAATGAATGCGAGAAGATCATCCATTGTTGCCGTGATGTCACTGTTGCTCGGCATGACCTACAGTTTCGGCCAAGCGGCGGAGCCGGCCCAGGCGACGCCGTTGCCTGCGCCGTTCGACATGCAGAAGGCGGAGGCGGAGGTCGAAAACTCCTACGCCAAGGCGCACCCTGAAATCAAGGAATACGTCCTGTGGACGGCAAGGACATTTGGTGCGAGCGGAATGTGGCTCAACGAAGACGCACTCGCGGCTTTGCCCGCCCCTGCGCGAGAAAAAAAGATCCAGCACTTGACGGTGCTGTTGGAGGAGGGCGAATACGGACGCCACCTCTGTGCGGGGCTGGCAGAGGCGAGCGTGCTCAAAGACAAGCGACTTCTGCCCGGCCTCATGAAGGTAGCCGGCTATCACCGAGCGGACCGCGACTACGACTGCCGTCCGAAGTGGATGGCAGTGGCCGCCTTGGCCCGCCAGGAATCAGATGAGGCGGTACCATTGCTTGTCAGCCTGGCTGACCATGGCAACCAGAACACGCGGCAATGGGCACGCGCAGCTTTGTCGCGGAAGACGGGCCAGGATTTCAAGCAGGACAAGCGGGCTTGGGCGAAATGGTGGGAGTCCCAAGGAAACAAGCCTATCGACGGTGGGTTCCTGCAACCTTGGGTGCCGCCCCCTCAGTCCAAGCAGTGATGAGGCGTGTGGCTGCACGCGAGGCGGTTCGGGGGCGCGCGGACAGGAGGACGGTTGACGTTACCGGTCGCCTGGGCCATGTTGGTCGTGCTATTTGGTGACCGTCCGTCGCCGGATCGCTAGGCGGAGGCCCGCATGAGGCTCACCATCAATGTGTTCGTGGTTTGTACCCTGACATCGTTCGCGCCGGGAGCGGAAGAACGCCCGGGGCCGGACGCGAGCGAGTCCGTCGCAGCACGGCCGATTGTGGGCGCCATCCGCTGGGATGCGTGGTACGGCCGCGGTTCGCCCGTCTCGGAGGTCGAAAAAACACTGGGACCCAAGAAGTACCACTTTCGCCTGCCGTTCTTCGCCAAAGTGATGTCCCCGGCCGCCGTCAGCATCGACGGCGACTCGCAGCAGGTGATGGAACAAGAGATCAGCTATGCTGCCGGTGCAGGACTGGACTACTGGGCGTTCGTGGATTACTGGGACCAGGGAAACCTCGGGATTGGCCTCCGACGCTATCGGGCGTCCGTGGATAAGAAGGGCCTCCGATTCTGCCTCATCGAGGAAGGCGGACGAATTGATCGGATCGGGACATCCGGCTGGCCTCGGCTGGTAACGTGCTTCAAGGACCCCCACTACCAGACCGTCCTTGATAACCGACCCCTCCTGTTTGTCTTTGGTCGCCCGAAGGTCCTGGGCAAGAAGGAATTCGAGTCGCTTGCCGATCAAGCGGTCGCCGCGGGACTGGGGAAACCGTATTTCGTCTTCATGGGCTGGAACCCGGTGGCCGACGCGCAGGAGGTAAAGACGCTGGGCTTCGACGCGGTCTCTGCCTACGCCGCCGGAGCGGGCTATCGTTGGGAGCAGTGGCCCTACGAACAATTGACCAAACACGTGCGGACTGCGTATTGGGATGTTTGCCGCCAGCAGCGGATTCCCACCATCACGTTTGCCACGGCGGGGTGGGATCCCAGGCCGCGCGTCGAACACCCGGTTCCGTGGATCTCCGTAGAACCTCGTCCCGACCCGACTCCGCCCGCACAGCAACAGCCGCTGATTGACGCCGTGACGGCCACCCCGGCGCAACTGGCCCGGCATCTACACGACGCGATTGACTGGACGAAAAACAACCGGGATCTGAACCCGGCCAACGCGATCATCGTCTACGGATGGAATGAGAACGACGAGGGCGGCTGGCTGATACCCACTTGGAAACCCGATGGGCAACCCGACAGTAGCCGCGTCGATGCAATTTCTCAGGTCCTCAAGCGCTGACGCCATGCGGAGGATTCTGTGTCGCGCAACCATGCCATCAGCGTTTACACGAACGGCGACATGCTTCCCGCCGAAGCAGCGGAGATGTTCAGGAACGAACTTGCGGAGTCGCTTCGCGCCCGCCCCGATGCCGACCGATGGCGCTTCGTCACCGTCTGCGCCGTGGACTCGTCCGGTCACGTCCTCGGCGGCGTTCACATGGACATTGGTCCCATGGAATTCGGCCCCTTAGCAGAGGAACGGCTGGCATACCTGGAGCAGCTCTTGGTGCTTCCACAGAACCGGGGGCAGGGGCTTGGCACAGCGCTGCTGCTTCGCGCCGTCGAGGAATCTACCGCCAGGGGATGCAGCCACATTCGGTGCAACGTGTCCTGGGGCAATCCCGCGGCGATTGCCGTATACCGCAGGGCTGGCTTCGCGCTGACATGCCTGGAGGATGGCGAATACTTCGCGGTGAAGCCGACCCGTGCCGCCTCGTGCCGTGCCTAACGAGCCCTGGCATAGCGGCCTTGCCGCACGGCACGGTTGCCGTCTATTGCGGGCACAGGCACGCCGGTGTTGGGCGCGCGGCTGGCCGTTGACGGAGATGACTGGCGGACCCTTGTTACTCGACAACGACGGCCGTGCCGCTTGCGGACACCATAAGCATGCCGTTGTTTTGGCCAAGTACCTCGTAGTCCAAATCGACACCGACGACCGCGTTTGCGCCGGCTTCCTCCGCACGTTGCTGGAGTTCCTGCAACGCGATCTCGCGCGCCCGCTGGAGTTCCCGTTCGTAGGTCGCCGATCTTCCGCCGACAAGGTCGCGGATTCCAGCAAACAGGTCTTTGAACAGGTTGGCGCCGAGGATCGCTTCCCCTGCCAAGACACCGCAGTACTTGGCGATGCGTTTGCCCTCGATGCTCGGAGTCGTCGTAATCTGCACTTGGTTCTCCTCGTCTGGATTGGCCAACGGGATGGTATCCGTATGCTGTCGAGCGCAGGTCATCAGCTATGTATTCGTACTTGGGGTTGGGATCTTGGGCAGTCGGCCACGACGCCCTCTTGTCCGGCGACCGCTGGTTCTAGCCTAGCCGGCTCCGTCAGGTGATGGCCCACGCGGCCACAGGCCGCCGGTCAGCCACACAATTGTCGCCAACGCGTCGGCAGCCACGGGCCGCAATCCGGCAGGTGCTGACCACAGGTTCCCCGCCGCGTTTCGCCGGCGTGCCCAACGGGCATCAATCCGCGTTGTAGCCTTCGGGGAACTGCTTGGTCCGCTTGCCGGTGATGCGGTACAGGGCGATGGCCGCATTAGCCGATACAGTCGGGTTGGGGTCTTCGAGCAGTTCGGTCATCAGGTCGGCAGCCTGCGCTGCCTTGAGTCGCCCCAGAGAGAAGATGGCGTTGCAGCGCGTGCCGGCCTCGCGTTTGCGATCGGCGGCGGCCGTCATCAGCGGCGGGACGGCAGCGGGATCGCCGACTTCTCCGAGGACCAGGGCTACCCAACTGGTGACCTTTGGGGATGGGTCATCCAGCAGCCGGACCAGTTCACGAGGAGCTTGACGGAGTTTCAAGAAACGAAACGCCACGACGCCGGAAATTCGCTGCTCGGGATCGTCTGCATGCAGCCGGTCCAGGAACGGCTTGATAAGGGGTTCATCCCTTGTGACCTGGTACAGGGCTTGGATGCGGGCGTCGGCAAGTTGCTCGGGGTCGGGCTCCGGCGGCGTCTTGAGATCGCGCAGGACAGCCGCGACACGGGACGCAACGTCGGGAAACCGGCAGGCCAGTTCGGCCAGCGCGAATGTCGCCTGGCGGCGGGTTGTCCCAGTGCTCTGGATACACCCGACTTGGAACGTGGTTGGCTTGTCAGAGGCGGTCAACTCGGCCAGGACGCCAAGGCAGTCCTTGGAACCCTGTTGCCCAAGGACTGCCGCTGCGCGGCCACGAATCATGGCGTCCGGGTCCGTTCGGGCCACCCGGACCAGAAATGCCTCCAATTCGGGAGCGGCAATCTTCGCCGCGATCGCCAGAACCTTTCCCCGGAACTCCGCATCCGGCGCATCGCGCAGTGCGTCCGTGCAATGTGCCAATTTCGCGGACGGGCTGTCGGCAACGGCGACGGCCTGTTCCAGTGCAGCCAACCTCTGGCGCTGGTTCTGGACGTCTACGGCCGAGGGAGGCTCGCCTTGGGCGCAGGCACAGACCATCAGCACGACGACGGCGATATGGCAGGGCTGCATGCGGTGCTCCACTGGTTGTTGAAGGCCGTCACTCCCGTATTCTACGGCAGTTCGCCACCGGCACGCCACATTCCCAGGCGGCGTCGCCTGCGGTTTCCGCTTGGCCGCGATCCGGCAGGCGGGCGAACAGGGATCGTGTCCCTTGCACCCGCGCGGCCCCGACTGGCCCTGCCCCAGCGTCGCGACGTGAACTCGGCAGGCCACCGGGCCATGATCCCGCAGGTGCTGACGCCACCGCCTGGGGGGCTGCCGTCCATCGTTGGGCGATTTCCACCTCGGCCGGTTGCATGCGGGACGCCCCTTGCCCAAAATACTGATGTCCCGGAGTGCCCGGGGCGTTCGTTGAGTAACTTTTTGGAGGACCAGAAGACAAACGGTCGCTGCCGAGATCGCAGGGGCCGACAACTCGAATTGACGCGCGAGCGTCAAGATCTGCTTCCCGAAAAACCGCCAACCTGAGTCCCTGGACTCTTGAACCAAAGAAGCAGCACCTTGAGCCGCGCCCCGTATGGGGCGCTGGCCATGTGCTGTTCTTTGGTGCCCCTTGGCGGGGGTTTCGGGAGCAGTCGTGGTTCGGCGCCTCTTTTTTTTGCGCCGACGGTCAAGTTTGCGAAGTCCTGATGACACCGCCTACCACTGGACGGCCAAGACGATGAATACCTGCCCCGAATGTCAACACGCGGTCGATGTCGGCAACGCCTCATGTCCGAATTCCGGGCATGCCATGTCAACTCCGCCGCCGCTGCCCGCGGTCGGCCAAAGACAGGCGTTTTTCACCAATGCCCAACAATGCTGTAGTTGGCTGCTGACGCTTGCCGTAGCGACGTGGCGCTACGTAGCCTTGAAGGTGCGCGCGACCAAGGCCGCCGTCCTCGACCTGCCACCACTCTACCGTCAACTCGCTGAGCACATCGAGGCCAATGACGCCTTCCGCGACGAGTTCGCTGACCACCATCGCGCGATTGGCCAGTTGAAGCAGCAACTTGCATCGCTTTCTGATGCGCGGGCAAGACCGCGAGCCGGCAGCGCCCTGGGAAGATGCCGTGCGATCCTCTCCGCCGCCGGGGACAAGCTCAGGACAATCCCGCTGCAAAGGCAACTGAAACGTTCACGGCGGCGCCTGGGCGAAATCGCTCTTGGCAAACACGGGAATGCTGCCGGGCCTGCTCGATTGGTTTCCCAAATCGTCGAGACGGTATCTCACGTTGACGATCTGGTGCAGCAGTCACGAGGACTTGAAGAAAGGTACGCCAGCCGGATCGTGACGCCCAGCCGAACTGCCGTTGCAGGTGCGACGCTGGTGGGTCTGGTCGTCTGTGGCCTCGTGTGGTGGTGGGCGTCCTCGCCAGAAACGGAATCGGCACCCGTTGCATCGGCTAGTACGGGCGAAGTCCGAGGAACTGCATCTGAGCCCGAGCAGCCGCCACCCGCTGAGAAAGTGATGGACCCCGGCCGAGACGCGTCGCCGACGAGCGGTAAGTATGGCGTCTTCATCCAGAACGATCCCTTTTGCCGCGACGTCGTCAACGCCATATCGCTTGAACGATTCCTCAAAGACAACCCGGATGCGACGTTGGACAACGAAAACGCCAACGCGGGTATTGGCTTCCAACAGTACAGCGAGAGTTTCTTTCAGTACGGGTTCTTCGACAAGAAGCTCGTTTCGATCACGATGCTCTTGCCCCGCGACCAGAAGGGGATTGACGCGGAGTTCACGAAGTACCGCGATGCGTTCGGACCGCCCCACGATACGAGCATCCCGGCTCAAATGAAAGAAAACGGGGCAACACGTTACGCCACATGGAACCTCCCTGATTATGATCTCGCCGTCAGCTTGACGGTGCAACCAAGTGCAAGCGTCGGCCTGGTACTGGTCGGAAAGGGTGCGATCCCGGAATATGGCGACGCTTGGTGCCGGTTAGCTTGTTACGTGTCCACATGTTACGTTGTTTGCGGACGGTTTCGCGTTGGAGCTTTCAACTGGCAGTACGGTGAAACTCGGTGCATC
>Ga0209723_1000118_pt1 | contig 152033 bp, 120 predicted proteins | sample BiotimSIPDNA_2_FD_185750 | JGI IMG/M metagenome (GOLD analysis project Ga0209723, IMG submission 185750) | Anaerobic biogas reactor microbial communites from Washington, USA - Biogas_R2 time_0 SIP DNA (SPAdes) (version 2) | ecosystem: Engineered > Bioreactor > Anaerobic > Unclassified | place...
ACAGGAAATCAATCGCATTGAACAGTGGCTGAACACATATCCCCGGAAGATACTGGACTACAGGACGCCACAAGAAGAATACGACCGGGTCGCTTAACAACTGCGACACTTAATGTTGCAATCCGCATATAGATTCTGAGAGAGAAAATTTTATTGACAACAGGAGTGCGATATATTATGTTAAACATAATTAATGCATAATATTTACTCTGTCTATTTCCGGAGGTTATTCATGAAGAAGAGAGTCTATTCTATATTGTTGACACTTGCCTTGCTTATCTCGCTCGTACCATGTGCGGTTTTTGCATCCGGTGATGGAGATGGTTTGACCATTGATGACGCAATTCCGGTTAGTACGCAGGGAGAGTTAGAGCACGCTTTGGCGTTAACCGGAGACTTATTTATTGAGGTGGTCGATGACCTAGCTTTATCCGGTGGTATTAGTATTTCTTCCGGAAAAACAGTCATTCTTCGGTCGAGGCTTAACACCGTTAATTATCCGATTGAGATTGCACACGGAGCGACTCTGATTAATGAAGGCAGCATTTATTCAAGTGGTTATTACTCGAATCCGCCAATATCCGTTTACGGCACACTGGATAATCGCTCATCGATTGAAGCCGTTCATATTTCATGCAATTCCGGAGGCACCTTCGTTAATCAAGCGGAAGGCCTCGTTAATCGCTTTTCTCCGATATTTGCAGAAGGTGGCACGATCACAAACTCTGGGACGATTGAGTCTTACATCTATTCTATAGACGGGACGACTTCAACAATCAATGGCGTGGAGACGAATCGGATCAGGAATACCAATGCGAGAATATCTTATCAAGATATGACCTATACTCCGATTAATATCCCGCTCAATTTCGAGAAGACGATCGGGTTGCCGGGCGATGATTCTGAATGGATTTTGGATCCGCTTAGTTATTCTGTGTTTGCGCATGGTTTTCGGATTCATTTACTTGCAGGGCAAACCCTTTCTGTTCAAGTCGTTGCCGATACACTTGAATATCTTTATTTGCTGAATGACTCGCATAATAGGCTTTTTGATGGGATGGCCGGATTAGATTTTACCGTCGCTGCGGACGGTGACTATTATCTCGTTGTCGCTGGATATAGCTATGCCTCTGCCGGATCCCTGAAAATAGTTGTTCACGAAGAACCGCTACGTGGGGATTATGATTTTACGGATGATATTGAGGACATCGCTTCCGACTCTTGGTCTTGGACAGCGGCAACGAAGACACTAACATTAAGCGGTGCGACGATTGCCGGGGAGATTCTATTACCGGAAGGAGCTACCATTCAGTTAACCGAAGGGACACAGAATTATGTGATGAAGTCGATTGAGTCCTACCCGTACAACTTCGCTCCGGAATTGACGGCGGCTGTTGGATGCCGGGGAGATTTAACGATTCAGGGCTCGGGCGATTTACTGGTCACATCAGATTCGTATGGTATTTTTCCTGACGGGAAGTTGGTTGTCAACGGCGCCGGAGAGATTGAAGTCAACGCTTCAAGTACAGCTTTGAGCGGTGTTGCCGGCATAGATATTATCAATTGTGCAAGCATACTCGCCAAAGCCTGGGATGCGGCAATATTTTCCAGTGGCAGTATTTTGATAGAAGACAGTTCGGTCAAGGCCATCGGAAATTTCGGAATAATGACATCTCCCTTCGAAGACTTGCTCCTAGATGGTGTTTCGGTTGGTTATTTCGGAGGAGATATAACCATTCGTTCCAGCCACGTGATTGCGGAAACAGATAGTGTCGGAAGCGCGGCCATATACGCCGGAGATAACCTGACGGAGGAGGATGCGGAAGGACATGCTCAGATTATTCTGGATGGAGCTGTCATTACTCAGCCTGCCGCCGGAAGAATTGTTGATACCAACGCATACCAATCACGTAAGTGTCAGACTATTACAAATATCGAGGGATTGGACATGGTTACGGATTGGAGTCAAGCCTCAAAGCGTGTCGTAATCAGTCCGGTCTACACGGTGACATTTACGGATTGGGATGAGCGAGTTCTATCCACGCAATCGGTTATTTCGGGATCTGCAGCGGCGGAACCGGCGTCCCCGGAGCGCGAGGGCTATATATTTGCTGGTTGGAATTTGGCGTTCGATGTTGTCACCTCGAACCTGACAATTATGGCACTTTATACGGCAGCTCCGACACCCGTGCCGACTGTTTCGCCGACACCGACGGTAGCGCCGACAGTGGCACCAACGGCGGCACCAACAGCGGCACCAACAGCGGCACCAACGGCGGCACCAACAGTGGCTCCGACAGTGGCTCCGACCACGGGCTCAGGCACCATTGCTAAAACCGGCGAGGCTACAAGCAACTTTATGTGGTTGCCCGTTCTGCTTATTTCTGTAGCCGCTGTTTGCATTATTGGTGTCGGTACGACCCAATATCGCAGGAGATCAAAAAGAAAATAAGCAATGAGTTTTGAATTTTGCGGCCGCTCGAAAAGGGCGGCCGTTTGAATTTCATCAAAAACAGCGACAGTCCCAATCTCATGATTTGCGTCGGGATTTGGAATTTCTGGTCAAAATGTGTAAAATATTCTTATTCGTGAATTTTTCAAAATTAGAAGTAATTATAAGAAGGTGAATCATATGTCATTATCAACAACCATTCGAAATCAAAGACTGACGTTAGGCCTTAAGCAAAGCGATATTTCTTCTCGCATTGGCGGGATAACCAGACAGGCGGTTTCCAATTGGGAGAGTGGACTTTCTGTTCCGACCGAAGCACATCTCAGAAGTCTTTCGGAGATACTGTCTCTGGATGTTGACTCGCTTCGACAAATGGCCATAGAGGCAACGGATTGGAAGTCTTTCTCTGATGAGAAAATGGCAGACCGGGCACCGAAATCCAATTCGATTGCTGACTCGAAGCCGGAGTCTGTTGCTGCCACTGAGGCAGAAGGTTTGGTAAATTCCATTATCAAAGGCTTCAAGGGGTTATTCAAATAATTGCCTGGTCGATTGTCAATAATCAATTTGGCGAATAAGCATCATCTTCGATCGAGGTATATATGGACAGCATTCGTTATGAGCGAGAACTTTATGTTCCGGTTCGCGACTTTTTAGTGCGCCAAGGCTTCTCGGTTCGTGCGGAAGTCGGACATTGCGATGTCGTGGCCATGCGTGATGAAGAGATGTATATTGTCGAACTGAAGCGTCATTTGTCCTTTGATCTTCTGGCACAGGCGGTTTCGCGGCAGGCGTGTACAGATTTTGTTTATGTCGCGGTACCCAAACCCTCGGATTTGAAACTCGACAAGGCATGGCGCTCGAAGATGCGCGTCCTAAAACGTTTAGGACTGGGCTTGCTATTGGTCAGCGTTCGGCGCGACAAATACCGTGTTGAGGAAGTGTTGACGCCCGAGACCCCACAAGGTCATCGACACAATAAGAGAAAAGCCCGGTCCATTGTGCGAGAATTCGACAATCGTAGTGTGGATGGCAACATCGGCGGTTCCCGTGGTGTTCCGCTCATGACAGCTTACCGTGAAGCAGCGCTGACAATCGCATGCATCATCGCTCGTTATGGGCCGTTGAAGCCCAAAGGTATCCGCGAAAAAGGCGGCGATCCCAAGAAAACAACCTCGATTCTCAATGCAAATTTTTACGGTTGGTTTATTCGGCTAGAAGACGGTACTTATGATTTATCGGACATCGGACGAGCTGCGCCGAATACTTTCGAAGAAGTGGCGAATTCAATTAATGCGGCGCTTAATCAATCAGCAAGTGCGGCTTTCAACGCGAGAGTGATAGACGAGGTTTCAGAATCAGATGATATTCCGAAGAATGGTATGAACAATACCGAAACTAAGAGGCGAAAGCCGCGTCAGTTGAAAAGGGATGAGAAGGAGGCCAAGTAATGGAGATTCTTTATCAGGGTCACGGAAGTATTCGGGTCCAATCCGACCAAGGTGTCGTTCTCTATCTGGATCCTTGCGCCGGTGAGGGCTATGATTTGCCGGCGGATATCATTCTGATTACACATCAGCACGGCGATCACAATCAAGTTCAACTTGTGACGATGAAAGATGACGTTGAAATTTTTTCTCCGTCATCGATGATACAACATGGAGAATATCGCAGCATAGAAATCAAAGGCTATACCATTACTTCGGTTCCGGCTTATAATCGATACCATCCCAAAGAGGAGTGCGTCGGATATGTTGTGATCGTTGACGGCCTGCGAATTTATTTTGCCGGTGATACCTCTCAAATTCCTGAGATGGATAATCTACGGAAAGAGAAGATTAACTACGCATTTTTTCCCGGAGATGGCTTCTACAATATGGACGTGAAAGAATCAGAGTACTGTGCAACCATAGTTGGTGCCGACCGCTCCGTCCCCATTCATCTTGTGCCATATCATGGTCAACAAGGTGATCTGTTCAGTGAAGAGAAGGCCGAACGATTCAATCCCCGGGGATCTCTCATTCTTCGACCCGGAGATCGGGTTATTGCTTCTTTAGTCGAGGGCGGTCTTGAGGAAGAGATTGTTATCGGTGATTTTCCGGCAAATTGAAGCGAAAATTCTCTCGCCGATTATGGAATCAAAACATCCTGAATCGTATACCATATTGATGAATAGGCGTCCGTGACAGGTCATCGCTCCAATCACGCGCTCTCCTTTGGTTGCGCTGAAAGTCGGTCCGAATACGTCATCGACATGATAAGGGCCATATTCCTCGGCGATATCAACTCGTCCAAGATTCGAAAACGAAAAATCGTAGTCCATTGTGTCCACGGAATCTCGACTTGCATAGTACTCTTCAGGATAATCTATACCTTCGAGTAAATAAGTCATGAAATTATAGTAGCCGGATAGCGGCCGGAGGCTGTCAATCTGCTCGCGAAGTGCGTGCCCGATCTCCGAAGCAATATCGGGAATCGGTCGGCCCGGCGTGCAATCTATAGTTGCCTTAACTAAACCGTTATAAAGTCCGAAGAGCTTATCTGAGCCGGCACGAAGCTGTGGGCGAAAATTTACCGGACTTTGAATAATTCGCTTGTAACCGTTCTCGGGACCAAATTCTTCGGCAAACGAACTGAGCATCAGGGCACCGAGCAAAGCGTGCACAGTTACATTGTGCCGGTGTGATGCCTGAACGATAATGTCGGTCTGCGCCTTGCTGAACGCATGAGTATGTATTTTGAAATCGAGATTCGGAAAAGGTGCCGGACGAAGTGCTTTCGGAGTGTACTGCGTATAAGATTTATCATCCTTATAAGCGGGCGGATCAAATGAAAGAATCTGAGTCATGTTTTCATCGGAAATATGCTTGTGAAGCATAATCGCCCAGGAGTCTTCATCGGGGGCCGTGACAGATAGGCTCGGATCGCCCAGATGCGCCATCAGTCGCTCCAGCAAAATCGAAGCACCGACACCATCGACCACGGCGTGATGAAATACGGCTAACAGATTATTATCGGTTCCGTTTTGTAAAACGGAGAATCGAACCATCGGACCGGTCGCAGCATTGAAAGGCAATCGAATCAGATCCGTGTAGTATTTTTCCCAAGGCTCAACGTAATCGCGAATGAATGTGAGCGGATAGAAAGGGACGTTATCCGTAGTGATGAACTGTCGATGATCTTCGTGCGTCTCTACCCGAACGGCACTGAGAGGGAATTCAATTCGAATTTTTTCCAATGCTTCCCGGAGAACATCATCCTCTAATTTACCGGTGAAGTGGATGCGAAAGCCGAAAAACATGGGCCCCAAGTTGCTGTAATAGAACATGACTCTTTCGTATGATGATGTCTCTCTCCTCATGCGGTGAAATCCTCCGATAATTCTTCTTCAGAATGGCTTGCTCCGACTAAGCGATTCATCCATCGACCGGAGCGATAACGGATCATACCAATGACCATTTTGGTAACTTCCTCAACGGCCGCGGCTGCAAAAATTAAGGGTATCGGCAGATGCAAAAGGAACCCGGCGATTGCCGCAATCGGCACACCCACCAGCCACACGCCGCCGACATCAACCACCATGCTGAACACGGTATCACCGCCGGCTCGGAAGATGCCCATGTGGAAAATGATATTTGATGCCTTAGCCCACATGACAATGGCAATGACCAAAAGAATTTCTCTTACGTAACGTTGGCTGGTTGAACTGAGCTCTGTATAAAGTGATGCAATCGGGATTCTGGCCCAGATCAGAATCATCGAAAGAACAATCGACATACCAAGCCCGATCATAAGAAAATAGCGTGCGTAGGCCTTCGCTTTTTTGAACTCGCCGGCTCCGATGCGATTGCCGACCATGATACTGCAAGCACTTCCGATGCCGGTGAAAAAGATCAGGCATAGACGCTCGATGCTGCCGGAAATATTGAACGCAGATAAAAAGTCCGTGCTGATATGACCATAAATTACGGCATACATGCTGAAGCCGGCAGACCAGCCGACGCTTTGAAGGACAACCGGCAATACACGCTTGATGTATTTTACAAACAAATCCTTCGGGAAAACCATAATGTCCGAAAGGCGAATCGCTGCAGGCAATTTCCGAGAATAGGTCAATGCCAATATGATTGATGTTTCAATGATGCGTGCAATCAGAGTCGCATATGCGGCGCCGGCCACACCCAGCCGAGGTGCCCCGAACTTGCCGAAAATCAGGATGTAATTCAAAACGGTATTGGTGATGACGCCGACAAAGCTGCCAATCATGGGGTAAATGACGTTCTCTGTACTCCTCAATACCACCGCATAGTTAATGCTCAGCGCCGTTAATAAAAATGTAAACGATATGATCCGAATATATTCGCCGCCCAAAGCAACGACAGCGGCGTCGGGAGAAAAAATCCGAATTGAGATGTTTGGGAAAAGAAAGGTTAAAAGCGTGAATATAGAAGCAATTCCCATAGTCAATCGAATGCCGATACCCATAACCGTTCGGATGTTCTTAATCTCGCGAGCCCCCCAGTACTGGGAAGTAAATATAGCAGAACCGCTTGCCATACCAAAGACCAACATGTTAAAGACAAAAAAGAATTGGTTCGCGCTTCCGACTGCCGCGACACTGGTTTCGCCGAGGCCTCCGATCATAAAGACATCAATAAAATTCAGAGACGCAGACAGCATATTCTGAAGCAATATCGGTGTGGCAATGATGAATAGTCGCCATACAAAAGACTTATCAGTATTGTTATTCATAGCATTCTCCGATTAAAGGAATTTTATGACTATTCTACTCCTAAAAATATACCAAAACAACACAAATGTTCTGTCTCAAATAATCTTTTATCCCTTGAATCACGGAAATAACAAGTGCTATAATCGTAAAGAGCCACTGAGGGCAATCGGGCGTCTCAACAAAGAGACCGCCCTTTTTTTGTGAAAACGGAGGAATCGGTAACCATGAAGAGCATAGGATTCGATAATGAGAAATATCTGCAGATGCAGTCGCAAAATATTCGTGATCGAATCAATTCATTTGGCGGGAAGCTATATTTAGAATTTGGCGGCAAATTATTCGATGACTATCATGCGTCACGAGTCTTACCCGGTTTTCAGCCGGACAGTAAGGTCAAGATGCTTCTGGAGCTTAAAGAAGAAGCTGAGATTGTCATCGTCATTAGTGCCGACGCCATAGAGAAGAATAAGCGCAGAGGGGACTTGGGCATCACTTACGACCAGGATGTTTTGAGACTCATCGACGCTTTTACCGGAATCGGATTATATGTCGGCAGCGTTGTCATTACCCAATACGCCGCGCAACCTTCTGCTAAGCAGTTCCAAAAAAGACTCAAACAATTGGGAGTTCAAGTCTTTAGACACTATCCGATTCCCGGGTACCCATCCAATATTGCGGGTATTGTCAGTGATGATGGATATGGTCGCAACGACTATATCGAGACCAAGCGTTCACTCGTCGTTGTGACAGCGCCGGGTCCGGGTTCCGGCAAAATGGCGACGTGTCTGTCACAGCTATTTCACGAACACCAACGAGGCGTGAATGCCGGATACGCTAAATTCGAGACCTTTCCGATTTGGAATCTATCCTTGCAGCATCCTGTGAATTTAGCTTACGAGGCAGCTACCGCGGATCTCAATGATGTCAATATGATAGATCCGTTCCACTTAGAGGCTTACGGCAAAACGACCGTTAACTACAATCGGGATGTCGAGATTTATCCTGTGGTTCATGCGATTTTCGAAAGAATATACGGTGTATCTCCTTATAAAAGCCCTACGGACATGGGCGTCAACATGGCAGGATTCTGTATTACGGATGACGAGGCCTGCATCAAGGCGTCCCACAAAGAGATTATCCGTCGATTCTTTCAGGCGAAATGTTCTCTTAGAAAAGGAATTGCAGAGCCGGCAGAAGTTGCGAAGCTGGAGCTCTTGTTGAACAAAATGGGCATTGCCGAGACAGACCGCCCTGCGGTGGTTGCATCGCGTGAACGCGCAAACAAGACCGGCGGCCCGGCGGTTGCCGTCGAACTCACTGATGGAACCGTGGTTACCGGTAAAACCACGCCGTTGCTTGGCGCCTCGGCCGCGTTGCTGCTCAATGCACTCAAAGTTTTGGCCGGTATACAGCATGATATTCTCTTAATATCTCCGATTGTCATTGAGCCGATACAAGATCTTAAGATCAATCATATGGGCAATCACAATCCGCGATTGCATACCGACGAAGTATTAATTGCACTGGCGATTTGTGCAGCGACGAATCCGATGGCGGCACGGGCAATGGAGCAACTAGAGAAGCTTCGCGGATGTGATGCTCATGCCACGACGATTCTTTCTCATGTGGATGAAAACGTTTTTATGAAGCTGGGTGTCAGCATAACGTCCGAGCCGGAATACCAGACAAAGAAGCTTTATCATCCGCAGAAATAATCGGGATCATTCGCTTTACGAGGCGCATTATTTTGAGACAGCCCCATATTAATAAGAGGGGTTACATGTAGTTATCGGGATCTTTTTCGAGCCAGCTACAGACCATCAGAATGGCCCAAGCCGCTTCAAACGGTCGATTCCAAACAGGAATAATCCCCTCGTCCAACAGCGCTTTGTTGCTGCTGTAGAGTGTCTTGTCCGAAAGCATCGGTGCCATAAAAATCCGCTTTCCGCGAGCGTCGCAAAGTCGTTTCAGATACAAAACGGAGTAAGGATTATCCTCACTCAAAGCGTTAGCGGTTCCGGAATGGTGAGTTCGAATTAATGTGTACTTAAAATGCGGCGATCCGATGGGGTAATGATCAAAACGCGCCGAGGGAACTGCAGGGAGACAGAGCACCGTTTCCGAGACGGGGAGTTTATCAAGCTTCTTGAGCGCGCCTACTAGAGCCGCACCACCCTTGAATGGTTTGACCGGGGAAAAATCGTCTGAAGGGTGAAACGTTCCCTTCGAAATTCGACCGGCCACTTTATTATTAAAGCTCGAAAAACTGTCCGAATCTGCTTCAGCGCTTTGAATTAAAGACGCATGGTGAACGTACGTCTTTCGGTCTTGCGCGCGACCGACGACATAAACACCACGCTTGAGTTGATACGCAAGAGCGATGGCGGATTTGAAATTGCCGCGCGCATCACTTTTCGGATCCTGTATGGGTTTATTACTTCCGAAAAAGATAACCGGAACCGTCAGATGAGACAGAAAAATGTGACCGAGCTGAGCGGAGAACGCCAGGGTATCGGTACCGTGCGCAATCAAAACAGCTCGGTGCTTCAGTGGTGAGAAATTATCGATGACGGATGAAAACAACACGCGATACATCTCCGGGGTCATGTTTTCGCTCAGGACGCTCAGTGGCTCAATGATATCAAAAACCGGTCGCTCCTCCGGGACTAAGTCAAGAATGGCATAGGGACCGGCACCGAGTTGTAAGGCTTGCTTATGAAGACGGGACGCGATGGTGCCGCCGGTAAATACCATAAGTATTTTATTCGCAATATTCACTGCCGAAGTCTCCTTATCAAAGATCGGATGCCGCCGGGTTATTTATAGACGGCAGTGATGTGGGCATCCGCGGACAATGCCGCGACCAGACCTTCTCCCAGTGCCTTTGCAATTTGCAACGGTTTGCCGGTGCAATCTCCTGCGGCATACATTCCCTGAATGCTAGTGGCTTGAGAGCGATCTGTTCTTATATAGTTATCGATGAGTTCAATGCCGGGCGCGAGAGTCGTCGGAGCAATAGACGCGCGAAGAATGAAAACCCCGTCGACCGGGTAAGACTTGCCGTCTGCCTTAACTCCGCTGAGTCCGGTTTCTCCTTCGATAATATATGAAGCAGCCGTAATCAATCCGTCAAACTCACCTTCCTGAATATCGGAAAACCATTTTTTCATATCGGCTGCGGACGCGAAAAAATGAACTTTGCAGCCAATCTTTTTGAGGTGTCTTGCTTCCTCAAGGGCATCCGCGGCTTTGGCGATAATGGCGACCGATTTATTGCGATAAAGCATCCCGTCACAAGTGGCGCAGTAGCTTACACCGCGACCCAAGAAGCGCTCTTCTCCCTCAAAAGCCTTGAAGGCTGAAACGCCTGTAGACAAGATGACCGTATTGGCCGAAATGATGTTCGTGCCAAATGCGACCTGAAAAATGGTTTTCTTTTCATCGATCGGCATCGGCATGACCATCAGTACCTGGGCTCGGGTTTCTTCGGCACCCATCGAAAGCGCATGTTCACGAAGACTTTCAAGGAGATCGGCGCCGCTAATTCCGGGCATGCCGGGCATATTGTCGATGATGCCTGCCCTGAATAAATAACTGTTCTTGTAGTCTGCGGATAAAATCAAAGCGCTTCTTCCGCGCGTCCGTGCATTAATCGCCGCACTGTACCCTGCAGGACCTCCGCCGATAATCGCTATGTCGACCGGGTTGGCGCTATACTTTTCAAAAGCTTCGTCCGGAGTCAGGATCATGTCTTCTATCTTCATTGAAATTACCTCGTGTTTTCGGAATGGCTAACTCTGTTATAATAAAAACAAAAAATTGCACATTTGTCGATGCACGAAAAGAGGTTTTATGCGACTGGTCAGTTGGAATGTCAACGGTATTCGAGCCGTTGCCCAAAAAGGGTTCTTGGAGAGCTTCGAAAATTTCCGTGCGGATATCATCTGTCTTCAGGAAACAAAAGCAATGCCTGAGCAAGTACCTCCCGAACTCAAGGAGATTGAGGGATACCGATCCTATTTTCACTCTGCAGAGCGAAAAGGTTATTCGGGAACGGCGCTTTATACTCGCGAAGAACCTTTAAGTGTGACGTTCGGACTGGGTGAGGATCGATTTGATCACGAGGGTCGAACGATTTGCGCGCGATATGAAGATTTTGTGCTTTATAACATCTATTTTCCGAATGGCGGACAGGGTCCGGATCGCCTTGCGTTCAAACTGGATTTTTATGATTGTTTTCTTTCGAGAATTCGAAACCATATCGCTTCAGGCGAAAATGTCATCGTATGCGGAGATGTTAATACGGCGCATCGGCCAATCGATCTTTCTAATCCGACGGCAAACTCAAAAGTATCCGGCTTTTTGCCTGAGGAGCGTGTCTGGATTGATCGTTTCATCGAAGACGGATTGGTTGACACGTTTCGTTATAAGTATCCGGATGCCGAGGACAAATATACGTGGTGGTCCTATAAAACATTCGCACGTGATCGCAATGTCGGTTGGCGTATTGACTATTTTTTCACGAATCAGGCACTAATTAATCGTGTCTCCGATTCCAATATTATGTCGGACGTCATGGGCTCAGACCATTGCCCGATTTATCTCGATATGGAGTGATTTTGGCCAAAGTACTTCCAAATGCCGATGATTTGCCTAAGATAATTGAAATAATCCGGTTAGGACTGTGATACAATTGCGGTGTTCGCTTTTTTTTATTGACGTAAAGTAGAGGAAATAGTATGTCAAAATTAGTTCGAAAAATAACAATTTCATTAGTAATCGCTTCACTGACGTTCGCATTATCGATTGTGACCGGATGCGAGGACAAGAACAAGAACGAAACTAACGTGCTGCCAACGGGTGATGTCACCATCTCAGATTCGAACTTATCTTCGGATTCGACCGTGACTGACTCTTCCGACAACACATCTTCAACGAATGGCGGATTGCTGACGATGGAAGATGTATATGGTAAAGACATGATGTCGAATCTCAACAAGACATATACCATTGCCGGAAAGAACATTACTAAGAGTGAGTATAATTTTTACTACATTAACGCCTTTACCGAGCTCTCTACTTATGCATCTTACGGCTATTATCCCGCAACCGCGGAAGGACTCATTGATCTTTCCGCCACTTGCGACCTGCTCTATCCGGAGACCGGTACTTGGAATGACTATTTAAATGATTATGTTGAGCGCGAAATTCAGAAGAGTTATCTGATCGAAGGACTTGCTGAAGCTGAAAACATCACCTTATCGCAGACTATTCTCGATTCCTTGGATGCGAACATCGATGCGATTCAGCAGACCGCAGACGCGGCAGGATTTGAAGTGGATGCCTATATCGGTCAATATTTTGGAACTGACATGACGCTTGACCAATACCAATCCATCATGTATCGATACTATTTGACCGGACATTACATCGATCAATATGTAGCCAATTTCGATTACTCCGACCAAGATATTTTGCTTCCGACCGTTCGGCATATTTTGATTGCTGCCAAGAGCGATTCGGATGAAGCGACACTCGCTGAAGCCAGACAAAAGGCTGAGGCGGTGTTAGAAGAAGTCGACTCTTATGACAACATGGTACTTGTCGGAGACCGGGAAATGCGCGACGGCAATGCCGCGGAATCTGCAGAGTATACTGTTTCGCGCGGACAAATGGTGCCGGAATTCGAAGACTGGTGTTTTACGGATGGCAGGGTTGAAGGCGACAAGGGGATTGTTCAGACGACTTACGGTTTTCATGTGATGTTTTTTGTCGGCAACAAGGAAGCTTCAGATGATCAGAAGAAGACCATCGCACAGAATGTATTAGGAAAACTATTGACCGATAAGGTTGAATCCGGAGAATATGAACTGGTGCCGGTCACTTGATTATTTGTGTCAGCCTTCTGATCGCATAATTCTCGGCAAACGTTTTGTAAATTTGCTGACTTATATCGATAATCGAGCTGCGTCTGTGAGACAATATTCACAGGCGCGGTTTTTTTGTGCAATACTTTTATTGATACAAGTGATTAAGAATCCTACGGAGGTGAATAAGAATGCAGAATTTTAATTTTCACAGTCCCACGCAATTTGTTTTTGGAAAGGATACCGAGACACAGGTCGGAGCACTTTCCAAGAAATATGGAGCAAAAAAGATATTAATTCACTATGGCGGAGGCTCGGTAATCAAGTCCGGACTGATGGATCGTGTTCGCGAATCAATTCGTGCGGAAGGTTTGGAATATGTTGAGTTGGGCGGCGTTATGCCGAATCCGATTGACACCAAAGTTTACGAAGGCATTGAGCTTTGCAAGAAAGAATCTGTTGACTTTATACTTGCCGTCGGCGGAGGCTCAACGATTGATTCAGCCAAGGCAATCGGTATCGGTGTGAAGTACGACGGTGATTTTTGGGATTTTTACGCAGGTAAGGCTCAAGCCACAGCTACGATTCCGGTTGCGACGGTTCTTACGATAGCCGCTGCCGGATCGGAGGGTTCGGAAAGCTCGGTCATTACAAAGACGGAAGGCAGCTATAAGCGCGGCTATTCCAATGATGTTATTAGACCGGTGTTTTCGGTTCTTAATCCGGCGTTAACACAGACCTTGCCACTCAATCAGACGGCAGCGGGCTCTGCGGATATCATTGCTCATATCCTCGAAAGATATTTTACAAATACCAAGAACGTTGAGACCACCGATCGACTTTGTGAAGCGCTATTGATTTCAATGATCAACGAGGTTCCGAAAGTTATTCTGGATCCGAATGATTATGAAGCACGTGCCAACATCATGTGGGCCGGAATGGTTGCGCACAACAATATTGTCGGCGTTGGAAGAGAACAGGATTGGAGCAGTCACGGACTGGAACATGAGTTGTCTGCGTTGTATGGCATTGCTCACGGAGCCGGTTTGGCGATTGTTTTCCCGGCTTGGATGAAGTACAACTGCGCTCACGATCCGATGCGATTTGCTCAACTGGCTGTTCGGGTTTTCGGTTGCAATATGCACTTTGATAATCCGATGCGTACCGCTGTCGAGGGTATCGCGAGATTGGAGAGTTTCTTTGTGTCATGTGGATTGCCGACGCGTATAGAGCAGATCAACGGCAAAAAAGAAGATATCCCTTATCTGGTTGAACATCTCGGGCTTGAAGGCGGCACTTTGGGTTCTTTTGTAAAGTTGACAGAAGAGGACTGTGCTAATATTTACACTTTGATGTTTGATATGTGATCATGTTTTTTGTACAATAAGATTTCAATCAATGAAATGTCCAAAGGCGGCCGTTTTATGGGCCGCCTTTGCTATGGAATTCTTGCGCTGTTTGGGCTGTCCGTGATAGAATTCTCTAAATAAAATCGCAGAAAATCCAGGTCGGGATGGAAAGGGATGTGCAGATGGAATATATGAACGGTATGGGTCTTCTTGAAGCAACGACATTGGATATGCTCCGTAAGAGTGCACAGAATAATCAGCCGATTCAAATTCATGGTGCCATTCATAATATACGTGACATGGGAGATTTTGCCTTTGTCATTCTTCGTATTCCGGATGCTCTGGTGCAATGTGTTATAGATAAGTCCGGGGAACCAGGTGCAGTGTTCGAGTCTTTACAGATGGAAACGACGCTTCGTATGGATGGTATAGTTCGCTTGGAAGAGCGGGCCCCCGACGGCGTTGAATTCTTGCCTTCCTCAATCACACCCCTTTCAACGCCTGTCGAAGCAATGCCGGTCAATATTTCCAAGCGGTTTAGAATGAACGTCAACCTTGACACGGATTTGTCGAATCGGCCGCTGACTTTGAGATCAGGGGAATTACGGGCAAGATTTCGCATCCAGGCTGCGATAGTTCGGGCATATCGTGATTTTTTGGAGCGCAATGGTTTTGTGGACATTCGCACACCGAAGATTGTCGGCGGTAACGCTGAGGGTGGCACCAATGTATTTCGTCTGGACTATTTCGGGAGAAAAGCATTTTTAGCACAGAGTCCGCAATTCTATAAGCAGACCATGGTGGGAGTATTCGAGAGAGTTTACGAAGTAGGACCTGTTTTCCGCGCAGAAAAACACAGCACGAATCGCCACCTCAACGAATATATCAGTTTGGATTTTGAGATGGGCTATATTAATTCCTTTTACGATATTATGAATATGGAAACGGCTTTGCTCAAGCATATTTTCGCAACCCTCGAAAAGGATTGCGAACGCGAATGTAAAGCGTTAGGCGTTGTTATTCCAAAGTTTGATCAAATTCCTGTCATTCGTTTTCGTGACGCCAAAGACGCGGTTGCGGAGAAGTATGGTCACAAGATCAAAGATCCGTTCGATTTAGAACCGGTCGAAGAGCAATTGATCGGACGTTATTTTAAAGAAGAATTCGACAGTGATTTTGTGTTTGTCACACACTATCCTTCCAAGAAGCGACCCTTCTATGCGATGGACGATCCCGAAGATCCGGCGTTTACTCTTTCTTTTGACTTGCTGTTCAGAGGTATGGAAGTGACTACCGGTGGTCAGCGTATCCACGATTATCAAGCGCAGGTCGACAAAATGGTCGCGCGTGGAATGGATACGTCCGGTTTTGAGAATTACCTGATGATTCATAAGCACGGCATGCCTCCTCACGGGGGGCTCGGCCTTGGACTTGAACGTTTGTGCATGAAGATTTTTGATGACAATAATGTCCGATACAGTACTCTCTTTCCAAGAGATATGAACCGGCTGGAACCGTAACATAGGAGGCGAAAGTGGAAATTTCCAAAGAATTGGTTGCATACTTAGAAGACTTAGGGCGGATTCGACTTTCTGAAGAAGAGCAGAATAAGGCGATGAAAGATATGGGCGCAATCCTTGATTATGTTAATAAACTCGAAGAACTGGATACGACAGGCGTCGAGCCGCTCAGCCACGCGATGACTTATACCAATGTTTTTCGCGAGGATCGTGTGACAGATGGCGAAAAACGGGAAGACATGCTCTCCAATGCGCCGCAACAGAAAAATGGTTGCTATAAAGTACCCAAAACCGTTGAATAATCGATTAATCAGCGAAGGAAGAAGGACCATAAAACATGACAACCGAACAATATCTTCAAATGTCCGCACTCGAGCTCGGCAAGGCAATTCGTGAAGGACAGACGACCAGTCCGGAAGTCGTAGAGGCTTTTTATAAGCAAATTGAGAAGACGGATAAGACGTATTCCTGCTTTATCAGCCTGACTAAGGCATTGGCCATTGAAAAGGCAAAAGAGGTTCAGGCCCGAATTAATGCCGGGGAATTTATCTCCGATGTTGCCGGCGTGCCGATTGCACTGAAGGATAATATTTGCACCAAGGGACAGCGCACAACATGTGCGTCCAAGATGCTCGATAATTTTACGCCACCATACTCCGCGACAGTTTATCGCAAGCTTGAAGACTCCGGCATGATTCTTGTCGGTAAATTGAATATGGATGAGTTTGCAATGGGCTCAACGACAGAGACGTCATATTTCGGCGTTACAAAGAATCCATGGGATATTAAAAGAGTTCCCGGTGGATCTTCGGGTGGCTCGGCTGCAGCCGTAGCGGCGCGTCAAGTGCCTGCGGCACTGGGGTCAGATACCGGTGGGTCAATTCGCCAACCTGCTTCTTATTGTGGCGTATCCGGAGTCAAGCCCACTTACGGAACGGTTTCTCGTTTCGGTGTCGTTGCATTCGCTTCGTCACTTGATCAAGTGGGGCCGATAGCAGGAGATATTTATGATTGTGCTGCAGTGCTTAATATCATTTCCGGCAAGGACGAAAAAGACCAGACGTCCGTCGAGACGAAACCGATCGACATCGATAAGGCGCGTTCAACGGATCCGAAAACACTTCGAATCGGCGTACCTCGCGAATATTTTGGCGCGGGCATTGAGCCGGATGTGGCCGATGCTGTCCGAAAAGCAATTGATATTTACCGCCAACTCGGTGCTCAGGTTGAAGAATTTGACCTGCCGATTGTAGAGTATGCCGTCCCAACCTACTGTATTATTTCGGCGGCGGAAGCTTGCTCGAATCTTGCCCGCTTTGACGGTGTTAAATACGGATATCGCTCACCTGAAGCAACCGATCTGATCGATCTTTACATAAGGAGTCGAAGCGAAGGTTTCGGCATGGAAGTCAAGCGTCGCATCATGCTCGGTAATTTTGTGTTGTCCTCGGGCTATTACGACGCCTATTATCGCAAAGCCTTACAGGCAAAGGGATTAATCAAGAAGGCATTCGACGAGGCTTTTGGCAAATACGACGTCATCGTCGGACCGGTTGCGCCCACTACGGCTCAACGGCTCGGTGAAACGCTTCAAGATCCTCTGAAAATGTACCTTGGCGATATTTACACCGTCCTCATTAATATTGTCGGTCTTCCGGCAGCATCCATTCCTTGTGGGTTTGATAAGAAGGGATTGCCTGTGGGTCTTCAAATTCTCGCCAAGCACTATGATGAACAGACATTGGTCGGCGCCGCCGCGATATATCAGAACCACACGGCATTTCATAAGCAAAGACCTGCGGAGGTGATATCATGAGCCAATACGAAACCGTTATCGGCTTGGAAGTTCACGTCGAACTATCAACGCTATCCAAAATATTTTGCGGGTGCTCAACGGCGTTTGGCGGCGAAGAAAACTCGCACGTTTGTGAAGTTTGTTCGGGCATGCCCGGTACGCTTCCGACCATGAATAAGAGTGTCGTTGAATATGCGATCAAAGCCGGCTTGGCCTTGAACTGTGAGATTACCCGGCTCAATAAGTTTGATCGTAAGAACTACTTTTATCCGGATCTTGCTAAGGCCTACCAGATATCGCAGCTCTATCTGCCGATTTGCAGAAACGGTCATGTGGATGTGGTAGTTGAAGGTAAAACGTCAAGAATCGGCATCCATGAAATACATATGGAAGAGGACGCCGGTAAACTGGTTCATGACCCGTGGGATGACTGCACGTTGGTCGATTATAACCGTAGTGGCGTGCCTTTGATTGAGATCGTATCCGAGCCGGATTTTCGTCTCGCCGAAGAAGTGATTGCGTATCTTGAAAAACTTAAGACAACGCTTCAATATCTTGGTGTATCCGACTGCAAAATGCAGGAAGGCTCGATGCGCGCGGATATCAATCTGTCAGTTCGCAAGGTCGGAGACCGAGTTTTCGGGACAAGAACCGAGATGAAAAACATGGCTTCGCTTAAGTCCATAGTCAGAGCGATCGAAGGTGAATCCAAGCGTCAGATTGAGCTTATCGAATCCGGCGGAACAGTCCGTCAAGAGACGCGTCGCTGGGACGACAATAAAGATAGTTCTTATGCTATGAGAAGCAAAGAGAACGCCCAAGACTATAAGTATTTTCCGGAACCGGATTTAATGCCGATAGAGATTACGGAGGAAGAGATTCAAAGAATCAGAGATTGCCTTCCCGAGCTTCGCGAAGCCAAGATGGCAAGGTATGTCGGTGAATTGGGATTGCCGGAATACGATGCCGAGATTCTGACCGGATCCATGCCGCTTGTGACATTGTTTGAAAAGACGATTGAACTTTGCGGTAACGCGAAAGAGGCATCCAACTGGATTATGACGGATGTCCTGAAAATGTTGAATGATTTCCAATTACAGCCGGAAGATATGAGGTTTGAAAAAGATTCTCTCGGGAAAATCATTCGGATGGTCAACGACGGTAAAATCAATCGCACGACCGGAAAGAAGGTTCTTCAAGCAGTGTTTGAACACAATGCGGAACCTGAGTCCTATGTTGTCGAACATGGGCTTTCGCAAGTGTCGGATGTGTCAGCAATTGAGCCTTTGATCAAGGCTGTTTTGGAAGAGAACGAAAAAGCCGTGTCCGAGTATCGTGCGGGAAATGCAAAGAGCATGCAGTTCTTGATTGGACAGTCCATGAAAGCGTTAAAGGGCAAGGCGGATCCTCAAGCTGTTCGCACCATTCTAACCGCACTTCTTGACGCTTGATTCGACGCCTCTTAATCGCATCGCCCCCGGAGTCCTTGTTAATAACTTTGAAATCTGATATATTTTCTTTTGTAGATTGTTGAATTGGCAATCAGAAAAACACACAAGAACACAGGCGCCTTCGGCGCTCTGAAAGGAAGGACAGGAGTTACTGTGCCCGATGACAGTATAGGCCGAATAGTTATCGACCTTATTATCGTTTCTATTTTCGTCTTAATTAATGCATTTTTTTCTGCGACCGAGATGGCCGTAATTTCGTTAAATGATAATAAAATTCGCAAAATGAGTGATGAAGGCAGCCGCAATGCCAGGCGCGTCCTCAAGTTCATCGAAAACCCCGGTACTTTTTTAGCAACGATTCAGGTTGGGGTGACACTTGCCGGATTCTTGTCATCTGCTTTCGCGGCGGATAAGTTTTCGGATCGGTTGACGATGGCTGTGGACCCTAACGGTCTTTATCCGTTTATCCGAACTTTAAGCATGGTCTTAATTACTTTGATTCTTTCGTATTTTTCGCTGGTGCTCGGAGAACTTTTTCCAAAACGTGTCGCGCAAAAATATCCGGAACGCGTTTCTTTTTTTGCTGCATCCATCGTACAAGGTTTCGGCTACGTATTGAACCCGTTTGTTAAATTTTTGACGTTATCTACAAACGGGCTGCTAAAACTAATCGGCATTGACCCGAACGCTAATGATAAGAACGTCACTGAGGAAGAGATACGAATGATGGTTGACGTCGGCAGTGAATCCGGCAGCATCGAAGACGAAGAGAAACAGATGATTCAGAACATTTTTGAGTTCAACGACAAAGAAGTATCCGAAATCATGACTCATCGTCGAAAAATCGTATCGTTGCCTTTAGATGTCGATTTTGATGAAGTTATGCGTATCGCCAAGGAAGAGAAATATACAAGAATTCCGGTATACCGTGACACAATAGACGATATTGTCGGCATCCTTCATATCAAGGACTTGTTGGGTTTTTCCATGTGCTCGGAGAGAAGCGAGGAATTTGATCTTGAGTCTTTGTTGCGAAAACCTCTGGTCGTTCATGAGACCAAGAAAATATCATCCCTATTTCGCGAAATGAAAAAGGGCAGTATGCAAATGGCAATTGTTATCGATGAATATGGCGGCACGATGGGGCTTGCGACTATTGAAGATATGCTTGAAGAAATTGTCGGAAATATTACGGATGAATTTGACGAAGAAGAGCCCCAATTCTTATTGCTTCCGAACGGAGACTACATGGTATCCGGAGATATGACGCTTAATGATCTTGAGAGTGCTATCGGTGTCGATCTTCCGGATGAAGACTACGATACGATTGCCGGATTTACGATTCAATTGCTTGATCGCATTCCCGTGAAGGGGGAAAATCCGGTTGTCAATTACAAAAATATAGAAATTAAGGTTGAACAGGTTCAGGATAAATGGATTTCAAAGCTTCGTCTGACAATTACTCCGGAAGAAGAGAAATCAGAAGATTCCGAAAACAATGACTCTGCGCCGGATTCCCAATAAAGGAGTGACCGTTTTGAGATATGACGCTGTACTTTATGATTTTGACGGAACACTGGTAGACACCATACCGATGATCGTCAATAGTTTTCATTTTGCTTATAAAAAGGTGCTAAACGTTCGCAAGAGTGACGATGTGATCAAGTCAACTATCGGATTACCGCTATGGACGGCTTTTCAGGAGTACGACGCTGAGACTCAGAAGGCTTTGCATGCTGCATACCAGGAAGAGAATGAGAGATTGCTTCCGCATGCCGTCGAGATTTTTGACGGTATTGAAAGCGGATTGCGAAAACTTAAAGCGATGGGCGTCACGCAGGGCGTGGTTACATCCAAACGGAGAGAGCCGGCAATATTTACAATGAAGCAATTCAATATAGATTCCTTTTTTGACATCATTGTTTCAAGAGAAGATACTACGGAACATAAGCCGGGACCGGCACCTCTTCTGTTTGCTGCCGAGCAGCTCGGGGTTTCGGATATGAGGCGCATTTTATATGTCGGTGACAGCGTGCACGACCTTCGCTGTGCTCATAATGCCGGTACAGATTCTGCTGCAGTATCTTGGACAAGGATGCCGGAAAATGAACTTCGGGCAGAATATCCGACATATTGGATTGAGTCGCTGAGTTCCATTTCTTGCATTCTTGAATCGCGCGAATTATAATAGGCGTGCTGTCGAAAAATAAACATCGAAGGACGGAAACCAAAATGGATTACAATAAGAAGGCCGCCAAGAAGAAAACAAACAAGAAACCTCTCCTTAGCGAACAGACAAAGCGTCGTATCGCAGTAGCCTGCCTCGTTATGTTCCTCGTGGTTTCTGTCGGAGGATATTTTATCTACTTTACCGGTGTTCTGGCCAATGTTCTGACCGGTGTTTCCTACTACCGAACCGACGCTGACGGTAAGGCTGTCAGTATTTATGATGCGAAGGTCACCGAGCTGAATTATTACTATTCGGCGGTGTATTCACAGTATAGACAGTACGGCATTCTTAACGATTCAATTACTGTTGATACCGTTTTCAATCAAGCAGACGGTACGACATACGGTGATCTTTTATATGAATCTGCGGCAGATAGCTTAGAGCAAGTTATTCTTTATAATATCGAAGCAGAAAAAGCCGGTTATAAATCGGAGTCAGCAGATGCTGCTGCAGAGGCTATGGTAGAGACGCTTCGCGAGACAGCTAAGAGCAATAATATGACCGCCGATGATTACCTGAATGCCCTTTATGGAAGAGGCATGACGGTTCGTGTTTTCAAGGATATTGTCACTCGCGAGTTGATGGCTGACGAGTACAAAGAATATTTACTCCAGACGCAATTCAGGCCTTCTGAAGAAGAAATTTTATTACTTAGAGATATGAGTCCCGCAGATTATGGCACAGTGACTTACAACGCGTATTTCTTTGGCGCTGAATATGTTGAGGATCAAGATCCTGCCAAGATCGAAGAAGCACACAAGGCCGCAGTTGCTAAGGCTCAAGCGGTTGTGGATTCGACAGTTGACCCTGCCTCTTTCAGAGAAGCTTGCATGGGATTGTTAACCGGCGATGCTCTCGGACGTTTTGCACTTGATGCAGATCCTACCTTCAATGAGAATGCGCCTTCCAACGCGGTCAAGCAACAGAATCAACAACTCAAAGACTACCTGTTTTCTTCGGACAGACAGGCCGGAGATGTGACTGTCATCGAAGATGAGATGGGTGCTTATGCGGTATATTTCGGCTCTCGCAATTTTGATGAGAATCCGACCGTATCGTATCGGGTACTTTATTTGGAAAACGATGAAGCGGTCTCGGGCGATGCCGTAAAAATATCTGCGGAAAACACTAAACTGGTCCAGGAAATTAACGAAATCAAGGCCGGAGTCACGGACGAGGCTTCGTTTATCAGTGCCGTTAAGTTAAAGTCCGACGAGAAGTCGCGACTGAACAGCGGCGCTCTTGTGACCGGTATCACCGAGGCGTCTTTCGACGAGATTGAGAACATAGCTGAGTCTGAACTCGTATTTTCACAATGGTTGTTCGATGCTAACCGTGCATATGGGGACATGACCATCGTTGAGCGTGATCAAGGCGTATCCCTTGTCTACTTTGTTGACAGCTGTCCGGCATGGATTGACGCAGAGATGGCAAGTATTGCGCAAACTCGTTTGAATGAATGGGTTTCTTCACTCGACCCGCAGAACTTAATCACCTATAGCATTCACACTAAAAACGTTGATTTTATGACCTACTAGTCGTTGGATTGAAGTCCTGAAATCAATCCTGAAATCATTCATCAATATTTCGTTGACACTTGACATCGAGAGTGCTATCATGCTATAGCGCGTCATAAATTGGAGGCCTGTCGCCTTTTGCCATCCCGGTTTCGGCCGTCGGATGTGTGAAGTTGGCACAGATGCCCTGATATTGCCTCTTTTAGTGGCGTGACATTCCTGGCGCAAGCCGGATAATTCGAGAGGTGATGTGTAATGGTGCGTCCCGTCAAGCAGGGAAGAGTTGAGAGATTATCTTACTCTCGTATCGACGAAGTCATTGAAGTACCGAACCTGATCGAAGTTCAGAAGAACTCGTATCAATGGTTTCTGGAAGAAGGCCTTGTGGAGGTTCTCAAAGAAGTATCTCCCATTACTGACTTTTCCGGAGACATCGAATTATCATTTATCGACAAGGAGTTCGATATTGATAATCCCCAGAACACGATTGAGCAGTGCAAGGAGAAGGACTCCAACTTTGCGGCTCCGCTGCGTGTGTTGGTCCGTTTGAATAATAAACGCGACAACAGTATCAAGGAGCAATCGGTCTTTATCGGCGATTTTCCCATTATGACGGATCATGGTACGTTTATTATTAACGGTGCCGAACGCGTCATTATCAGTCAGCTTGTTCGTTCACCGGGTGCCTATTTCACCATATCCAAGGATAAGACGGATGTGGATCTGTATGCGGCGCAAGTGATTCCGAACCGCGGTGCATGGTTGGAATATGAAATGGACGCTAACGGCGTTATTTATGTTCGTGTTGATCGTGCGCGCAAGTTCCCTCTAACGGTATTTTTGAGATCTCTCGGCATTGGTACTGACCAAGAGCTTCGCGATTTGTTTGGCGATGAGCGTTGGTTGAATGCGACCATCGAGAAGGATTCTTCCCACACTCGTGAAGAGGGATTGAGTGAGCTATATCGCAAGCTTCGTCCGGGCGAGCCGACCTCTATTGAAGGAGCAGAATCTTTGCTCAACGGTATGTTTTTTGACGCAAAGAGATATGATTTGGCTCGAGTCGGTATTTACAAACTTAACCAGAAACTGTCTTTGGCGAATCGCATAGTCGGACACAAGGCGGCGCAGGATGTCATCACGGAAGATGGCGAATTGCTTTTAGCAGCGGATAGCGTCATTTCAGCCGAAAAAGCCAGAGAAATCGAAGATTCCGGGTTGAATGAAGTAGTTATTTTTCCAATCATCAAGAATGGTGATACGATTCGTGTTTCCGAGCAACCGTTCAAGGTTATCGGCAACGGTCGGGTTGACGCACTTGCTTTTATTCGCAACACATTTTCTGCCGATGAGCTTGAGGGTTTTGATATAGTCAGAACCGGAATCAATGAGAACGTCAGAACGTCCGTTTTACGTGCAATAGTTGCGGATATTAGATTGAGCGATTCAGGTCGTGCCGCTGAGAGTTTGATGACTGCGCTTCGCGCACAATCTTCCGAATTGATGCCTAAGCATTTGACGATTGAAGACATCATCGCTTCTGTCAGTTATTATCTGGGTTTGGCTTACGGCGTTGGTATTCTGGACAATATTGACCATCTCGGTAACAGACGCGTGCGTTCTGTAGGCGAACTTTTGCAGAATCAGATTCGTATCGGCTTCTCGCGAATGGAGCGTAATATCCGTGAACGAATGGGTGCGGTGCCCGACATTTCGACGGTCACGCCGATGCAATTGGTTAACACCCGACCGGTCAGTGCTGCGGTTAAGGAATTTTTCGGGTCATCGCAGCTCTCCCAGTTTATGGATCAGCCTAATCCGCTTGCTGAGTTAACCCATAAGAGAAGGCTTTCTGCACTTGGACCCGGAGGACTTTCCAGAGATCGCGCGAATTTTGAGGTTCGTGACGTTCATGCATCTCATTACGGCAGAATGTGCCCGATTGAGACACCTGAAGGCCCGAACATCGGATTAATTAACTCGCTTGCAACCTATGCTCGCGTGAATCAGTATGGCTTCATCGAAACGCCATATCGTATCTATGATAAGAAGAAGGGTGTCGTCACCCGTGACGTCATCTATATGACTGCCGATCGCGAGGATTACTTCAACATCGCTCAGGCCAATGAGCCGATCGATGAAGCAGGGCATTTTCTCGACAAGAAGGTCATCTGCCGTTATCTTGATAAATTTATTGAGGTTAACCCCGAAGAAGTCGATTATATGGACGTTTCTCCGAAGCAACTTGTTTCGGTCGCGACATCGTTGATTCCCTTCTTGGGCAATGACGATGCGAACCGTGCACTGATGGGTTCGAACATGCAGCGTCAGGCTGTTCCTCTTATTCAAAGCGATTCGCCGATTATCGGTACCGGCATGGAATACCGTGCAGCTAAGGATTCCGGTGTTTGCAAGGTCGCCAAGACGGACGGTATCGTTACTTATGTCTCCGCAGACCGAATTGATGTTACCTGTGCGGACGGCAAGAAGGATGTATATAATCTTACGAAGTATCAGCGCTCCAACCAGAGCACATGTATTAACCAACGCCCCATTGTGAAGCACGGTGAAACCGTTAAGGTCGGAGATGTTCTGGCGGACGGTCCGTCGACCAGCAACGGAGAGTTGTCGTTGGGCAAGAATGTTCTCATCGGATTTATGACTTGGGAAGGTTATAACTACGAAGACGCTGTTCTTGTCAATGAGCGAATGGTTCGTGACGATGTGTATACATCGATTCACATTGAGGAATATGAGTGTGAGGCTCGCGATACCAAGCTCGGTGCCGAAGAAATTACCCGTGAGATTCCGAACGTCAATGATGACGCGCTTAAGGATCTTGATGAGGATGGAATTATCCGAGTCGGTGCTGAGGTTCGTGCCGGAGATATACTGGTCGGAAAGGTTACTCCTAAGGCCGAAGCAGAGCAGACCGCTGAAGAGAGACTTTACAGGGCGATTTTCGGTGAGAAAATTCGTGAAGTTCGCGACACTTCCGTTCGCGTACCCCACGGTGAGTCGGGTATCGTTGTCGATGTAAAAGTCTTCACCAAAGAGAACGATAATGTTCTTAAGGGTAGCGTCAATAAGCTTGTGCGTGTTTATATCGCACAGAAGAGAAAGCTTTCGGTCGGTGACAAGATGGCCGGTCGTCACGGTAACAAGGGTGTTGTATCACGCATTCTCCCTGAGGAAGATATGCCATTCTTGCCGGATGGCACACCGCTCGACATTGTTCTTAACCCGCTCGGCGTTCCTTCACGTATGAACATCGGACAGTTGCTTGAAGTTCACTTGGGCTATGCGGCGCGCGTGCTCAATTGGAAGATTGCGACGCCGGTTTTCGATGGTGCTAACGAAGCGGATATCGTTGCGGCATTCAAACTTGCGGGATTGGAATCAGACGGAAAGACGATCCTCTATGATGGTCGTTCCGGAGAGGCCTTCGAGAGTCGTATCACGGTCGGTGTCATGTATTACATGAAGCTTCACCACTTGGTCGATGACAAGATTCACGCTCGATCAATCGGACCGTACTCGTTGGTTACCCAGCAACCTTTGGGCGGTAAAGCTCAGTTCGGCGGACAACGTTTCGGAGAGATGGAGGTTTGGGCGCTTGAAGCTTACGGTGCGGCGCACATTCTTCAGGAAATTCTGACCGTTAAGTCGGACGATATTACCGGAAGAACAAAGACCTACGAATCTATCGTTAAGGGTCAAAGTGTTCCGGAGTCCGGTATTCCGGAGTCCTTTAAGGTTCTGGTTCGCGAATTGCAGTCATTGGCACTGGATGTACATATCTATTCTGAAAAGAATGAAGAGTTTAAGCTCAAGGATGCCGCTGAGGAAGAAGTTGATCTTCCGTTACCGGATCCCGAATTGCTCGCTCGCTTTATTCCTGATGACAGTGAATTGGCAAGTACAGGCTTTTCTCAGGTTGACGAAAACGGCGACTTGATTGAGGACGAAGACGGTAGTTCAGATCTTGAAGATCTTGAATTTCCGGAAGTATTCGATTCTTCGGATGATGAGTAGTTGTCTATAGCATCGGCTAATTAGTCGAAACAGTGTCGGTTTGGAAGGAGACTTCATATATATGTTTGAAATGAATCATTTCGAATCCATAGGAATTAGGCTGGCATCGCCGGAAATCATCAAGGGATGGTCCCACGGTGAGGTGAAGAAGCCCGAGACCATTAATTACAGAACACTCAAACCAGAGAGAGACGGTCTTTTCTGCGAGCGTATTTTCGGACCTCAGAAGGACTGGGAATGTCATTGCGGTAAGTACAAAAAGGTTCGTTACAAAGGCATCATCTGTGATCGATGTGGCGTTGAAGTTACACGTTCGAAGGTCAGACGTGAGCGTTTGGGCCATATTGAACTGGCGGCTCCGGTATCGCATATCTGGTATTTTCGTGGTATTCCGAGCCGTATGGGACTGATTCTTGACATTACACCGCGCAACTTAGAGCGCGTGCTCTATTTCGGTGCGTATGTTGTTATTGATTCAGGAACAACGGATCTGATCAAGAACGCAATTATTGATGAACGCGAATATCGTGACACGGTTGAGAAATACGGCAAGAACGCATTTGTTGCCAAAATGGGCGCGGAAGCTGTCAAAATTCTGCTTCGCCAAATTGACATTGATGCTCTGGCTTCCAATTTGCGCGAAGATTTCGCTAACTCCACAGGTCAGAAGAAGGCTCGTATCATCAAGCGTCTTGAAGTAGTTGAAGCATTTAAAAAATCAGGGAACAAGCCGGAATGGATGATTCTTGATGTGCTTCCTGTATTGCCGCCTGAACTTCGCCCGATGGTTCAACTCGACGGCGGACGTTTTGCTACGTCAGACCTTAATGATCTGTATCGACGTGTTATTAATCGCAATAACCGTCTGAGCAAGCTTTTGCAACTCGGTGCTCCCGAAATCATTGTTCGCAATGAGAAGCGTATGCTTCAAGAGGCAGTAGACGCTTTGATTGATAACGGCAGAAGAGGTCGTCCGGTGACCGGTGCCTCCAGCAGAGCGCTTAAATCTTTGTCGGATATGCTCAAGGGTAAACAGGGTCGTTTCCGTCAGAACCTTTTGGGTAAGCGTGTTGACTATTCCGGCCGTTCGGTTATCGTTGTCGGACCGGAACTCAAGATGCACCAATGTGGTTTGCCTAAGGAAATGGCGCTGGAGCTATTCAAACCTTTTGTTATGAAGCGTCTTGTCGCGGATGGATTTGCACAGCATATCAAGACCGCTAAACGCCTTGTTGAGCGTGCTTCCGATCACGTCTGGGATATTCTCGAAGACGTCATTAAGGATCATCCGGTCATGCTCAACCGTGCTCCTACGCTTCACCGACTCGGAATTCAGGCCTTTGAGCCAATTCTTGTCGAAGGTCGTGCCATCAAGTTGCATCCTCTTGTCTGTACCGCATTTAACGCTGACTTTGACGGAGATCAGATGGCTGTTCACGTTCCTCTCTCGGCTGAGGCACAGGCAGAAGCAAGATTTTTGATGTTGTCATCAAACAACCTTTTGAAACCTCAAGACGGTAAGCCGGTTACAGTACCGACCCAGGATATGATTTTAGGTTGCTACTATCTGACCATCGAAAAGCCGGATGAAAAAGGCGAGAACATGGTGTTCTCCAGCATTGATGAGGCCATCATGGCCTATGACGATCATCACTTGGAGCTCCACGCTTCAATCCGAGTTCGTATGACCCGTGAAGTCAACGGTAAGTCGTATACAGGATTGGTGAAATCAACCCTGGGACGCTTTATTTTCAACGAAATTATCCCTCAGGATCTCGGCTATGTAGATCGCACCGTATCCGGCAATGAATTGTTGCTGGAGTGTGACTTCTTGGTTGGCAAGAAGAAGTTAGAAGATGTTATCAGTCGTGCGATACGTATCCACGGTATTGGTCAGACTGCTATTCTGCTCGATAATATTAAGAGCTTAGGCTACAAGTATTCGACGCGCGGCGGCATTTCAATTGGTATCGAGGACATGATTGTCCCGGATATCAAGGAAAAGATGATCAAAGAAGCCGAGGATAAAGTCGAGCATGTTACCAAGATGTATCAGCGTGGTATGCTTGATGAGGATGGTCGTTATCGTGCCGTTATTTCTATTTGGAATGAGACGACAGATGCAATTACCGAGGAGCTCAAAAAGAATCTGGGACCTTACAATCCGATTAAAATGATGTCGGATTCCGGTGCTCGTGGCCAGATTAACCAGATCAAGCAGCTTGCCGGTATGCGTGGTAACATGTCTGATACTTCTGGTAAGACGATCGAAATCCCGATCAAGTCCAACCTCCGTGAAGGTATGAACGTTCTGGAATTCTTTATTTCGTCTCACGGTGCTCGTAAAGCATTGTCCGACACCGCATTGAAAACGGCTGACTCAGGTTACCTTACGCGTCGTCTCGTTGACGTCGCACAGGATGTTATCATCAGCGAGGAAGACTGTGGCACAGATGACTTTACCTACATTAAGGAATTGGCTGTTGTAGCCAATGATAAGAAGGATGTCATCAAGACCCTCAGTGAGAGACTTGCGGGCAGATATACTTCTGAGCCCATCTTACATCCCGGGACCGGTGAAGTCCTGATCGGCAAGAACGAGCTGATTACTCAGGATATAGCCAATGCCATCGAAGCATCCGGTTTGACCAAAGTCAAAATCCGTTCGGTCTTCGATTGTCGTTCGAGTCGCGGTGTCTGTTCTCACTGTTATGGCGTTAACTTGGCAACCGGAGAGACGACAATTGGTGGTGAGGCTGTAGGTATTATGGCCGCACAGTCTATCGGTGAGCCCGGTACGCAGCTGACTATGAGAACGTTCCACACCGGTGGTATTGCTTCCGGTGATGATATTACGCAGGGTCTGCCTCGTGTTGAGGAACTTTTCGAGGCCAGAAAACCAAAAGGCCAGGCAATTATTTCCGAGATTGATGGTGTCGTTCGCATCGAAGATGGCAGCAAGCGTAAGAAGGAAATCGTAATTACGGCGGCAGAGTCTGAAGAGAGCGAACTTGGTATAGAAGAGAAGCGCTATGTTGTGCCTTACTCTTCGACAATCAAAGTGACCAACGGAGATTTCGTGGAAGCCGGAGACCTTTTGACCGACGGTACGGTTAACCCGCAGGAAATCATGAAAATCAAGGGTGTTCGTGGCGTACAGAAGTATATCATCAGCGAGGTCATTAAGGTTTATAAGAGCGGTGGTGTTACGATTAACGACAAGCACATCGAGATTATCACACGTCAAATGATGCGAAAGGTTCGCATCGACGATCCGGGTGATACCTCTTTGATGACGGGCAGCATGGTCGATATGTTTGACTTTGAAGCAGAAAATGTAGCGGCTGAGGCGAAGGGTATGGAGATGGCAAAGGGCAAGCGTACTTTGTTGGGTATTACCAAAGCTTCTCTTGCAACTGATTCGTTCTTGTCGGCGGCTTCTTTCCAAGAGACCACTCGCGTTTTGACAGATGCAGCGGTTAAGGGTAAGATTGACCCATTATATGGCCTCAAAGAAAACGTTATCATCGGTAAGTTGATTCCTGCCGGAACGGGTATGAGTCGTTATCGAAATATTACAGCAGTGCCGGTGATTCCCGAGAATAGGGAGTTGATCGCGAATCCTTTTCGTGATGAGGCGTCTGATGAACCGGTAACGGCGGAGGCGCAAGCAGAGTAATCTTCTGCATACCTTCGGAGGTGCAATGCGTTTTCGTGTTGTCTATAAGAGAAATAAAAAGTGGTCAGTGCTCGCAATCGCCGTCTGTGCGGTCGTGACACTACCACTTTTCTTGTTTCCGATAGGTCTATACAAAGGCACCCGTGCGGATATTCTTGTCGGGCGAGCCTATGCTGCTCACTTGCCGCAGAAATCGGAAGATGTTCTGGTTGAGGATTGGGCGTTGACTTATGATGAAATCGCTGCGCAATCCGATTCGGGTCTGGATCAAGTTACGGATCCTTTGGTTGAAGATCCTTCGGAAGTTAACGTCGAAGCGATCGCGCCTGTCGACGATGAGACCGGCTTGATTATGCTTTCGGAAGGTCAGACTGTCGGCCAGACCTATTTAGAGGGTATGGGACCTGCGGTTGAGGAGAATAATTACGACGGAATTCTCACGGCAACAATTGTCCAGACTTATGATTCGTCAAATCTTCCTGTGGAGCTACTGGACACCTCCGTATTTCTTTCTGATGACACGACCTATTATATTAAGGCCGCTAACTCAATCATCAAAGAGACTCCGAACATGGACTCCAAAACATTAACAAGTATTAATATCGGCAAGGAAGTTGTTCGCACGGGAATAGGAGATTCTTGGTCCCGAATTCGCACTGAGGATGGCATAGAGGGTTATGTTCTCAGCAATACTATTACGGATGAGATGGTTTTTATTGCCATCGATCGCACGGTGTGGGTCGATGCTGACGGACTGAAGCTTAGGTCCGAACCTTCGACATCAAGTGAAGTGATTAAGACTCTGTCCCGACATACTCAACTCCGTTGTACGGGCGTATCCGATAAGTGGTATAAAGTCACAACAGAAGACGGCGATCAAGGTTATGTCTATTTGTCTTTTACCACAACGAAAGCACCGCCGACACCGACGCCCCGTCCGACTCCTCGGACATCGTCCTCCTCGTCCGGCGGTGGAAAGACCTCTTCCGGATCCGGCGGTTCAACAGCGTCACTTCCGACGATTACCGGCGTTAACGGAGAGAGTGTTATTAATGTCTGTATCTCTATGCTAGGCGTCCCGTATGTTTGGGCCGGTGAGTCCAGAAACGGTGTGGACTGTTCCGGTCTGGTTGTCTATGCGTATCGTCAAGTCGGCGTTGGTGGATTGCCGCATCAATCGAACTCATTGAAAAATTACGGGGTCAGCGTCTCAAGATCCGATCTCAAGCTCGGAGATGTCATATGCTATGACATGCGTGGAAGTTCGGATTCGGTAGAGCACGTCGGCATTTATGCAGGCAACGGACAAGTCATCCATGCGTCTTCTTCTCGAAATCGAGTGGAATATGCAAATCTGGATATGTATCCGATTGTTTCGATACGCCGATTTATCCAGTAACACTGAGCAACAAGAATTAATCGTAGTTTAGACCCTTGATGCACGTCTTCAAGGGTTTTTTGCCATGAAAATTAACATAAGCAGCTCGAATAATTCTAAAAAATTGACTTGACAGTATAATTATGCGAATTATAATAAAGATAAGTCAAAGAAAGTCAAAGTCAGATTTTCGATGTTTAATAAATCGCATTGTATCATTTATCTGGAAAGGATGTTGAATTTGGCACGTTTAGTGGATGTCATTGAAGAAATGATCAAGCAAATTCTCGATGAGAATCAAGGCGTAGCAATTATCAGCCGTAGTGTTTTGGCGGAGAAAGTTAATTGCGTTCCGTCCCAGATAACATACGTGCTCTCAACTCGATTTACAAACGGTCAGGGATTTATTGTGGAGAGTCGTAGAGGCGGAGGCGGGCAAATTCGAATATCGCGAATACAGAGATTGACCTCGACGGACTATCTGATGCACACGGTAAACGCCTTGGGAGATGATTTGTCACAGCAAGAGGCTGAAGTATATTTGAGAAATTTTATGGACTACGGCATTATCAGCGACAGGCAGGCATCATTGATAAAAGCGGCTATTTCGGACAATGCCCTTTCCAGATTGGAAGCAGATAAGAAGGGCTCAGTAAGAATGGATATTTTCAAAAACATGCTTATCAGCTTGATTGCGAGATCCTAATAAGAAGTTTCAATCCGCCGACAAAAATGAAAGACCATGGCGGAGACGGAGGTAGATATGAAATGTCAAAGATGTAAAGAACGAGAGGCTAATGTGCAGATTATTCAGCAAGAAGCCGGGAAGAAGCCGCAGACATTTATGCTTTGCGATATCTGTGCTCATGAAATGGGCATCTCGATACCGACGATGCCACTGGGAGTAAAAATGACAAACCCTTTCGCCGTTATGGGTAATGCGTTTCAGACGACCTTTGGACTCGGCAATGAAGAGCTGAACAGAAGACGCGTACTGCGTTGCCCAAAGTGCCAGTTAAGTTTTGACCAATTCCGTAAAGAGGGCTTTCTTGGATGTCCGACATGTTACTCTACTTTCGGAAGCCAGATGGACCCGGTATTTTGCAGGACTCAAATGGGGAAAAAACACATTGGCAGAAGACTGGGCGAGCCGACTGACCCGGACAAACAAAGAGATTTATCCGAGTCTGATCGTTGTACACTTAAGGATCAACTGGACGGCATTGATTCGAGAGATGAATATCTTCCGGATTCCGTGGGGATGCAAGATGAGTCGGCGTTGGATAGTAGACATGTTGAGGTATCCGATCACATTGAATCAGCGAATCTCAATGACAGGAGAAAGAGAGATACCGTAGATTATATTGAGAAGCGCCAGGCAGATAGGCAACTGGAAAGACTGAAGAAAGCTCTTGCAAAGGCTATTGAGATTGAAGACTATCTCACGGCCGCAAAAATCAGAGACCAGATTTCGGAACTCGAAAATAAGGGGGAATAAACATGAGCTGGTATCTTACAGCCGGAAAAGACTGGGATGTCGTACTTTCGAGTCGAGTGCGTCTGGCCAGAGATATTGAGGGATATGAATTTCCTCATCGAATGACCAGTGACAAAAGAATGGAAGTCCGCGATAAGATAATCGATGTATTAACATCACGAACAATTGACGGAAAGAAAGAATACGTGACGCTCATCATGGATCTTTTGCCGGAGGAGGATCGTCGCGCTCTGGTCGAAAAGCACTTAATCAGCGATGATTTAGCCAAGGGCGGTCCCGGGCGTGGTGCATGTATTTCCCGGGATGAGTCGGTCAGCATTCTTCTCAACGAAGAAGACCACATCAGGATTCAGGTTATGGAAGCCGGATATGCCCTTGATACCGCCTATCGCAAGGCAGAGGATGTGGCTATGTTGATTGAAAACCGTTTACCGACTGCATATTCAGAACAATACGGTTTTCTGACGGCTTGTCCGACAAACACAGGAACCGGAATGAGAGCCTCAGTCATGATGCATTTACCCGCCTTGACGGCGCTCGGGAAAATGCAAACATTAATCGAAGGGCTGACGCAGGCCGGTTTTGCGGTTCGAGGATACCTCGGTGAGCATAGCCAGGCAAACGGAAATTTATATCAACTATCCAATCAGATTACGCTCGGACTGACCGAAAGTCAGATTCTCGACGGCTTCAAACAAATGGTGGATGAGGTTCTCGAGCTCGAACGCAAATACAGAACTGAAATGTATGAGGATAACCCGGAGCGGATTCAAGACCGCGTTTATCGGTCATACGGCGAATTATTATACGCGAGAATGATGTCCGAAGGTGAGGCCATGAAGCGCATAAGCGATCTTCGTCTCGGGGTATCGCTTGGTTTTATTAAAACGCATGAAGAAGCCGATCTGGCTAAATTGGTATCACATGTCGGATCTGCTGCGGTTCAAAAGGATAGCGGAGAAGTTTTAACGGTCACAAAACAAGAAATAAGGCGAGCAGAAATTATTCGCAATATTCTTGCACAGACTAAAAAAGTATAATGCTTGTCGTGACAAGCCGGAAAGGAGCTAGAAATGAATATTTCTGAAAGAACTATCACTATGATGCATCGCGCGTATCTGTGCTCGGAGGCATTTTCGCTCAATTATATCGGCACAGAGCAAATGGTTTACGCTATGGCGGATTCGGAGTCACCGGCGTCTCAAGTCCTTGCGGCTTTCGATATCACCAAGGAAGACATTCTCCGAGAGATTGCGCAGATTAACGGAAAAGATCCGAAGCCGTTTACGGAGAAGAGCATGGATCCCAATGCTTTATTTGCAATGTGCACCAATCGAACAAAGAGGATTATTTATCTTGCCGAATTTCTGGCCAAGCGTGTTTCTCAGAACATTGTAGAGCCGGAACATGTGATGCTCGCAATATTACGTGACGGCCAATGTACGGGTTTTCGAATTCTTGCAGCGCTGGGACTTCCGACAAAAGAGGCAACCATTGCGCTCATGAATCTTTTTGATCAATCGGGTTCCGGATCAGGTGACTCTGAAATGCCGGAGCAGGACCTGCCCGGCATGTCCGAAAGCGATGCATCTGAAATGGGTGCCGGACGAATGAGAAAACCTGAAAAAACCAAGGCGCTGGAGCAATTCGCCCGAGACTTAACGGCGATGGCCACAGAGGGCAAGTTTGACCCGATTATCGGCAGAGAAGAAGAAATCAATCGTGTTATGCAAATTCTGGCGCGAAGAACAAAGAATAATCCGGTCCTGATCGGCGAACCCGGTGTTGGTAAAACCGCAATAGCTGAGGGACTTGCGCAACTTATCGTATCCGGAGAAGTACCGGAAATGCTTCGAGGAAAAAGACTTCTGTCGCTTGATCTGGCATCCATGTTAGCCGGAACTAAGTATCGAGGCGATTTTGAAGAACGATTAAAAAAAGGCATAGAGGAAGCGCGAACTTCCGGAAATGTAATTCTTTTCATTGACGAGCTTCATACCATTATCGGCGCCGGGAATGCAGAGGGAGCAATGGATGCCGCAAATATCCTGAAGCCGATTCTGACAAAAGGCGAAATGCAGATTATCGGAGCAACGACGCTTGATGAATATCGGAAGCATATCGAAAAGGACTCGGCACTGGAACGCCGCTTCCAACAAGTTTTGGTAAAGGAGCCATCAACGACGGATGCAATTCTTATACTTAAGGGAATTCGCGAGAAGTACGAACAGCACCACGGGATAGAGATTCCTGATGAGGCTGTAGACGCTGCAGTTATTCTTTCAAGTCGTTACATTCCCGATCGCTTTTTACCTGACAAAGCAATCGATCTGATCGATGAGGCCGCTTCAAGGCTCCGCATCAGCTTCTCTAAAGATACTGAGGAGAGCAAGCAAATCGGTCAACGCATTAATGAAATTATCCGATTAAAGATTGATGCTATCGAAAATCAAGACTTTGAAACGGCTCAAAAGCTCCGGGATGAAGAGGTTGAACTCGAACAAAAACTCGGGGATATGCGACGCAAGGACATGGAAGACCGTAAGGGTGCGCAAAGTGCTTTGACCGAAGATGACATTGCTCGGATTGTATCGAGTTGGACCGGCATTCCTGTATCCAAAATCACCGAGACGGATGCCGAGAAACTCAAGAACCTTGAAGACGAGATCCGTAGGCGTGTTATTGGTCAGGATGAAGCCGTCAAGGCTGTTTCCAAGGCGATTCGAAGAAGTCGGCTCGGACTCAAAGACCCGAAACGACCGGCTGGCTCTTTTATTTTCCTGGGGACTACCGGCGTCGGCAAAACGGAATTGGCCCGAGCACTGGCTGAGGTCATGTTCGGAGACGAAAACGCCCTGATTCGGGTGGATATGTCGGAGTATATGGAAAAACACGATGTATCCAAGTTGATCGGATCGCCTCCCGGTTATGTCGGCTACGATGAGGGCGGACAATTGACCGAGAAAGTCAGACGCCGACCATATTCAGTGGTGCTTTTCGATGAAATCGAAAAAGCGCACCCGGAAATTTTCAATGCTATGCTTCAGATCCTCGATGACGGACGACTGACAGATGGACAGGGACGTGTGGTTGATTTCAAGAATACGATTATCATCATGACATCCAACATCGGCGCACGTATGCTCACCACCGCCGCCGGTCGAAAAATCGGATTCTCCGTGCCGGCAACGCAAGTAGATTCGAAAACCGGAAAGAATTATGTCACCATAGACGAAGCCTCAAATGAGCGTCTTTACGGCGGGAAAACATATGACGAGGCCAAGGATTTAGTTTTGGATGAACTTAAAAAAGCATTCAGCCCGGAATTTATCAATCGTGTCGATGAGATTATCTTCTTCAGAATGTTGAACAGAGAGTCTATTTTGCGGATTGTGGATCTTCTGACGGTCGGATTGTCTTCCAGAATTTCGGAGATGGGTATTGATATTGAATTAACCGACAATGCAAAAAATCTTCTCGCTGACAGAGGCTACGACCCGCAGTACGGAGCTCGCCCATTGAAGCGCGTTATCCAGTCTATGGTGGAGGATAAATTCTCCGAAGCCATTTTGGATCAGACGGTATCTGTCGGTGATACAGCGATCATTGATGAGAAGGGTGGCGAAATTGTCATCCGAAAGAAACCGCAACGAAAGCCTCGTGCCAAAAAAATCGCGAAGGAAAAAGATGAGTAATCGTTGACAATATGTTGTACTAAAGACCCCGGGAGGTTGCCCTAAAACGATAGTGATTAGGGCAACTTCTTTTATTTTCAAATGCTAATCGGGCTCCGAAGAGCCCGATTTCAGGAAACTATTATCTGAAGGGAAGAAATTTTTGCTCCAATACTACATGGATAAAAGAAGGTCAAGAATAGGCATGCAAATCATCAGATAGAGCTTGATGGCCATGTATGTCGTCAGGTAGACGAAAATAATCGACAAAAACACGGAATCTTCGCTGAGGCTTAGAGCGTTTTTAAAAGAAAGCATTTGAGTAATGCCCATCAATATGATACTTACAAATATTATCGAAAAGGATCCGCGAGTGCCGAGAAGCACCGTTGTTAACAAGAATGCCTCGAGAAGCATCACGTAGAACAGCGAGATGGAAACCAGGTCTAATGTCCTTCTGAAGGTCGTCCGGCGTGAATTGAATCTTGCAACCACATAAAACAAGGCCGCGAGAGTCACAATAATAATGCCGGCAAAAACGGTGACCAGCAGGAAAGACGCGAGAGGCTGCGAACTCAAGTATATCACCGCATTACCGAAGACCACGGTAAGCATGCTAACAAATAACGGAGAATCGGACTGAACTAAAACGATGGAAAGCAGTCCGGACAGGATGGCGAAAACAATAATCGTCACGATAGAAAAAGGACGCTTGGTTCGAAGGGACTCCTGGCGAATTTTGGTCGCCGGTCTCAGAATATAACCTGAACCGGACAAGATGCCGCTTGTCAAAGTGGGAAAAAGAGTCCGGACCTGATCCTTGAGTGTGCCGAATCGAAACGCCGGTCGATTCCCGGCACGCTGCTTGGAACTATGATTTTTTGTGGAATTAGCGGACTCGGTATTCGCCCGGCTCTGACTTTTCGACGATTGCTTATTCCGGGAAGACGAACTTGTCGATTGAGAAGACTTTGCACCTGCAGTGGAGCCTTCTTTACGACCCCTGCAATTGCATTTCTCTCCGGTAGCCAACTCTTGGCCACAATAAAAACAGTATTTTGCCATGTGGTCAATAATCCTCCGAGGTCTGTTATTTCATAAATCTTATGATTCAGTAATCGCGTAAGTCAAGAATCACATAATTCATTGAGCATCGTATACTAAAAAGGAAACTCTACTGTATAATACGGAATAGATGTTATCAAATTATGTCACAATGTGTGACGAAAGCGAAAGAAAAATCAAGCATTATATGACAGAATAATGGCATTAAGTGAGGTTGATATGGCAAAATCAAAAAAGCGTGAAATCGGAAGTGAACCCAATACCTTCTTGTACAAAGTTATCGGCTGTGGAATTGCTGTGACATTATCACGCTTGGTTTTTGCTATGAAAATCAGAAGAGACAAGACCGTTGTTGATATGCCGGGGCCGCTGGTATGTATCGGCAATCATCCTTCTTATCTGGATCCGATTATTATGGCAGCGCTATTGAATGGTCGCAAAATCAATTTTGTCGCCGGCGCGTTCATCTTCAGAAATCGCTTCATCGGACCTCTTTTTATAGCCGGGGGCTGCATTCCCAAGCAACAATTCCAATCTGACTCGCGCGCCGTGAAGGGGATGCTCCTGGCTTTGAAGCGCGGCGGCACCCTCGGTATTTTTCCGGAAGCGACACGTTTAATTGACGGCACGTCGATTTGGTTTGACGATGCTCTTGCACGTATGATTATCAAGACCGGAAGTGCGGTCGCGATCATGCGCTCTCATGGCGCATATATGACATGGCCGAGATGGACGAAAAGTGGCATTCGGCGTGGACGAATTACAGCTGAAATCAGCAATGTTCTTTCATCAGAACAAGTGAAGGCGATGTCGGTTGAATCGCTTCATGCTTATCTGTTAAAGTCATTGGAATATAATGAATACGAATGGTTTAAGGATCATCCGCGACCATTTAAGAACCGGGCGATTGCCGCGGGTGCTCATAATATTGCACATGCTTGCCCCCGTTGCGGCAGGGATAATGTTATGACTTACGAGAAAAACATGTTGATATGCACGAACTGTGGGAATTGCGCCGTCATGTCGAAAACCGGATTTTTTTCGCCCGGTAATTCGGACGATGTCGTATTCGAAGATCTTCATCAATGGGTCAATTGGGAGAAGGACCGCATGGCTGAGGCCATCTTGGATCCGAGCTTCAACATTGAGACTGAGGTTACGCTTTTGAAGCCTTTTGATGAGCATTCTTTTCGACAGGTCGGCAAGGGCAACTTGATGGTTCGTGACGGGAAAGTTGAATATTTCGGAAGTGAATGTGATATCAGCGAAGGTCTCCCGGTCAAAAAAAATCGGATTGACGAGAATCTTGAGAGCGCCGGAGATATCAGAAAATATGAACATACACATAAGATTTTCCCGGTAGAACAGTTGCGCGGAATTAAGATCGGATATGGAAAAATGATTGAACTCGTCGAATCGGGTGGCCGGATCAACAGATTTATTCTTAAAGAGGGTCAGCGAACTTTTGAAATCCAGACCGCGATACAGACGATGAAGGATCGAATAAGTGGTTCATCATTGTAACGAGTAACGCATTTTTCAGCTTGATCATCGGAAAAGTACAGATAAAGAACAAAACAGTTTGCGTGATAACATGCAAACTGTTTTTCATAACAAAGGGAATATCATCGCTTAACTCAAACCAACTGTTTTGCCCACTTGTGTGTACGAACTCGGGCCATGCTGATAAATACTTTGATCACTTCCTCAATACAAATGACTAGAAACATAGCCCAAAACGGCAGTTTGAGCCAATAAGTGACAATCAGAATCAGAGGGACCCCAAATCCCCAAAGCATGCCAACATCAATCGCTGCCGCCCCAAGCGTGTCGCCGCCGGCACGTAAAATGCCGTTCATGTTCGTGAAGTTAATACCACGAGCCCATATCACAGTTGATATCAAGAGAAGTGCCTGCATCGTATAGGTCACCGCTTCATCGGACAGCATCGGGAACGGCAGCATGAATACGCGTCGAAGGAACAGAAAGACCGGAAACATAGCAATTCCGGAGAGGATGACGAGTCTTAATATTCGAGAAGAGTATTCTTTTGCCTTCTCAATATCCCCGGCTCCGAGCAGGTGACCGATCATTATGCCGCCGGCACCGCCCGCTGCAACAAAAGCGATGTGAAGAATTTCGCTGAGCGTTCCGTATGCATTGTACGCGGCCGTCGCAGCACGACCGAGGGATGCGAACGATATACTGTAAACAACATTACCCAAGTGCCATAACTGGTCTTTGCTCAGTAGCGGAATTGCCGCTCTGATAAACTCCTTCAGAAGTTTCGGTTCTGGTCGGATGAAGTCTCGCTTGGAGAAAGTGATGGGTAGTTTGGCGCGTCGCGACAAAACAATCAAAAGGAAAAGATCTACGGCGCTGCCGATTACCGTGGAGAGTGCCGCTCCTCGAATCCCCCATCTCGGGAAACCCAGAAATCCGTATACTATGACCGCGTCCATCAGCACGTTGATCCCGATGGAGACCGCGGAGGCGATGGTCGGAACCCGAGTGTTGCCGGTGGCCCGGAGAATACTCGACAGCATCGATGAAACCATCCAAAACAAAAAGGAGAAGCTCATGATTGAAAGGTAGATGGATCCTGCGTCTCGCGTGGCTTGGTCTTTGGCCAGAAGACTCATCAAGGGGTCTCTGAAAAAGAATCCGATGATGAAGCACGGGATGCTGATAAAAGCGGCAAAAAATACGGTTGCCGTGAATGCTTTGCGAACACCGGTCAGATCCTGATTTTTGCCCCAGTACTGCGCCGCATAGATTGCGCCGGCACTGGATATTGCATAAAGTCCGGACCACATTAGGCCGGTCAATAAATTGGCTTGGCCCGATCCGCCCAGAAATTCATCACCAAGGCCGGCGACAATAATCGTATCAAAAATAAAGACCACGGAGGTCATTAATTGTTGGAATATCATCGGCAACATCAGCGTTTTAAGCTTGTCCGAAAATTCTTTATCTCGAGGTGGAAACAGTTTTGATTTAAGTGATTGGTATACTCGCATGAATTATTCCTCTTATAACTTACGCCAAACAAAAAACCCGGGAGACCATAGCCTTCCGGGTTGAAGTTTCTTCTTGAGCAATTATGCAATCAAAAGACCTTCAAAGAAGAGGCGTGGCTGTGTGTGCGCTGGTGAGTGCGGGCGTTGTCGCTGATAATATATGAGTTAATACGCCGTATGGTCATGATGATATACAAACCGTTCGCCTCCTTTCCGTTGATTGCTCTTTTTGGAATTATAGATTTGCTCTAAGGAGAAGTCAAGATGGGATAAATAGGTTTTTTTTCAATACGTAACATTTTTTTCTATTTTATCCGTGCGAACCGTCTATTTTCATTGAATTGAATAGGGTTTCTAAGTATAATAATGTGGCTTGACTTGACGACCTTTGTTCGTCTAGTCTGTTTTTTGTTTCTGTGCACCCGTAATCGGGCGAATAATCACAAGGAGAGTGAAGGAAATGGTTATGGTTCCAAAGAAAAATGTTGAAGATTTAGCGGTGTCCGGCAAGAAGGTCATCGTCCGTGTGGATTTTAATGTTCCGCTCGACAAGAAGACCGGCGAGATTACCGACGACAAGCGTATCAAGGGTGCTTTGCCGACCATCAAGTATTTGGTTGAAAATAACGCGAAAGTCATTTTAGTATCTCACTTGGGTCGTCCGAAGAACGGACCTGAAGCTGCTTTTTCGATGAAGCCCGCGGCGGTTCGTCTTTCTGAGCTCTTAGATCGTCCGGTTGTGTTGGCTTCGGATGTTATCGGTGAGGATGCAGTTGCAAAGGCAGCCGCGCTTAAGGACGGCGAAGTACTGATGCTCGAGAATGTTCGTTTTCACAAGGAAGAGACCAAGAACGATCCTTCTTTCGCGGCAAAACTTGCTTCTTTAGCTGATCTATACGTCAACGATGCTTTTGGTACGGCTCATCGTGCTCATGCTTCGACAGCGGGTCTTGCAAATTTCCTGCCATCTGCCTCGGGTTATCTGATTCAGAAAGAATTAGAAATCATGGGCAAGGCGCTTAGTGAGCCGGCTCGCCCGTTTGTGGCGATTCTCGGCGGAGCGAAAGTATCGGACAAGATCGGTGTTATTGAGAATTTATTGGACAAGGCGGATGCCATTATTATCGGCGGCGGCATGGCTTATACCTTTGATGCTGCTAAGGGATATAGTGTCGGGGCTTCCATCTGCGAGACCGATAAGATCGACTTGGCTAAGGAATTGATGGCAAAGGCTGAGGCAAAAGGCGTTAAGCTTCTCTTGCCGGTAGATAATGTTGTAGCTAATGCGTTTGCTGCTGATGCGGATTCAAAGGTCGTGTCTTGCGACTGCATCGAAGATGGCTGGATGGGGTTGGACATCGGACCGAAGACGATCGATATATTTTCCGAGACGATTAAGACAGCCAAGACCGTTATATGGAATGGACCTGCCGGTGTTTTCGAATTTGAGAAATTTGCGGTAGGTACCCGTGCAGTCGCTAAGGCGATTGCTGAGTCGGATGCTATTTCTATTATTGGTGGCGGCGATTCTGCTGCTGCAGTAGAAATTCTGGGGTTTGCAGATCAAGTCACCCATATCTCCACGGGCGGCGGCGCTTCTCTTGAGTTTATCGAGGGAAAGGTCCTTCCGGGTATTGATGGTCTTGAGGATAAGGTGCCATGCAGAACATTTGCTGCAGGTAACTGGAAGATGAATTGCGGTACACCTGATGAAGCAACCAAATTGATCGAAGCACTTAAGCCCCTTGTTAAAGAAGCTACCTCCAAGATCGCAGTCGGTGTTCCTTTTACGGCTATTCCGGCAGCTCTCGAAGCAACGGCATATACCAACATTAAGGTCGCAGCTCAAAACTGTCACTTCAATGACAAGGGCGCATTTACCGGCGAGATTTCTCCGGTATGGCTTGCGAAGATGGGCGTTACATATGTAATTCTCGGACACTCCGAGCGCAGAGAATATTTCGCGGAGACCGATGAGACCGTTAACAAGAAGGTTAAGGCGGCTCTTGCTGTCGGTTTGAAGCCGATTATTTGCTGCGGTGAGTCCTTGGAGCAGCGCGAGTCCGGTCAAACATTTGATTGGGTCAAGGGTCAGATCGAGGGAGCATTTGCGGGTATTCCCGAGAACAAGCTCTGTCAGATTACGATTGCCTACGAGCCGATTTGGGCCATTGGTACGGGTAAGGTTGCATCGGATGAGCAGGCAGAAGAAGTATGCGCATTTATTCGCGGTGTCATCGCGGGTCTTTACAATCAAGCCGTCGCAGATGCGATTACGATTCAATATGGCGGATCGGTCGGCGCAGGAACGGCTCAGGGATTGTTCTCACAGGCGAATATCAACGGCGGTTTAGTCGGTGGTGCGTCTCTCAAGGCAGACGATTTTTCGAAGATTTGCCTTGCGTAATATTTCGGTTTACAATAGCCGACAGAGGACAAAAGTTCTCTGTCGGCTATTTTTTGTTTTGGGAGGCAATCATGGAAGACTTTTGGTTATTTTTCGAAGTATTCGGATATCCGCTTTCTATTATCGCATTAATTTTTTCGTTTTTTACCAGCTTCTACACGAAGTATGTGTTTTCGAAATTCAGCAAGACTCCGACCGAGACCGGCGTGACCGGGTCTCAGGTCGCGGAGCAGATACTAAGGCAATATAATTTGCACGGTGGTGTGGGTTATGAGCACGAAGTACGGGTTGAGCAAGTCAGCGGAACGCTTACGGACCACTACTCCCCCAAGGAAAAGACGCTTCGGCTTTCTGACGCAGTCTACAATTCCGCTACGGTGGCTGCGGTAGGCGTTGCGGCACACGAGTGCGGACATGCCATACAACATGAACAAGGTTATATTCCCAATAAGATTCGATCCGCCCTTCATATTCCGGCGAGCATCGGCTCTCGCGGCGGCCCGTGGCTGGCGATCGGCGGACTGATTCTCTCGGGGTATGCACCGAGTATCGGACTCGCATTCTTGAAAATCGGAATTGTTCTGTTTCTCTTTGCAACCCTGTTCTATTTTATTACTTTACCTGTCGAGTTTAACGCAAGCTCAAGAGCTATTCGCATTTTAGATGAGTCGAGAATTCTTACGGTGCAAGAGCTGCGCGGTGCAAAACGCGTTCTCAACGCGGCTGCGATGACTTATGTAGCGGCAGCGGCGTCTTCGCTGATTACCTTGCTTCGCTTGATTGCGATTTCGAGACGACGCAGATGAGAAAGTGATGGCGTCCATCTTATGATTCGATAATAGTGCCGACAGAATAATCACTGTCGGCATTAATATTAGGGTGGATCATCGAACGGATCCGGATATTTTTGAAAACGAGGCATTAACGGACTCTCTTTTAACTTTTGATAGCTGTAGAAATTCGTTCGCCTTATGTAAAAATATTCATATCACCGCGATGGGATTCTATCGGGTAGAATGAATTTAGATCTTGTCATAAAAGTCCGCGTTGGCTCTGAGTCAGGATGGTTTTCATTCGATCGAAGTGTCTTCACCGTGTAATTCAGCATCAGAGGATAATCATCTATGAATATTTACGACACGGTCCTTTCAAACAACAAGAGCAACGGCGAGAAAGTAGCGCTTTCCATGGCGCCGGCGAATCAGGAAGTCCGTTCCATAACTTACTCAGCGATGTTTTTAGAGGTTGACCGAATGGCGGAAGCGCTGGTTCAACTTGGTATGCGGCCGGGAGACCGCGTTGCTCTGATTTCTGAGAATAGCCCCGAGTGGATCATCTCATTTCTAGCGCTTGCGAAAATCCGGTGTACTGCGGTTCTTATAGACTCTTCGCTTACTTATACGGATCTAAAGCGCTATATCGAAAAATCCGACCTTCGACTGATACTGATGTCGCCTCAAGTCAAGAATGGTTATGATGGTATCTCTTTTTCTGACATTCCGTGCGCGGATATCACTGAAGGCGGGAGACTATACACGGACAAGGGCTTTTTGGGAAAAATACGGGACACGGTACTCGCAGGAGACGAGACAATTGCTGCGATTATATATTCCTCGGGAACGACCCGAACGCCCGCAGGCATCATGCACACGCACGAAGCGCTGATTCGTTCGACGCTGATGTGCGCCGAGTGCAATAATCTCAATGAGACCGGCAAGTATCTTTCTGTTGTCCCGAACAGCCATATTTACGGACTGATTTGTCTTGTGTTAGGTCCGATGCTCATGCGCGGCGATGTGTTTTTTATCTCAGAGAATACGCCGGCGCAGCTTATGAAAGCATTTGCCGAATATCGACCGACGATTTTCCCTTGCGTGCCTCGGGTTTTCGAGCTGTTCCGAACGGAAATTGAGAAGAAAATCGCATCTGATCCCAAGACAGCCAAACTGTTCAGAATCTTTTTCCCAATCTGCTTAAAGCTACGTCGAAGTACCGGCATCAACTTGGGCAAAGTGCTTTTCAAGGCGATTCACAAGGGCTTTGGTGGGAGAATCGAAGTGTTTTGTTCGGCCGGCGCGCCGATGGACCAGAGGACGGCTGAATTTTATCTCGGAACCGGATTTAATATGCTGATTACATATGGAGCGACCGAGACCAATATCCCGACCATCGGAAATTACGGGAAAAAACTCACAGCGGACTCTTGCGGACGCCGTTACCCGGATGTATCGGTAAAAATCAGCGATAACGGAGAGCTAATGATCCGTTCAGAATATATGATGAAGGGCTATTTCGGCGAGCCGGAGTTGACGGCGGAAGCCTTTGAAGACGGTTGGTTCAAGACCGGGGACCTCGGTCGCGTCGATCGCAAAGGCCACTATGTCATCACCGGTCGGAGAAAAGAAAATATCGTACTGGCTTCCGGCAAAAAAGTGACGCCCGAAGAAGTTGAATCTGCCTATACTTCGGTACCCGGAGTTAAAGAATTGATTATAGCCGGCGTGATGGTGGCCGGAAAAGGATACGACGAAGTTCATGCATTTATTGTTGCATCTGACTACGGCGTCCGCGAAATCATCGAGGCTCGTTTGCGAGAGATCGGGACCACGCTGCCGGCTCATATGCGAATCACTTCAATCCATTTTGTCGATGAAATCCCGAAAACATCGCTTCAAAAACCCAAACGATATCTCTTAAGGAAAGCCGCTGAGGAAGAAGTGAGTCGAGCCGCAAACATGGACGATGCCGGCCGCACGCAGCTTACGGTCGAAGAAGAACTTGTTCGCATCATTGCCCAAACTGTCGGATGGGAGACATCAAGAATTCAATTGGACTTCGGACTGTATACGGATTTGGGATTGGATTCGCTTCAATCCATCGAGCTCGCGATTGCGCTCGAAGAGCGTTTTGGATTTCCGGTCGACAAGTCATTTTCGCGTGGCACGACTGTTCTTGATGTGCTTTCTCTCATCGAAAATAGAGAAGGCGTTATACCGGATGTGGTTGATCTGTCGCTTTACCCCCGCAGCAAAAACTTTCGGGATTATTTCGTTTTTCGACAGATCAGCAATCTGGCCAGGTTCGTCTATTCCATTCGGTTTGTCAATGAATCCGTGTTGCCTGAGGACAGTGGATATATCCTTTGCGCAAACCATGTATCGAACTTTGATTACCTCTGGCTCGCCGCCAAATTCAACCGGAAGCGGTTCGAGAAATTCTGTTGCATGGCCAAGAAGGAGCTTTTCGAGAAAGGCGGCATTAGCCGGACACTATCTAAAATCTGTGGCATGATTCCTGTGGATCGCGTGAATTTTCACTCCGATACGATGAAGTGTTGCGAAAATAAGCTTCGTGAAAAATGGGGGCTTCTGATTCATCCCGAGGGCACGAGAAGTGCCGACGGCGAACTGGGTGAATTCAAAAAAGGTGCGGCGGTCCTTGCCATCGAGTCCGGTGTGCCGATCATTCCGGCATATATTCACGGCGCCTACGATATTTTCCCCAATCACATCAAGTTACCGAGGCTGTTTAACTTCCGTCGAATGAAGAAATATGCGGTAAAGGTGTTCTACGGTAATCCGATTGTTCCGAGTGGTCAAAACGCGGACGAATTGATTGCGCAGGTCAAAGAGGCAATCCAGCAACTCAAACTGGCAGCGTCATCTCGACCGATTGTGTGATATGGGATGCCGTGCATTTATGATGGATCAGCGCTATTAAGGTATATATCACTTGGTAAATTACCGGATACGTCAGAAGTGGATTGTGTTATGGATTTCTTATTCTTGCGCCTTGCCATGAAAAAATAGACGGCGGCAATGACCACATCCACACAATATACGAAACATCCGATTCCCATCAGTATGGATGCCGGAAGACTTAAGATTTTGTCTTTTCTCATTCGAATGCTGCAGCCAATTGAACTGATTCCGGACAACGTAATCGTTATCAAATCAATCACAACCGCTACCAGAATGATACCTATACCCCACACACTGGCAAGAATTCCCAACGTGCCGATTATGAAATGAAATATATAAGCAGGTATCTGTAGTCCCTTTATGATAAGGTTAATTTTGGCGGATTGGTAAGCGGTATATTTCCCGCGTGCTGAAACGACGGTATTGTAGAATGGTATTATAATAATATATGCCAAATATGCGATATTAATGCTAATCCATGAATAATAAGCGATTTGAGATTCAATCGGTCCTTCAAAGACTGATAACAACAAATTTATGCCGATTAATCCAAATAAGTATATGTAGGGAAATAGAATTAACGGAACCATCAGCAGGTATTTTTTCACGAGATAATCTTGCCTCTGCAACAACGGCGTCTGTCTGCTTATAATGAATCAGTCGAAAAATCATACGGAATAATGAACGCTAGCGACTCATTTCATATAACCGCATCGCAGCAATACAATTGACTAATTCTTCGAACTCTTTTTAGCAGAAGCGTTGTTCGTTGTCTCCTCTTTCTTTTTAGATTTCTTCTGACCGGCCTTTTTGGGTTTTTCGTTAAGGGCGCCGGGTTTGTCGTCCGTGTTCTTTGATTTATTATCGACTTCGCCAACGTTATTGTCTTTAGAACTATCCGTTGGACTAATGTCATTGGTATCAGAGGCCTTGAAGTCACCACCGTATACCTCAGGCACGAAGGACTGTTCCTCCAGTGGCGGGCGAACGTAAGCGTCGTCATCTTGGCGGGGTGGGAGCTTTATCTTTTCAGGTGTTAAATCCTCGTAAGGAATCAGAGACAGCAGATGGGATATGCAATTGAGACGAGCATGCTTCTTAATGTCGGCATCAACCACGTACCACGGGGATTGTTTGGTATCCGTGTATGAGAACATCTCGTCCTTGGCTCGGGAATAGTCGCTCCAACGACTTCGCGCCGCAAGGTCCATCGGGCTGAGCTTCCAACGCTTCGCGGGGTCATTAATGCGATCATTAAATCGTTTCTCTTGCTCTTCATCGGACACGGAAAACCAGTACTTGATGAGTATGATTCCGGATCGGATGAGCATTTTTTCGAATTCGGGACAAGCGCGCAAGAATTCACGGAGTTCTTCTTCGTTGCAAAAGCCCATGACACGCTCAACGCCGGCGCGATTGTACCAGCTGCGGTCGAAAAGAACAATCTCTCCGGCGGAAGGAAGCTTGGCCACATAACGTTGGAAATACCATTGAGAGGATTCTTTCGGGGTCGGAGCAGGCAAGGCTTCGACGCGGCAAATACGCGGATTCATGGCTTCGGTAATGCGCTTGATTACGCCGCCTTTTCCGGCAGCATCCCGGCCTTCAAAGATGACAACGACTTTGAGCCCTTTGGCTTTGACCCACTCCTGGAGCTTGACGAGCTCCAACTGAAGACGCTCGAGTTCTTTCTCGTATGCTTTATCTGTGATGCATAAGACTTTCTTGCCATGCAGATTGAAGGGCTCGTATTCGATATTGTTGATTGTAGTTTTAGCGGAACGGTCCTTAGACTTCTTCTTGCTCATGATAACCTCCAGTAAACGATGTATCGAGCCAGTGGAAAAACTAAAATTGTTATGAGATACAGTTATTGTAACACCTTTTTGATTGAGTTTCACGGCTCTTGAAGTATATAGAGGAATGGAAGAGTCATAGATGTCCGTAAGCGCGGATTAGTCCATCCACATACCTAATTGATCGGTTTTTGCTGAATTTTCGAGCGTCTTAAGTGCATCGTAATATTTATCGTCATCGCCATATACGACAACACTCGCATACCCGCCACGGACGAGTAATGCGCTGAAATTCAATCTTTCAAAAGTTGAAGAATCGTTGTCGGTCGGCTTGTCGAGCCAGACATAGCGCAAGGTGCGGTCGTATTGATCTGTGTCCGATACGTCGCGTTCCAGATAAATAACCTGACCATCCAGACATTGCTCGGCAAATGCCTGCGCTTCTTCGGCGTAAGGCTCACCTTCGTGGTCCGCCTTGGGTGTCTCCGGAGCGTCGACGCCGATGATGCGGATTTTCAGACGGTTGTGATCTTCATCCAGCACCCAGATCGTATCGCCGTCAACCACGGACTCGACCGTGACTTTTTCGGTAACGGGGGCATCTTCGGCAATAGTAGTGGATAGAGACGCAGAAATCGAGTCCGAATCTTTTGCGGCGGCATTATAACCTTCGTTATATCCTTCTTTAAAACCTTCGACAAAGGCGTCGATGCAGCCGGAGAGACTCAATATCAGGATTACGGATAAAATGAGTGATGTTGCTTTCTTCATTGCAGCTGGCGCAAAGTGAGATAACCCGGAATAGATCGCCGTTCGATGACACTTCACTTTGCACATTTCCTCTACAGTTATTCTGAACGGCTTCTCGCGTAATGCGTTCGCACGCGACATGTTATTTTAGCATATCACAAGAAAAAAAGTTTGGCATACGTTGGCTTCAAATGCTTATCGAATTGGACCGGTCCACAACCACCGGACACGCACTTCATTAAGATTGAAAATGATGAACCCATAGATGTGCACCTGGATTCAATCCCCAAAAGTCGACGATTGACCAACGGGTCAACGGGTGATATATTGAAATAGACCCAGAGAAAGAATTTGATTTTCGAGCGTCAATCGTTCGACTGATATGAACCAACGGAGGCAGCTATGATTGAAATTAATAATTTACGAAAGTACTACGGCAAGAATCGCGGTGTCGAGGATCTGTCGTTGTCTGTGACGGCCGGTCAGATTTATGGCTTTGTCGGCCCGAACGGCGCCGGCAAGTCAACAACGATCCGCACGATACTCGGCTTGTTGATTCCGGACTCCGGCAGCATCAAGCTTTTCGATACCAGCGTCAACGATCATAATCTGGCACAACTCAAACCACGAATTGGATATCTTCCTTCTGAAAATTATTACTATGATCGTCTGACGGTTGGAGACCTTCTTAATTATGGCGCATCTTATTACAAGAAGGATTGTCGCAAAAGGATGGACAATTTGTGTGAGCTTCTTTCGCTCGACAAGAAGAGAGTGATCGAAGATCTGTCATTCGGTAACAAGAAAAAAGTCGGTATCGTTCAGGCGCTTATGCATGAGCCGGATCTGTTAATTTTGGATGAGCCGACGGTGGGATTGGATCCCTTGATGCAGAACCGATTCTATGACTTGCTTCGTGAGGAAAAAGCGCGGGGTTGCACTATTTTCTTCTCATCGCACATTCTGTCGGAAGTTCAGAGGCTTTGTGATCGAGTGGGAATTATCAAGGAAGGCCGCTTGATTGAAGAGAAAGATATTCGAGAGCTTCGCGCCACGACTTACAAGCTTGTGACCATGACTTTAGCCGAGGGAGCGACGTTTGAGAAGCCGGAGAACGGTCAGGCAATCGGAATGGCGGAATTTTCGCAAGAAGACCGACGGGTCCGCTTCCATTATCACGGTACGGCAGATAAGCTGACTGAGATTCTTTCGAAGCAGGCACTTCTGGATTTTTCGGTGGAAGAACCAGAACTCGAAGAAATATTCATGCATTACTATGGAGAGGGGGAATCAAAATGAGACTCTTTAAGTTTGAGTGGCGCACGCAATGGAAGTCGCTGCTGATCTGGAATATATCGGTAGTGGGGTTTCTGGCTCTGGCCATGTCGATGTTTCCTTCATTTGCGGAGATGGGGGCGGATTTGGACGTGATGATGGATGGGTTCCCTCCTGAAATGCGAAAAGCCCTTGGCTTCTATATGATCGATTTTGGAGATCCGATCCAGTATTTATCATACATGTTCCAATATGTGCTGGTCGCACTGGCAGCTTATGCCGTTCTGTTAGGCGGAAGCAGCGTCAGCAAAGAGGAGTCAGAGCACACCATTGACTTCTTGTACGGGCGACCTGTGACCCGTCTCTACATTTACAGTTCAAAAATAGCCCACAGCGTGATTTCTGTTATTATTACCTCGGTGGCATTTTTTGTCGGGTGTCTCGGAGTATTGATGGCAGTATCCGAAGCCTCGCCGGTTAAGGAAATGATCATACTGAGCGTTGGTCTGTTGCTTTTTATGTTGTTCTTTTTTGCAGTAGGCGTTGTTCTCGGTCACTTTGTTATAAAGCCGGCGCGACGATTGCCGATCGGTCTGGGTATTGTATTTGTCCTGTTTTTCACTGCGATATTATCGAACATAAATGATAAAATGGATGCGTTAAAGTACATTACGCCTTATCGCTGGTTTGAAGCGATGCACCTGGTGCGTAATGGGATCTCCGGATGGGCATTGATTGCGACGTTAGCCGTCATCGTTATCGGATTGGCAGGTGCCGGGAAATTGTATTTGCGAAAAGATTTCACATAAGGGGTAATCAGTGTTCGAGAACTTTTTCAAAATCGATATCGATAAACAGAAGCGAGTTTTGGCGGCGGCGTTGGAGGTTTTCTCCCGTGAGGGTTACCTTCGCGCTAACACCAATGAAATTGCAGCCCTGGCGGAGATTTCCAAGGGGCTGCTTTTTCACTATTTCGGGAGCAAGAAGAATCTGTATTTGCTTTTGTTGGATGAGACGGTCAAGCAGATGACTGAACGATTGATGCACATTCATTTGCCGAGTCAGGCCGAGCTGTTCGAGCTGTTGCGCGTGATATCGGTCGAAAAACTTCGTATCGCTGTCGAGGACCCAAAGGGTTACAGACTAATATACGAAGCGTTTATGCACACCCCTAAAGGTCTTGAAGAAGATATGAAGGCGCGCTTCTCCGGTCTTTTCGTTAATTCTGAGGCCCGAATCGCCGACTTAGTCGACGATTCGCTTTTCAAGCCTTCGGTAGGAAAGGACAAAGCCATAAAAATACTGATGGCCTACATGCGAGGTATTTTTGCAGAATACATCGAAAAGAATAATGCATTGACGCCGGAGGAGGCTGTCGCGTTCCTCGAAGATTACTCCAGACAATTATTTCAAGATTTCGAAGTATTGCGCGAGGCTTTTTACAAATAGTTAAGAAGGACATGAGTTCAGTGGAACCGGATGAGATCGTGCGGTAAGTATTATCAAACCCCGGACTTTTTGTATCCCATCAGTGTTAACTTCATCAAAGTCGCTTCGCCGTAATCGGATACCAGTTTTCGAACGTCCTCGAAACCAAATCTGCGATATAACTCTCCGGCATCTTCTGTAACAAGATATATCGAGGCATCACCGCGTTTACAGGCCTCGTCAATCACGAGATCGATTAATGTCAGGGCAATGCCCTCATTGCGATGGAACGGGTGGACATATAACGCCGCAAGCCAAGGCCCGATATCATCCATGTGATGATCTGAAGTCCAGAGACTGATGGTGCCGGCGGGCTTATTGTCGTGAATAGCGATGAGTGAGATCGGAAGTTGTCCGGGAGCTGCCTTTTCGCAAAATTTACGTAAAGCACCATCCGGCGTTCCGTCGGACTGAGATCCCCATTGGGCATATATCCAAGCGGCACAGACAGGAATGTACTCCGGATGCTCATCAAGACGAAGAATTCGGGTGCTTTCATCCCGCCGGATACGATATAAAAAATGGGGCATATCAATACCACGGTAATGTTTGATGAAATATTTGATGCAATGCATCCCTAATCGCTTCGCGACATTTCTCGACGGGTGGTTTGTTGCACGTATGATGGCATAGAGGGAATCCGTATCGAGCGTCTCAAAAGCGTAGGTCTTGACGGCGTCCGCGGCTTCGGTCGCATATCCTTGTCCCCAATGCTTTTTCGCAAAAAGATAGCCGACTTCAAGTATCGTTTCTGAGAGAGGTGTCTGGTCCGTCAACCCACATTGGCCGATCAACTCACCGTTCTCTTTCAGGACAACGGCCCAAAGACTGTATCCGCCGGATCGGTAAGAGGCTAATCGATTGGATAACCAGGTATTAACCTCCTCGTCGCTGAATGCCCCACCGTAGGCGTACATAACATCGTCATCTTGAAGGATTGTCCGAAGCGCGGGCAGATCATCCGGTGTCAATTCTCTTAATTTCAGGCGAGGGGTTTCGATGATCGTTCGCATACGAGGTACTCCTTATAGAATGTTGCGTGATTAATTTCTATATCATACACGCTTTGCATTCTCAGGTCATTATTTTATGTATCATGTATATTGAAGAGGATTCACAAGAAGGCTCGAAATTGACATTTTTTCGCCCTGCGAGTAGAATAATTCGATGATTTGACGTTTAGGAGGCACGATTTATGGGCGAAAATGTATTTGATGTTCTCGAGGCCAGAGGCTACGTTTCTCAGGCGACACACAGAGATGAAATCTATGAATTGCTTGGTAAGCCCGGGGTCTCTTTCTATATCGGCTTTGATCCGACGGCGGATAGTCTTCATGTAGGACATTTTGTGCAGATGATGGTCATGAGCCACATGCAGCAGGCAGGACATCACCCTATTGCTTTAATGGGTGGCGGGACCGGCATGATCGGTGATCCGAGCGGCCGCTCGGATATGCGCCAGATGCTGACTGTGGATGATATCGCGCATAACGTCAGTTGCTTTATGAAGCAGATGGGTAAGGTCGTTGATTTTAGCGACGGTAAGGCGACTATTGTTAACAATGCAGACTGGCTGTTGGATTTGAATTACATTGAATTTATAAGGGAGATCGGACCGCACTTTTCGGTCAATCGTATGCTGACGGCCGATTGCTATAAGCAGCGTCTCGAAAAAGGACTGACTTTCCTAGAGTTCAATTACATGCTCATGCAGAGCTATGATTTTCTGTACTTGTATAAGAATTACAATTGTACGTTAGAGCTCGGCGGTGACGACCAATGGTCGAATATCATCGGCGGCGTGGAGTTGATTCGACGTAAAGAGCAGGGCGAGGCTTTCGGCCTGACGTTTACGCTATTGACCAACAGCGAAGGCAAGAAGATGGGAAAGACCGCAAAGGGAGCGGTCTGGCTGGATCCGGAGAAGACGACGCCTTTCGATTTTTATCAGTACTGGCGCAATGTGGATGACGCCGATGTTATTAAGTGCATGAAGCTTCTGACTTTCCTTCCGCTGGAAGAGATCGAAGAGTACGGCAAGCTTCAGGACTCGGCCATTAACGAAGCCAAGAAGCGCCTGGCGTATGAAGTCACAGCAATTGTTCACGGCTCAGAGACTGCCGATGCCGTCAAGAAGCAGGCTGAAGCGCTTTTCGAGGGAAGCGGTATCTCTGAGGATATGCCGACGACCACACTGTCTGCGGGCCAGCTTGAAGCGGGCGTGGCGTTGTTGGATCTTCTCGTAGAGACCAAGCTGTTGACGAGTAAGGGCGAGGCACGCCGTATGATTACGCAGAAGGGCATTTACCTGAACGGCGACGTGGTCGATGATATTTTCTACAAGATCACAGCATCTGATTTTGCCGATGGAGAGGCAATTATTAAGAAGGGCAAAAAAGTCTTTCATCGCTTGATTCAAGGTTAAAGGAACCATCATTCATTTTTCAAAGCAATACCGGACAATTGTGCCTCCAGGTCGACGTGGACGCAAGCATTGCGCTCGGCAGTGACGCAGAGGCTTCGCACGCCTGGAATATATTATGTATGGACGATCAATTTTACTATGTAGATCCGACATACGAGTCGAGCCGAAGTAACGGCGGATTCCGCTTTTTCGGCATGAGCGGTGCAGATCGTGCCGTCGATGGATATCCGGAAGGCGAGATTACCATTGGAGTCATGTAGATGAAAAGAGACACAGATTTTGACCTCTCGGATAACAGAATTCTAGGTTTGCATGAGGCCTTTGCTGTTGTTTCCATAAATCAAGAGGATGGAGCATTTGTTTTAAGCTGTGTTCGTGAAGATCATACGGAGTTTGAATATCGATTACAAGAATAGCGACTTGATATTTTTCAGTAAGGCATAAATAAATAAGGCGGCCTCATCCGACTTTGTTACAAGTCTTTTGAGACAGCCCCTTTTATCGTTCAATCTTGTCTATATCTTTCTCAATAATCCTGTTAATACCTTGCCCGGTCCGAGCTCAATGAAGTTCTCATAACCGTCCGCGCGCATACGTCGAATCTCGTCGGTAAAGCGGACGGGCGAAATCATGTGCGTGCGAAGGTATTCCGGAAATTCGGTATTTGCAGCCACCGGAAGACCGGTGGCGTTAGAGTAGATCGGACTTTTAGGTGCCGAAAATGATATCTCCGAGGCAAACGCCTTTAGCTTCTCCGCCGCCGATGACATGAACGGCGTGTGAAATGCACCGTTGACCGCCAGACGATGGGCGCGACGTGCGCCATTTGCCAACAGTTCTGCTGCTGCTTTTTCGGTTGGATCAATCGCTCCGGCTATGACCAGTTGCCCGCTGCAGTTGTAATTGACCGCATATACTTCATTATAGTGTTCGAGGACTTGCTCAATCGCTGCGTCCTCAAGACCAATAATCGCAAACATTGCGCCAGGGGACGTTTCAGCGGCTTCCTGCATGAGTTCGGAACGCTTGTTGACCAATTTCAGCAAGTCGGAAAAGGAGATGACCCCTGCCGCATACAGTGCCGAATATTCACCGAGCGAGAAACCGGCCATAGCCGTTGAAGCAATGTCTTCGGATTCCGAGCGCGCTTTTTCAAATGCACAGACACTGTGAACCGTGATGGCGGGTTGCGAGTATCGCGTCATACCGAGTTCCGCATCGCCCAGTGTCGTGAGGTCATAGCCGCAAATCTCTCGAGCACTATCGTAGAAGGCCTTGGCCTCGGGATATTCACTGAGCATACTTTGGGCCATAACCGCAGATTGGGCGCCTTGTCCGGGGAAAAGGAATGCATTCATCTATCAATACCTGCCTTTTTGCATTGTTGACGTGTCGAATGAAAGAGAGTAAAATGACGTCGACACTTTGATAATCAAAATAATTGATTTTCAAAAGAATTGCAAGGGGCTATTGATTTCTATTAATAACCGAATGCCGATTTATCGGAGGATTAAGATTTGGAAATACCTTATAAAATATTGGGCACCGGCTCCTTTTTGCCGGAACTGGTTGTGGATAACGAGATGCTCGCCAAGATTATGGACACCAGTGACGAGTGGATTACCTCACGGACGGGAATTTCGAAACGACATTATTGTGTCACAGAAACGACGTCGGACATGGCGATTCATGCGGCAAGTAATGCCATAGAAATGGCAGAGATGGATCCGGATAATATTGATTTCATTATCGCTACGACTTTATCGGCGGATTATACGACGCCGAATATGGCGTCTATCGTCCAGGCGCAGGTGGGTGCCAAGAATGCATTTTGCTTTGATCTCAATGCGGCATGTACGGGCTTTGTGCAGGCATTAGATATTGCTATGCGATATCTAAACACGGATGAAAGAAAGACTGGGCTCATTGTATCGTCGGAGAGCCTGACCAAGCTTGTCGATTTTGAAGATCGCAGAACTTGCGTGTTATTCGGAGACGGCGCAGGTGCAGCCATTGTGTCCAATCGTCAAGCGGATGGCTCGGACTTGCCTGAGGCGAATATCTACGAATCCTTCATAGGTGCGGACGGTACCGGGGGTGAGTTCATGACCGGAAAAGCGTTTGAGCGCGCAAATCACCCGTTCATTCCCGAGGATATGGTTTTCGAGCCGGATCGTTTTGGGCATGAGACCGGTAAATATTTATCCATGAAAGGCCCGGAAGTATATCGTTTTGCGACGACAGCGATGCCTTTGGCCGTAGAAAAAGCCGTTGAGAGAGCAAATCTGCCGCTAGAAGCCATTGATTTTATTGTGCCGCATCAAGCCAATGACCGCATCCTACAAGCGTCTGCCAAGCGATTGGGCATTCCGACAGAAAAGATGATTTCTTATATAGCGGAGACCGGCAATACGTCGTCGGCCTCCATTCCGATTTGTCTTGATAAAGAAGTTCGTTCCGGGCATATTCGTCGCGGTCATACATTGGTATTTACCGGATTCGGCGGTGGACTGACATACGGCGCCTGCGTTTGTATATTTTAATAGACATTCATTTCGAAAAGCCGGTCTCGGCGAGGAGGATCAAATGAAAACAACTCTTACAGTACTATTAGGCATAAAATATCCGATCATACAGGGCGGCATGGCATGGGTGGCTGATGCTAATCTGGCTTCGGCCGTTTCGGATGCGGGCGGCCTCGGATTGATTGCCGCAGGCTCAATGGACAAAGAATTATTGCGCGCAGAGATTCGGAAGGCGAAATCACTGACCGATAAGCCGTTTGGCGTCAACATCATGTTGATGAACCCACATACACCGGATTTAGCCCAAGTCGTCATCGAGGAAGAGGTGGCCGTCGTCACCACCGGTGCGGGTTCCCCTGGAAAATATATTGAGGCCTGGAAAAGCGCAGGGATCAAAGTGGTTCCGGTCGTTGCATCCACAGGATTGGCTAAACGAATGGAAGGGCTGGGAGCGGACGCGATTGTCGCTGAAGGCACAGAGGCCGGTGGGCACATCGGTGAATTGACCACGATGACTTTGATTCCCCAGGTCGTCGATTCGGTCCGGATTCCGGTCATCGCCGCGGGTGGTATCGCTGATGGCCGCGGTATCGCTGCAGTCAGCATGCTGGGCGCATCCGGTGTCCAGGTTGGAACGCGCTTCTTGGCTTCTTGCGAATGTACGATTCATCAGAATTACAAGGAGTTGGTCGTCAAGTCCCGAGATATTGATTCTCGGGTGACGGGAAGAAGCGGCGGACATCCGGTACGCTGCATAAAGAATGCATTGACACTTGAACTCGACAAAATGGAAAAGGCCGGCGCGACGTTCGAAGAGATGGAGGCCGTGACTCTTGGTTCTCTTCGCAAAGCCGTTAAAGAAGGCGATCTAAAGGAAGGTTCTTTCATGGCCGGACAAATCGCCGGGCTAGTCAAAGAGATCATGCCGGTCAAAGATATCATTGAAGAAATGTTTGCCGAGTATGAGGCTTGCATCAAAGTAGGAGGATCGATCTGATGACAGAGAGCATTATCAGTCCCGTTGCCATTGTGACCGGTGCATCCAGAGGATTGGGTGCCGCGATTGCTCGAGTACTCGCTTCCAAAGGCTATAATCTGGTCTTGACGTATCGTTCCGGTGCTTCAGAGGCAGAAATGGTCAAATCACAATGCGAGGCGGCCTTTTCAAACATTCAAGTCGTATTGGTCGCAGCTGATATTTCGCTCGAGGCCGATTGCAAAAGAATTATCGATGTCGCCAAAGAGACCTTCGGTCGTGTGGATGTCTTGGTCAACAACGCCGGAATGACCCGTGACGGATTGGCGATGCGTATGAGCCGGGAGCAATTTACATCGGTTATTGATACGAATTTGACCGGTGCTTTCAGCACATCTTCTCTTTGTCTGCCGATCATGGTCAAGCAGAGAAAAGGTCGAATTATCAATATTTCATCTGTGTCAGGTGTTTATGGCAACGCGGGTCAGGCGAACTACTCTGCGTCGAAAGCCGGATTGATCGGTATGACGAAAAGCATGGCAAAAGAAATGGCCAAGCGCAATATTACGGTGAATGCCGTTGCCCCGGGATTTATAGAGACCGACATGACCGATGCGCTCGGAGAAGAGACAAAGAAAGCCGCAATGGAGCGGATTCCGATGGCTCGCTTCGGAAAGCCGGAAGATGTAGCGAATGTCGTTGCATTTTTGGCTTCTGACGAGAGTGCTTATGTCACCGGACAGGTGATTGAGGTCTCCGGCGGACTGGTTATTTGATATCAGAACAACAGCAATAGTCTCAGGAGGTTTTAACATGGCTAGTATGCCCACCAACAAAACAGAATGTTTCGATCAGCAAGGTCGTCCGAGAGTCGTTATTACCGGAATGGGAGCCGTCACACCTGTCGGCAATACCGTTGATTCATTTTGGGACGCCGTTGTGAACGGCCGTCACGGTATCGGATTAATCGATTCTGAAGCGTATCCGGGTACACGGGTTCGACTGGCTGCACAGGTCAAGGATTTTGATCCCGGCAATTTTTTGGATCGCAAAGAAGCTCGTCGGATGGATCGTTACTGCCACTTCGCAGTAGCGGCGGCTCAAGAAGCCATTGAGATGTCTAAAATCGACTTTTCAACTATGGACCCTTTCGATACAGGAGTCATTATTGGCTCGGGCGTCGGTGGATTGTCTACGCTTCAAGATCAATTTGAAGAACTTCTGGTCGGCAGAGGTCCGGATCGTATATCACCGTTGTTTATCCCGATGATGATTAGCAATCTAGCTGCCGGGCATGTATCGATGATTCATCATCTCAAAGGCGCGAATTATTGTGTTACCACGGCTTGTGCATCGGGAACCCACGCCATCGGTGAAGCGTTTCACAAAATTAAACTCGGTTACCTGAAGGCCGCTGTGGCCGGTGGTGCCGAAGCGCCGATTACTAGAATTGCGTTGGCCGGTTTTACAAACATGAAGGCCCTGAATATGACCGACGACCCGAATATGGGCTCACTTCCATTCGATGCCCGTCGCGGCGGATTTGTCATGGGTGAGGGTGCAGGTATTGTCTTTATGGAAACGATGGAGCACGCACTTGAGCGCGGCGCGCATATTTACGCTGAGGTCTCCGGTTACGGTGCGACGGCGGATGCTTATCATATTACGAGCCCGGATCCCGAAGGAAAAGGTGCCGGCATGGCCATGAAATTGGCGATGCGAGAAGGTGGCATTTCTGCAGACGAAGTCGACTATATTAATGCACACGGCACCGGTACACCACTCAATGATAAATACGAGACATTAGCCGTCAAGTTTGCCATGGGTGAAGAACTGGCACGTACGGTTTCGATTAGCTCAACCAAATCTGTCACCGGACACCTTCTCGGCGCCGCCGGCGGGGTTGAGGCCATTGCGGCAATACTCGCCATTCGCGACGGCGTGGTGCCACCGACTATTGGGCTCTCTGAACCGGACCCGGAATGCGATCTCAACTATACGCCGAACATCGCAGTCAAGAAAAATATTCGCGCGGCCATATCGAATTCGCTCGGATTCGGAGGACAAAACGGCTCGCTCTTATTCAGAAAGGTAGGACAATAATATGGCTTCAACCAATCCGACAGAACATATATCCGACAAATCGATAACCGCCGGACTAACTTTTGAACAGCTCAAAGAACTAATGGCGGTCATGCGAAAAGAAGGCGTCAGCGAATTCCGTATGGGAAGCGGCGAAAACAAAATCGCCATTTTCCGCGAATGCGAAATTTTCGAAGCGTCTCCGATGTCTCAAAATTCATATACTTCAAATAATACTTGCGGATCGGATCGCAGACCATTCACAGATACTGAGCCTTCTGAGAAGCCCGCACCATCGACCGGACACCCTGTCACATCTCCGGTGGTCGGTGTGTTTTATGATTCGCCGGCGCCGGACCAAGACCCTTATGTATCCATCGGTGATTACGTCCAGAAAGGCGACGTCCTCTGTATCGTTGAGGCCATGAAGCTAATGAACGAAGTGACCAGCCCGGTATCCGGAGTAGTCACTGAAATTCTTGCAGACCGCGCATGTCGGGTTGAATTTGGACAAGCCTTATTCATCATCGAGCCGGGCGCCACAAAGGGGTAAAGCATGAGCGATATAGCTATAATGAATCAAGAAGATATCAAGGGGATTATCCCGCACAGAGAGCCTTTTATTCTCGTTGATGAAGTGCTCGAAAAAGACGATGCGCATATCGTTGCGCTCAAGCACGTTCGTGTAGATGAAGACTATTTTCGCGGCCACTTTCCGGATATGCCGGTCATGCCTGGTGTACTCATTGTCGAAGCTATGGCTCAGGCCGGTGCGATTGTCGCTTTGTCGAAGCCCGAGAACAAAGGCAAAATTGCATTTTTTGCAGGTATCGACAAAGTGCGCTTCAAACAAAGTGTTTTTCCCGGAGATACATTAAGACTGGAAGTGACGATGACGCGTCAGCGCGGGCCGATCGGCTTCGGTGAAGGTAAAGCTTTCGTCAACGGCAAGCTCTGCGTCAGCGGCAAATTGATGTTTGCCATCGGCGACGCGAAGAAGGATTAATTCGATAGCGTGACAAAAGGAGACGATTATGTTTCGTAAAATACTGATCGCCAACCGTGGCGAAATCGCCGTTACCGTGATTCGAGCATGTCGAGAAATGGGGGTACAGACCGTCGCGGTCTGTTCCGAAATTGACCGTAACGCACTTCATGCTCAACTGGCGGACGAGTGTGTCTGTATCGGTCCGGATGCCTCTAAGGATAGCTATCTTAATATGCAAGCCATTCTGTCGGCGTGTCTGACCACCGGCGCTGAGGCGATTCACCCCGGCTTCGGATTTCTATCCGAAAATGCCGTTTTCGCGAGACTGTGTGAAAAATGCCAAATTAAATTCATCGGTCCCGATGCCAAGATTATGGATATGATGGGCAATAAGGCCAATGCAAGAAAAACGGCCGAGCAAGCCGGGATACCGGTTATTCCCGGATCTCAAGGCGCCGCAAAAGAACTTACAGCTGCAATGCGTGATGCCGAAAGAATCGGTTATCCGGTCCTGATCAAAGCATCTCAGGGCGGTGGCGGTCGGGGTATGCGCGCGGCGTATTGCGAAGCCGATTTCAAGAGCGCCTTTCAGATGGCCAAGACCGAAGCAAAGGCATGTTTCGGAGACGATGAAGTCTATATCGAAAAGCTCATCATCGAACCGCGTCACATTGAGATTCAGCTCTTGTGCGACGAGTATGGGCATGTCGTCCATCTCGGAGACCGCGATTGCTCGGTCCAACGACGCAATCAGAAGATTATAGAAGAGGCATCATCACCTTTCATGACCGACGAGTTAAGGATGCGAATGGGGCAGGCCGCGGTGTGCCTCGCGAGAAAAATCGGCTACCAAGGCGTCGGAACGATTGAGTTTTTAGTTGACAAAGACCGTAATTTTTATTTTATGGAAATGAATACCCGCATACAGGTTGAGCATCCGATCAGCGAAGCCATTACAGGTGTCAATCTGATTCAAGAGCAGATCCGCGTCGCCGCAGGAGAAATCCTGAGGTTTTCGCAGAGGGATATTGTTTTCCGCGGCCACTCTATCGAGTGTCGAATTAATGCGGAAGACCCGGGTTTTGACTTCCGCCCCTGTCCCGGTACCATCAGTACACTACATATGCCGGGCGGTCAGGGTATTCGCATCGACAGCGCTATTTATCAGGGCTACACCATACCGCCGTTCTATGATTCACTGCTGGCCAAGGTCATTGTATGGGCACCGACTCGCGAGGAAGCAATTATGCGGATGCGTCGCGCACTAATGGAATTTATTATTGTCGGCGTCAAGACCAACATCGATTTTCATCTGGCCATATTAAGAGAAAAGGACTTTATTCTCGGTCATTATGACAATACCTATATTGATAGAAAAAAAGATGTGCTTTTCGAAAAAACATCGGCGGAATAAATCGCTACTTTGAGATTAGAGGGAAAATTCATGGAAGATACATTTTCATTGATCAAAAAACGAGTGCAGGATAATCGCAAATTTATGCACGATATACAGGCATCCGAGCCGAACAGCGTCAAGGGCGAAGTCGGACAAACGGGGATAAAGGATCAATTCAGTTACATGAAGCCCATCCCCGATGATCTTTGGGTTCGCTGTACGTCTTGCCAAGGGGTAATGCTGCGCGAGGATTTCGAGATGAATCGCAATGTTTGCTTGCATTGCGGACATGGTTTTCGTGTAAACGCTCGCGAGCGACTCGCAATGACGGTTGACGAAAATTCCTTCGAAGAGCTGTGGGAACACCTATTCGGAAAAGACCCGATTTCCTTCCCCCGCTATGATCATCGTTTGCGCAAATTGCGCGAAAAAACCGGCATGACCGAAGCCGTAATCGTCGGTGAGGCTCAAATCGGCGGCTATTCATGCATGGTCGGAGCGATGGACTCGAATTTTCTGATGGGCTCAATGGGCTCCGCGGTGGGCGAGAAAATTACTCGTCTTTTTGAAACGGCAACGGCTAAAAAATTGCCGGTCGTCTTATTTGCGGCATCCGGCGGTGCGCGTATGCAAGAAGGCATTGTGTCTCTGATGCAGATGGCCAAGACCGCTGCTGCAGTCGAAAGGCACAGCCGTGCCGGACTCCTCTATATCAGTGTGTTAACTGATCCGACCACCGGCGGCGTGACGGCTAGTTTTGCCTCGCTCGGCGACATAATACTCTCGGAGCCGGATACGTTGATCGGATTTGCGGGCAGGCGCGTTATTGAAGGAACCATCGCACAGGCTTTGCCGGACGATTTCCAGAGGTCAGAATTTCTGCAGAAGCACGGGTTCCTTGATATGATTGTCCCCCGAGATGAAATGAGAAGTCGCCTGACCTCGATATTGTCCTTGCATTCCGGTGAAAAAATCAAAAGTGCCGAAGCTAATGCACCACGCGGACGGATGCCCGCATCATCAAAACATCGCAGTTCGGGTTCGGAGTGCTTGGCAATCATTCGTCAGAAGGATCGCCCGACGCTGACGGACTATCTGCCGATGATTTTCACGGATATTCATGAAGTTCACGGCGATCGATATTTTGCGGACGATACCGCGATGTTTACCGGCGTAGCCCGACTCAACGGCAAACCGGTGACCGTGATCGGTCATCGCAAGGGTAAGACATTACTTGAGAATCAAGCATGCAATTACGGCATGCCACATCCGGAAGGCTATCGAAAAGCGCTCAGAGCGATGAAACAGGCCGAAAAATTCAATCGCCCGATTATCACATTTATTGATACCCCCGGTGCGTATTGCGGCGTAGGCGCCGAGGAGCGCGGGCAGGGAGAAGCCATTGCACGCAACCTCATGGAAATGATGCCGATTCGTGTGCCGATTATCAGTTTGGTCATCGGAGAAGGCGGCAGTGGCGGTGCGCTCGGAATTGCGGTGGCGGATGAACTGGCAATGACATCAAATGCCATCTACTCGGTTATCTCACCTCGCGGTTTTGCGTCACTGGTATGGAAAGACCCATCCCGAGAGAGTGAAGCTGCCGATACGGCTCACATTACTGCGATAGATCTCAAAAATCTGGGAATCTGCGATGTCATATTACCCGAGCCGGACGGCGGCGCGCACTCCGGTCCTGAGCGAATGGGTATGACAATCAAGACCTATTTGCTCGGCGCAGTTGAACGCATCGAAAAAGCGTATCAAAAGGATAAGGATAGCGCCTTGGAAGCCCGATATCAGCGTTTCCGTAAAATTGGCGATTGCGAATAAGCATGATAGAATGATGAGGCGGACGACAGTTCGCCTCATTTGCAATTTAGGAGAAATGACTTGCAACCCTCCCTGAAAAGCGCTTTGCGTCCTTACTTAAAAGAGACTATACTCGGACCGACCTTCAAGCTCTTTGAGGCCGCTCTGGAGTTGAGTTTGCCTATTTTCTTAGCTCGAATCATTGATCGGGGGATTGCTGAAAGGGACCATTCATTTATCATTCACACAGGATTAATTATGCTGGCGGTCATTTTTGCCGGCTTAATTAATGCAATTATTTGCCAGTATTTTGCTTCAGTCGCGGCTCAGGGTTTTGGAGATCGGGTTCGTCGTGATATCTTGAAACATGTTCAGTCGGCATCCATAAGTAGTCAATCACGAATCGGAGCAGAATCACTTATTGTACGTATGACATCGGATGTCAATTCTTTGCAGTTGGGCGTATCAATGCTCATCAGACTGGGTTCCAGAATTCCGTTTGTAATTATCGGAAGCGTGGGCGCGACATTCATCATTGATCGAACTTTAGCATTAATTCTTCTCGTAGGCGCTTTAATATTCGCGCTAATTATGACAATAGTCATCCGAAATTCATTTCCCTTATTTGACCGGGTTCAAGATCAACTGGACCACGTAGGCGTTATTGTTAAGGAGAGTGTATCCGGAGTCCGTGTTATTCGCTCATTCGGTCAGAAGCCGCGGCAACGCCGAAAAGTTTTCAATGCCGTAGATGAACATGAAAGGGCCGTCAAGCAGGTCGCTAAATGGTCGTCGATTATGAGCCCGGTCACACAGTGGGTCATGAATTTGTCGATTTGTGTATTGCTTTTTACGGGCGCACTTCGTATTGATGCCGGGCTGCTGACGGACGGAGAGTTAGTAGCGGTCTTCAACTATGTCGTGCAAATTCTGTCGGCACTAGTGGTAGTTGCCAATCTGGTGGTTATTTTCACACGAGCTTCAGTTTCAAAAAAGCGTGTTGAAGAAATATATGCGTTGCCGATGGACGATTCTCCGGAGGGCGTTCTGACGCTTCACGAAGACTTAACAGAAGATGGTCACATCGCTGAATCCATGACCGACGGTCCGTGTCCTGCTTCCGCATTGCGCCCGGGAGAAAATCGGGTCATAGCGGCTTCGTCGGCGCACGATGAAGTTCTGGCTTTTGAAAAAGTTTGCTTCTCGTATGGTGCTTTGAAAAATAAAGACAAAGCAACCATGACGCTTTCGGATATTGATTTTCGAATAAGCAAGGGACAAGTCCTCGGTATTGTGGGTACGACCGGATCAGGAAAATCTACCGTTTTGGCATTAGCCGCCGGTTTATATCGTCCATCATCCGGGGAGATCAGAATTATGGGACAAGACTCGTCATATCTTCCGGTCGAGCAAATTCGCGATAGTATCGGTGTAGTGCCGCAAAGCCCAAAACTTTTTGCCGGATCCGTAGCAGACAATCTTCGGTTCGGAAACAGCGAGGCGGACAATGATCTCTTGAAGGGGGCAGCAAAAACTGCACAGGCCTGGGAGTTTATTAAGCAATTGCCGGATCATCTTGAATCAAAGGTTGATACAAACGGCCGGAATTTTTCGGGCGGTCAAAAACAGCGAATAGCCATAGCGAGAGCCATAGCGAAAAACTCGCCGATTCTTGCGCTGGATGATGCCGCCTCAGCCCTGGACCGATTAACTGAATTCGCGCTTTATGAAGCCTTGCTTGAAGATGTAAAACTGAGTAAAAGAACGCTGGTTCTGGTATCTTCTCGTATTGCCGCGGTGGTTAAGGCAGATATAATTCTGGTTTTGGACGACGGTGCGCAGGTCGGATTGGGAACCCACGAGGAATTATTTGATTGCTGCGCTCCATACCGCGAAATGGCAGAATCTCAGCATGTCGAAAGGCAGGTGAGATAATGGCCAAAAACGCTTCGCTTCTTCAGGGGATGGGGAATTTGTCTCCGGATGCCGATACATTGTCTCAAGTCAATGCAAAACCTTCGCTGAAGGTATTTTTGCGAATACTGAGTTCATCTGAACGTTCAAAGATATTATTATCGATGATTACGTTTTTTTCTTTGATTGGATGCGGTCTTCAAGTTTATGCGCCATATTTTGTTCGGCGTACGATTGATCTTATGACCCAGGCAGATCGTGTAATCATTGGTAATGATTTCTCGGTGCGAGTCAACCTTAATATGAGTCGGATTACAAAGCATCTTTTATTTCTGGTCGTGATCTATACCTTGAGTTTTTTCATGCTGTGGCTGATGAATACGATGGCTGCATATATTGCGGCTTCGGTCGCTTCCTCTTTGCGCAAACAACTTTATGAGAAATCGGACCGTTTACCGATTGGATTTTTTGATCGTTCGCGTGACGGCGAATTGGAGACACGCTTCGTATACGATATCGATGCGATATCAGAAGGGATGCTTCAGGGCTTAGTCCAGCTATTTTCGCTGATCATTATTATTGCCGGAACACTCGGATTTATGTTTGCGCTTAGTTTTCGAATGACGCTTATTATTATCCCTCTGGCCGTAATGACCGTTATCATCGCGACTCAGTTGGCCAAGCGCACTTCGAAGCAATTCTCCCGTCAGCAGGCTTTGGTCGGGGAATTGAACAGCTTGTCTGATGAAGCGTTCACCGGGCAAAGAGAAATCAAGCTATTCAATTACAGGGAGTTGATTGAGACGCGATTTAATGCTTTGAGTTCCGACTTGTATCGTGTGGCTCAGAAAGCGCAGTTTTACTCATCGCTTCCGAATCCGACCACACGCTTCATGAATTATTTGGTCTATATACTAATCGCAACGGTCGGTGTTATTTTTGGCGGGCTTTCTGTCGGACAGATTTCTGCGTTTATTCTCTACTGGAATAATTTTTCGAAACCGATTAATGACTTTACAAATGTCACTGCTCAAATTATGGCGGCGTTTGCATCGGCTGAGCGTGTTTTTCGTGTTATCGATATGCCCGATGCCGTGGGAAACGGCTCGCGAGGCCCATTGCGCGAGGAAGATTTTGCGCCGCTCACGGAGAGACAATCGTCGAATCCAGTTGCCGGGCATGTTGTCTTTGAACACATATATTTTTCATATACTCCCGATAAACCATTGATATCGGACGTATCTTTGGAGGTTCAGCCCGGTCAGACCGTTGCCGTGGTCGGGCCGACCGGAGCCGGAAAGACGACTTTGATCAATTTATTGTTACGCTTCTATGATGTCCAGTCCGGAGTCATCCGCATTGACGGCCAAGATACGATGCAAATGAGCAAAATCGATTTGCGTCGCCGGTTTGGTATGGTACTCCAGGATACATGGCTTTTTTCGGGAACGATTCGTGACAACATTAAATTCGGATGCCCCGAAGCAACAGACGATGCGATGATTAAAGCCTCAAAAGCGGCACATGCGCACGGATTCATTAAGCGTCTGCCCGATGGATACGACACTGTTATTGAGGGTTCGGGAACGGGTATTTCAGAAGGCCAAAAGCAGTTGCTTGCGATTGCGAGAGTCATACTCGCCGAGCCGTCGATACTCATACTGGATGAAGCAACCAGTTCGGTGGATTCGCTGACGGAACATCGTGTGCGAGATGCGTTTGAGGTGCTCATGCGCGGTCGAACCAGCTTTGTTATCGCACATCGACTGTCAACTATTCGCAATGCGGACCTCATTATTGTCATGCAAAACGGTAATATTGTCGAAAACGGTACGCATGAAGAACTAATAGAAAAGAGAGGTGTATATGCCGCGATGAACGGATTCGAAAAAATACAAGGGGCACGGACATAAAACCCTTATTGTTAGACTGAATTCACAGATAATGGCGCTGTTATGGTAGAATCAAGCAATGTGAGTCCATATAAAAAGCCAAAAGCTACGCTTCCAAAACAGAATTAAGAAAGGAAATAGTAATGCTTTTGCATTATAGAAGGTATTGATTATGAGAATCAAACTTAACGCCATCGCTGTAATTTTCGTTGTATCCTTGATGTTATCTCTTTCCGCTTGCGGAAAGAAGCCGATCACCGCCGAAAAATATCAGAAGGTGATGACTGATGCCGGATTGACGGTTGAAGTCGGCGAGGACATGCAGGAGGGCGTCGAATCCTATTATCTGGCTTCTGATTTAACCCGGTTAAGCTATCTGGAATTCTATGAATCCAAGGACGCTGCGAAGGAGAAATTTGATGACGCCTTAAAAGATATGAAGGATATGGAGGCGGAGATTAATGCTTCGGCTGACGGTGTCGCTGCAAATTTCAAGGTGGAGACGTCCGAGTCATCCGGGGTCAACAAACTGACTGCGAGTATGGGCTCCGAGGATGCCGGATACGGATATGATAAGGTCGTCATCATTCAGGTCGATAACATGCTTATTTTGGTTCATGCATTTTCTGAGGGTGAGGGTGGAACCAAATTAGTTGATGACTTGGTAGAAAAATTAGGATACTGATCCGGGTGTGTCATCACTCTGTTTTCTTGAGGTTGTCGTGATGCGTTTTATTATCATACGGATGCGTTACCTGAAAATGACATAAAAACGCAAGCAAATTGTTTCAGATTCAAGAAATTATGATATAATTGAATAAAATATGTGTTTGTCACGTTTTAAGTAAGGAAGAGGTGTAATATGCAGAAAGCAAAGAAATTATTCGCATTAGTTCTGGTTTTGGTGATGGGTTTTTCGTTGGCAGCTTGCGGAAAGAAGCCGATTGATTCGGATGACTTCGAGGATATCATGGATGATCTGGATTACAATGTCTATGAAGAGTCCGATCCCGGCAAGAAGATTGATGAAGCATGGTATGCCTATGATGACGACTATGAGTATGTCGTCATGCTTCAGTATTATGAGGACAAGGATGATGCCAAAGATGAAATCGACGATATGATCGAAGATATCGAAGAGGCTAAGAAAGAAAAGGACTTCGACGGCAAAATCAAGAAGAGTGGTATGGGCAGTTATAAGAAGATCGTCGTTAACGGCGAGTTTGAAGATGATGTGGATGATTTCTATGGTGAAATGTATGCCGTCATCATCCGTTCGGATGAAATGATTCTCATGGTCGCTGCTCAAGACACCGGCAAGTCTGATATTAAGGAAGTCGATAAAGTCGTTAAGGAACTTGGTTATTAATCTTTTCCGTATTCACGATGTATTATGACTCATGCGAGCCCGGCACATGCCGGGCTCGTTTTTCTTTGCTCCGGAGTTTCATCGGCATGAGAATTTCGGAATTGGAAAGCGGTGATTTTTTATTTCATCATCGTAGTGATATAATTCACTTGTTTGATGCCGCTGTGTCAACCGCCTTGAGTCTTGTAATTATTTCCGAGTCAATAATAATAAACATGGAGGCTTTCTATGAAAACGACATGGACCAGAGTCATTTCCGGAATTCTTTTGATGAGTCTGATTTTTTCTGCAAGTGCGTGCCAACGCGAGCATTCTTCTGATGAAGACGATAATGACCAGGTTGTCGAGCCGATTGATTTTGATGACTTCGTAGATATCATGGACGATTTGGGTTATGGTATGTATAAAAATTACGCGGGCGAAAATGTTGATGAAGCGTATTACGCATACAGTGAAGATTATAAATATGTTGTCATGGTTGAGTATTATGATGAGAAGAGCGATGCCAAAGATGAAATCAATGATATGATCAAAGAACTTGATGAAGCAAAGAGAGACGAGGACTTCGAGGGCTCCATCAAGAAGAGTGGCAAGGGAAATTATAAGAAGATCGTCGTTAACGGTGAATTTGAAGATTATGTGGATAATTTCTATGGTGAGATGTATGTCGTCATCATCCGTTCGGATGAAATGATTCTCATGGTCTTTGCTCAAGACACCGGCAAATCTTATATCAAGGAAGTCGATAAGGTCGTAGAGGAACTTGGATATTAATAGTATCCGTATTCACGTTGTATTATGACTCATGCGAGCCCGTCTCAATACAATGGCCACGTTTTAGTGTCAGCTTTTAATCATTGAGGTGCACGTCAAGACTCGAATTCAGATTGCATTGCTGCGCCGGCGGAAGGCTCAGAAGAGAGATTGCCTCGCTTCAGCCAAGGTCCGGAAATGGAAAAATAACGGCAAATCCACCGAAATTAAGTTTTCTTGCCGGTAAATTCTTCCTCTCAAGGACTGTTTAATGCCGAAACTACCGGCAAAACCTCGTCCACGCGACACTTTTGCCGGTATTTCCACGTCTTCTTGCGTTCATACTTACTCTAATCTATCTGGAACGTTCCTCATTCAACTTTGTTACAACTCTTTTGAGGCAACCTCGTTTTTCTTTGCTCCGGAGTTCCATCGGCATGGGAATTTCTGTAATTGGAAAGCGGTGATTGTGCATTTCATCGTCGCTGTGATTGTGATATAATTCATCTGTTTGATGCCGTTGCGTCAACCACTTTGACTCTTGTAATTATTTCCGAGTCAATAATAATAAACATGGAGGCTTTCTATGAAAACGACATGGACCAGAGTCATCACGGTTATACTTTTATTGAGTTTGAGTTTTTCGATAACTGCTTGTCAGCGCAAGAGTTTTTCTTTGGACGAGTTTGTTGATATTTCTGATAAAAACGGCATTGACCAGGTCGTCAATATGGTCGGTTCAGAAGAGTATGAAATTGCTGAATTCTCGAGGGGTACGACGGATACATATACACTTCAGTATGTACGCTATGTGACCGCTGACGCGGCGCAGGCAAAGTATGATTCTATCCGTGATGGGTATAAGTTGTTGATGGATGATATTGCCTCCGATCAGGATATGACGCTCATTTCTACGGATCAAGACAGTATGCAACGGATGGTCATATCAGTAAGTTATACCGATGAGTACGGTCAGGATAAAGGTGTATACGCGGCGACAGTTTTGTTTGACGATGTTTTGATCGATATGGCGGCAAACGCCAACGACTTGACGGCCATAGAAAAGATTGACGGAATACTTAAGGATTTAGGATACTATTATTAAGTATCAAGCATTGATTCGCTGAAACTCACGGATTAAATATGACTAAGAATGGTCAATTAATCTCACAATATTTGGTATTTTTGACAATTTTTGCCTGATTGCGTTTACTTACGAATTTGTATGTGTTATAAATAGTCCTGTTGTGTTACACGAACCATACAATATATTTGAAAGAGGTAAGTAAATGAAAAAATTAATAGCACTGATTATGAGTGCTCTCATGATGTTTGCAATCGTCGGATGCGATAACGATGACAAGAAATCCGACAAGAAGTCAGAAACGACCATCGAAGAGACGACCGAAGAGACCACTCAAGCAACCACCGAGGCAACCACCGAGGCAACTACCGAGTCAACGACAGAAGCAACAGAAGAATCTGTTGATACTTCTGAGTCCGTTTCAGATGAGAGTTCTGAAGGATTGTTGGGCGATTTTGGCACGGGTGAAATTAGTCTTTCCGAATCGGGCATGGCTCTTTATCAGCCTTTGGCAGATGCGGGTTTTTTGATCGAAAGTATTCCTGCTGAGGATTTGGTCGGTTCGGGCATTGTTTTGGTCGAAGGTTTCTACGGCATGTCAAAGACTTTCGATCAGATCGCAATGTACTTTCAGGTAGAGGATGTATCGACGCTTGACGCGGCGTTTGCAGAGTTTACGGAAGGCATGGGAATGGGAATGTCGGAAGGAGACGTTAACACTGAAATGGGCACGGTCACACGTGGCGATATCGAATTCCAAACGGTCGAGATGCAAGGACAAGTTATCTATTTCTGTAAAGATGTAAAGACTAAGTCCATTTTTGTAGTCATGGCAATGGATGCGACTACGGCAGAGGGCATTCTGGAGATCGTCGGGTACTGATTCTTTTGATCCATGTTATTAATGTTACTAATAGAAATCCGCCTGATTTTTGGGGCGGATTTTTTCTTTGACGAAACCTGAATTGTGCGTACAAGAATTCTTTATTTTTGGTAATATGGAACGGTCTGAAGAATTTACAAGAGGTGTTTATTTATGATATATACTGTGACATTGAATCCGGCGATTGATAAAGTCATTTTTCTTAAGGGATTTATTGCTAAGGGCATGAATCGCGCTGAAAGAACAGTCTCTTATCCGGGCGGCAAGGGAAACAATGTGGCTCAAGTGATCCATCAAATGGGCGGCCAAGTGATGGCGCTTGGCTTTGTATCCGGTACGGCCGGACGTTTTGTGGAAGACGCGTTGGCACGCAAAGGCGTGCGGTTCGATTTTGTGCATACCACCGGAGAGACAAGGACGAATACGAAAATTATCGATGAGCTGGATTCTTGCTGTACGGAGGTCAACGAGCCCGGGCCCGCGATTACATCGACCGATTTGTTGATGCTTGAGAATAAAATGCTGAAGTTGGTCCGAGAAAAGGACGTCGTTGTTCTCTCGGGAAGTCTCCCGTCGGGAGTCAGCGATGATATTTACCAGAAATGGATTTTAGTGCTCAAGAATCTTAAGGTTCGTGTTATTCTCGATGCGGATGGCGAGGCGTTGCGTCTTGGCATTCAGGCTGTACCGAGAGCGGTGAAGCCGAATATATACGAATGGAAGCGCTTGTTTTCTCAAGACAACTCAATTATCGCGCCGTTGGACATTGCTCGAATGGGCGCGCTGTATGCTAAAAAAGGCGTGAAGTATCAGATGGTATCATTGGGTAAGAACGGTGCGGTTCTCATTGATAAAGAGCATGCTTATTATGCACGGCCATTTCATGTTGATGTCGTGAATACGGTTGGTGCCGGGGATGCGATGACGGCGGCATTGGCGATGGGCATCCATGATCGATCGAACTCGGAGCAACTTCTTCGTATCGGGAGTGCCTATGCAATCGCGACGGTTGCTTCATCACAGTATGAGAGTTTGACCATCGCGGCGGCTTCTGAAATTGCTGAAAATTTAGAGATCGAAACCTTATACTAGAGATTATTCCGTCGGGTGCGATGCGCGCGCTGGATTTTGAAAGATTTCTCAATGAGATTGTTGATGCATTAATTCAAATGTCGGCCTGTGCCGACATTTTTCGGTCCAGCCACTTTACATGATGCCTTTTGCGATGTAGAATTAGAACAAACGTTCGGTTTAAAAGATGGGCGAGGCGCAATGGTATGGATATTTACGAGAAGTTGACGATATTGTCGGATGCGGCGAAGTACGATGTCGCTTGTACCTCGAGCGGTGTGAATCGTAGTGGCCGCCCAGGGATGACGGGTAATGCAACCGCAGCAGGAATTTGTCATAGTTTTGCCGCTGACGGCAGATGTATCTCTTTGCTTAAGGTCTTGATGAGCAATGCCTGCGTTTATGATTGTAAGTATTGCGTGAACCGAGTTTCTCGTGATACACCGCGAACATCGTTTGCGCCGAGAGAGCTTGCGGACCTGACGATGGCATTCTATCGGCGCAACTATATTGAGGGGCTCTTTTTGAGTTCGGGTGTGTTGAGGGATCCGGATTATACTATGGAGCATATGCTTGAGGCCATTACATTGTTGCGAGAAGAATATCGTTTTAATGGCTACATTCACGTGAAGACGATTCCCGGAGCAGGTGAAGAATTGGTTCGCCGCATGGGTTTTGTGGTAGATCGAATGAGTGTAAATATCGAGTTGCCGACCGAGTCCGGGTTGGCGCTTCTTGCACCACAGAAGAGTGCATCGGCCATCATGCGACCGATGGCACAGATCAGCCAAGGCGTGACGCAGAATCGATCGGAGCTCGCGTTGTATCGACACGCGCCGAAATTCGCTCCGGCGGGTCAAAGTACGCAGATGATTGTTGGGGCGACGCCGGAGAGCGACTATCAAATTCTCAGGCTATCACAGGGGCTTTACAGGACATATCAGCTGAAGCGTGTGTTCTTTTCGGCATATACACCGATTGTAGAGGACAACCACCTTCCGAGTGTGCGTTCGGCACCGCCTCTGTTACGAGAGCACCGCTTATATCAGGCAGATTGGCTGATGCGGTTTTACGGGTTTAAGGCGGAGGAATTGGTTTCTCCCGATCGACCGAATATGAATCTTGCCATAGATCCGAAGTGTCACTGGGCCGTGAATCACATGGAAGAGTTTCCGGTTGAGGTTCTGACGGCACCGTATGGTGTTCTTTTGAGAGTGCCGGGAATCGGAGTCAAGAGCGCACAGCGCATTATCGAGACCCGGGCTCACACAAGATTGACGTTCGAAGGGTTGAAGAAGATCGGTGTCGTGCTGAAGCGTGCGCGCTACTTTATCACGTGCGCCGGCAGGACAGATGAATATGTGATTATGGAGCCGGACGCAGTCCTACAGGGTTTGCTCTCTTTGCGAGAAATCGAGAAGCGGACCAAGATTGACAGTAGACAAATACAGATCGGCGAATTGGGATTGCCTGAACCGAAGATAACTAAGATCGACACGGATGATTTTCGTTTTCTGACAGAAGGGTACCCCCAGGCGGCACTTCCCGCACCGGTACCGAGAGGAGCATCGTATGAAAGAAGAAGTGAATTTGGTATATATATATGATGGTAGTTTGGAAGGTTTCCTTTGCTGTGTATACAGTAGTTACGCCTATAAGCAGATGCCTTCTCGGATAGCGACGACTCGGGGGCAATCACAGCTTTTTGAGGATACGGAATGGATTAAGACCGATTTTTCTCATGCGGGCAAAGTCTATGATTCGATTGGGCTGAAAGTCGGACCGGAAGCGCAGGATTATGTTCGGGAGGCATTTCTGACTTGCATGCCGGATAAAGAGATGCTCATATTCCGATTTATTCGAATGGCTTACCGGCATGGGCGCAAGATTTTGGGTTGCTTGACGGATGAACCGATGTGCACGATCAACAAGGGGATTTTGCACCTCAAGAGAGAGGCCCACCTACTCATGGGATTAATTCGCTTCCACGTGTACGATAAGGTTATGGTGGCTTGTATTACGCCGAAGAATCAGGTGCTGCCCTTGATTGCAAATCACTTTGCCGATCGATATCCGGGAGAGGTATTTATGATATACGACAAGACGCACCACATGGCTTTGGTCCATAACCATGAAGGCTGCGTTTTGACTGCGATGGAGGCGTTTGATTTGCCGCCGGTCGATGATAGTGAAAAAGTATATCAATTACTTTGGCAGCGTTTTCATGAAACGATTGCGATTGAGGAGCGCCGTAATCCCGGATGTCAGATGAATATGATGCCCAAGAGATATTGGAAAAACCTGACAGAATTTCAATGAGGTTTGATTTTTGAACATCTAAAAGCGTGATATACTTAGAACAGTATTTTGGAGGGCTTTTTCAGTGTCAAAAAAAAAGAACATCGTATTGATCGGCATGCCGGGATCAGGGAAAAGCACAATTGGTCTGTCTTTGGCCAAGACGCTTTTCGTGCGTTTTATAGACACGGATATGATGATTCGAGATATTGAAAAGAGATCGCTCCAGGCTATTATCAATGAGAGCGGACAGGCATATTTTGAAAACCGGGAAAACGAAGTCGTTCGATCCATAACGGGACGGACGCTGGTCATCGCGACCGGAGGTAGTGCCGTATTGCTGCCGGAGGCCATGGCGCATCTCAAAAAGATCGGCCGGATCGTTTACCTCCAAGCTCCCCTGACGCTGATTGAAAAACGTCTCTGGAACATCAAGACACGCGGAATCTTATTAGAAAAAAATCAATCGATTCAGGATATGTATAGAGTGAGAGAGCCGCTTTATCGGCAGTATGCCGACATAATCGTGCCGGTTGAAGGGAAGACACCGGAAGAAGTAGTCGAGACGATTATTTCCTCATTGGGATTGAAGCCTCGCGGGGCACTATAGTCGCATTAGGTGGTTCAATATCAATTTAAAAGTCGTGTGCTCAGCTCACGACTTTTCTTTGTTTTGCCGCTCGGTAATGGCCTTTTCGATCATCATATCTTTAACTTTCATCAGACGTGTAATGGCACTTCGTTCACTTTCGTCAAGTTTCATGGTGATGAAGCGTATGGCCTCTTGATATTTGGGTATCATGACGTGTTCGAGTGCATTGACGCGACGGCGGGTTTTTTCAATTTCGGAAGCCATTAGTTGACAGGATTTCTCAAGTTCCGCCAGGCGTATGATATCAGGCATAATATCGGATATGGATGCAATAGTATCGTCCAACTCGGCATTGGTAAACGCAAATCCATAAGAGTAGATGTCGCCCGGGTCCGATGAACGAAACTGAGCAGTGAACTGCGGCACACGAACGCTCATAATGTTTTTTTCTTCAATTGTGAGGCTCATGGATTGCTTTGGAAACAGAAGCGAGGTCGCAATAACTTCATCTCGAATCATCGACCTTGCCAACGACATGTGGCGATTAGCGCTGCGGATTTTATCTTCGAGCGCGACACGAAGCCTCTTGTTCTCGGAAATCGCTTCCATAAATTGACGCATCAACTCGTCGCGCTTGTCTTTGAGCAGCTTATGCCCGCGTCTTGCGGTGGTAAGACGCTTTTTGAGCCGTGTCAATTCCATTCGAGTTGGGTTAAAGGTCATTCCGGCCATAACGGATTCTATCTCCCTTGCGGATCACCGGTGTCTCTCCGGTATATTTATGCGTCGTAATACTGATCCAAAATCTTGTCGCTGATGCGCTTGTGCTCGCTTCGAGGTAAAATACGCAAGAGCTTCCAACCCAAGTCCAGAGTCTCTTCAATACTCCGATCAGTGGCAAAGCCTTGAGAAATATATTCTTTCTCGAAAGTATCGGCAAACTTGGCATATAGTTTGTCCATATCGGTCAGCGCCGCTTCGCCGAGGATGACCATCAACTCTTTGGCGTCCTTACCTCGGGCATATGCCGAGAAAAGCTGGTTCATGGTGTTTGAATGATCCTCGCGGGTCTTGCCGTCACCGATTCCTTTATCTTTGAGACGAGACAGAGAAGGAAGTACGTCGATTGGTGGCATAATGCTCTTTCGATATAGCTCGCGGCTCAAAATGATCTGGCCCTCCGTGATATATCCCGTCAAATCAGGAATCGGATGGGTCTTATCATCTTCCGGCATCGACAGGATCGGAATCAAAGTGATGCTGCCGTCTTTACCTTTTTGACGACCGGCTCTTTCGTATAAAGAAGCCAAGTCGGTATACATGTAACCCGGATAACCGCGTCTTCCCGGCACTTCCTTACGAGCGGCGGAAACCTCTCGAAGGGCATCTGCATAGTTAGTGATGTCGGTCATGATAACCAGCACATGCATGTTCATAGTGAAAGCAAGATACTCAGCGGCAGTCAGAGCCATTCGAGGCGTTGCAATACGCTCGATGGCCGGATCATTAGCCAGATTAATGAATAAGACGGTACGATCAATCGCACCGGTCTCGCGAAAGCTTTCCATAAAGAAATTGGCTTCCTCGAAGGTGATGCCGATGGCGGCAAAGACAACCGCAAAAGGCTCCTTCGTACCCAGAACTTTTGCCTGACGAGCAATCTGAGCAGCAAGATTCGCGTGCGGGAGACCGCTTCCGGAAAAAATCGGGAGTTTTTGACCACGTACAAGGGTGTTCAGTCCATCGATGGCAGAGACGCCGGTTTGTATAAACTCCATTGGGAAATTACGAGCGGCCGGGTTCATCGGTGTGCCGTTGATGTCCAGACGCGCCTCGGGGATAATTGCGGGACCGTCGTCAATGGGCTTGCCCATACCGTCGAAAATTCGACCGAGCATATCCGAAGACACCGGAAGTTCAAGTTGTCTTCCCAGAAAGCGAACCTTACTGTCAGATAGGTTAATACCCGCGCCGCTTTCGAACAGCTGAACCAATGCATCTTCACCGTTGATTTCCAACACTCGGCAACGGCGGACTTCACCGTTTGCCAATTCAATTTCTCCGAGTTCGTTATAGCTGACATCCGTGACAGATTGGACTAACATCAGCGGACCGGCGACTTCTTTAATGGTACGATACTCCTTTGGCATCAAAAACCCTCCTTCTCGATCGTCTCGGCAATTTCGTGAACTAACTCGGATTCGATGGAATCCGCTTCTTCACGGATGAGGTCCTCTGAAACATATTTGAAACGCCCGATTTTTTCGCGAATCGGCAAGTTGACAATATTTTCAATGTCGGCCCCAAACTCGAGTGCTCCGGATGCTTTATCGTAATATAGTAAAATCAACTTCATCATCAAAAACTGCTTATATGGCGAAGTGTGTGTATCGATTTCGTGAAAAGCCAGTTGATGCAAAAAGTCCTCGCGGATAGACCTTGCGACTTCCATCTTTAAACGATCTGCAGGCGACAGGGCGTCCATTCCGACCAGTTTTACAATTTCTTCAAGCTCGGCTTCTTCCTGCAAGATGAGAAGAATTCGAGCGCGGAAAGCATTCCAATCGGCGGCGACATTTTCGTTAAACCACGATGACAATGAGTCTGAATATAAGGAGTAACTCGTCAGCCAGTTAATTGCCGGGAAATGGCGCTTGTAAGCGAGCTGCGCATCAAGCCCCCAGAAGACCTTGACTATTCGAAGCGTCGCCTGTGAAACCGGTTCGGAAATATCACCACCCGGCGGCGATACGGCGCCGATAGCGGACAGTGAACCTTCTCGGTCCTCGCTTCCCAATATGCTGACACGCCCTGCCCGCTCGTAGAACTGAGCCAAGCGGCTGGCCAGGTACGCAGGGTATCCTTCTTCGCCGGGCATTTCCTCGAGGCGACCCGACATCTCTCGCAAGGCTTCAGCCCAACGCGAAGTCGAGTCGGCCATGAGCGCGACGGAAAAGCCCATGTCGCGGAAGTATTCGGCAATAGTGATTCCTGTATATATGGAAGCCTCTCGAGCGGCAACCGGCATGTCTGAAGTGTTTGCAATCAGTACCGTGCGCTTCATCAGTGATTCCCCGGTATTGGGGTCTATCAGCTCTGGGAATTCGTTAAGAACATCGGTCATCTCATTGCCGCGTTCTCCGCATCCTATATAAACAATAATATCGGCTTGCGCCCACTTGGCTAACTGATGTTGTGTGACGGTTTTACCGCTTCCGAAAGGACCCGGAATCGCGGCGACGCCGCCCTTAGCCAAAGGGAATAGACTATCAATAACACGCTGTCCGGTAATGAGCGGCATGGTCGGAGCGAATTTTTTCTTGTAAGGACGACCGATACGAACCGGCCAACGCTGATATAGATTAAGGCTATGGATTTGGCCTTTTGCATCTTCCAGATCTGCGATGACATCATCGAGCTTGTGTTCGCCGTCTTGGATACGCACAAGCGTTCCGGAAAGACCAGGCGGAACAAGAATTTTGTGCTTCACAATATTGGTTTCATTGACATATCCGAGCGTGTCGCCTCCGGTCACCGTATCGCCGGCGTTTGCCGTCGCAATAAAGTTCCAGATTCTGTCGCGGTTCAGAGAAGGCACTTCGACACCTCGTTCAAGATTATTGCCGCTGACGGCCATAATCTCTTCCAGAGGTCTTTGGATACCGTCAAAAATACCGCCGATTAATCCCGGGCCGAGTTCGACCGAGAGTGGTACACCGGTCGATTCAACCGGCTCGCCGGGACGAAGGCCGGAGGTTTCTTCATATACCTGAATCGACGCGCGGTCATCGTGGATTTCGATAATCTCGCCAATCAGACGCTGATTGCTGACTCGAACCACATCAAACATGTTGGCGTCCCGCATGCCTTGGGCAACGACCAAAGGACCGGATATTTTCAGAATCGTACCATTACTCATTTGTCTGCTCCTCATATCATTCTTAGATGTCCGCAATTCAGAATTTCGGACTATTATGTATCTTTTAATATATCGCTTCCGACCGCTCGCTCGACGGCATCGGAAATGGCTTTCATACCAATATTGAAATCGCCGGACACACCCGGAATCGGAACAATTACGGGTAACTGACGGTCTTTATACCGGTCAATATCATCCTTAAGGGATATGGCAAGAGCCTCGGTAATCAATATAATTGCATATTGATTGGAAGCCAGGTTGTGAAGCGTCTCAGAAGGGTCAGGCATCTGATCCAACGTGAAAAGCTCAAGTCCGACGGATGCAAATCCGGATATACTGTCGCGGTCACCCATTGCGGCAATCTTATACATAAATTCTCCTTAGCCTCTGTCGAATCTCTTCTTGTGAACTTTGCGCCAGTTTGCCGGCCAGAATTAAGCGGATATTTTTGATTTCTGCCTCCTTAAAAAGGAAAAATGCAATGAGAGGGTTCGCACCGAGTGCTTCGAAGCGAATCGGCTCGAGCGACGATAGGATTCGATCCTCAAAATGCCGTTCGAAATCAATCGGGGAAGTCTTAAGAATATCCACTTGTGCTGCATACCGCGTTGTTTTCAGGTATCGGAATAATTCATTAAATCCTTTTGCGGAGGACTCAATTAATGAATTACGATCTAAAGATGAGCAATTGCCTATGGCGGCATTTAGAAAGTCCTTATTCTTGCCGAGCATGGCGCTGCGAAAAGCGATTTTGATATTAGACAGAGCGCAGAGCGTATCTACAATATGTCGAACCAGTGGCTCTCTTACTTCATTTGCTGCACCATTCATGCCGTCAATCGCGGCACGATCGATAATGATGTCCGCTAATTGGCCGTCGCGAGTCTCACTCAATGCATCATATGCTTGTTTGAGAACTGTTGAAAACGGCTCGGGGAGAAGAGAAAAATGATTTTCAAAAAATGCTTCTTTCATGAGTTTCCGGGGAATTAGCGCCGGCCGAATAAAATAGCGATCCACTTGAAGCTCGCTCAACGAACACTTTAGTCCCGCCTTGAGATTGTGATAGTCGTTGCGAAGTATGAACGGCTTGAAGATGTTGATATCAGGGGCAAATTCGACCAAAAAATCCCACACTTCCTGCATCGCGTCATCAAGCATTTGGGGAATGAGCGATATGTCTGCCGGGGTCTTCCAGCCCTTTGAAGAAAGCACAGCCAATGCCGCAATAGCATCCGGCGCAGAGATGAGTAGTGAGTAATCAGCGTCGCTTAGCAAGGCGCGCTGCATAATTCGCGCGGCGGTTACCGAATATGCATAATGAGACTCGCTGACTTTACCTTTCAACAGTTGACTCCTTTTCAAGTGGTGGTTAATTTGCTTTTTGATTCATCGGAGAAGAGTATTGCTCCGATGGTATCACTAAGTTGGTCGAGGTGTTCACGGATTAGCGCGTCCGGAGTACCGTTATACTCCACGAGTTCGCACTTCACGATACAACCGGCGTCAAAATTACCCGGCTGATCGGAGAGCATGATCGCAGTACCGATGTCGGAAGCAAGCTTCTCAATGAAGTTTGAAGGCATTCGTTTTAAGTCATTTTCGGAAAGGATAAGCGTTGCCGGCTGGTGGACGCCGATAAGTGACTGACCGACAAATTTCGAAATCATATGAAACGCTTCTTCCGTCGACATATTCACAATGATCTCTCTCGCCTTAAGGATACAATCATCGATCAGACGCCCCTTCTCGGTAAGCATGCGCTTTCCGGAGAGGGCTTTGGCGGCGGATTCACTTTTGAAACGGAGTCGCTCCAAATTAATATCGGCTTCAGCACGGAGTCGCTCGCACTCTAAAGTCGCAGCAGCTGCTTTTCGCTCGAAAATGAGTCGAGCCTCTTCGTTGGCACGCTCAATCCGTGATGCGGCGGACGCATTGGCATCGCTAATGATTTTGTTGGTGATCAGATCCAGTGATGACATCTTTATCTCCAATCAGAGCCCGAGGCGGTTGATGTTCAAGACCATCAGCATTGATGCGATGAAGCAAAGCAATGCATAGAATTCGACGAGTGTCGCGGATACGATGGCTTTGCCGGATTCTGAAGGCTTCTGTGCGACGATGTTCACGCCGGTTACGGTGACTCGGGCTTGCATCAGAGCCGAAATCAGTCCTCCGACGGCGATTGGCATACAAGCAAAGAAATAGAGAAGACCTTCGGTTAATGACAAGTCAGGACTTCCCCCCAGAAGACCGATGTTCAACATGACCATAACCGTGACGACCAGGCCATAAAGCCCCTGAGTACCGGGCATGAGCTGAAGAATCAGAAGTTTCGAGAATTTGGAAGGATCATCAATCATAACAGGAGCCGAAGCCTCGCCTGTCATGCCGACACCTTTCGCTGAGCCGATACAAGTGAGCGTAACCGAAAGAGCCGCTCCGGTCAGGGCAAGAATGATACCTAAGAATCCCATTTTAAATTTCCTCCTTGATTTTGAAGTGTTTGGTCGCAGTAGCAAATGGCTTATAAGCCCTGCCGCCGCCTTCGTAAAACTTGCTGAAGAATTCGACGTATTGCAGTCTGTTAGTATGTACATAGGCGCCGAGCGCACTAATGCCGAGGTTAATCGCGTGACCGAACAGGAAGACCGGAACAAAGATAAAGACGCGCACGATACCACTTCCGAGAGCCGTACCGATTGTATTAAATACTTCGCCGACGATGCCGGTAACTAAACCGAGCGCCATGAGACGTGAATACGATAGGATATCGCTGAAATAGGCGGATATGCCGTAAAGGCTTGCGACACCGCCCATTATTTTGCCCGGGATGGATGGTTTGTCACGTCCCTGCGTCAAAACCAATCCAATTGCCCCGCCGATCGCAAGCCATTTGCCGATGGAGTTGAGCGGGGCACCGGTCGGAATGACCGCATTTAAAATAATCAGAATAAAACCTGCAAAGACGACCCACCAGAGGCCGACGTCAAAAAATGCGCCCAAACGTTGCCCATGACGGAACATATTGACGAATTTGAGCGCCAATCCGGCCAGTATGTGAATAAAACCAAGAATCATGCTGATAATAAGTAGCCTCATCGGGTCTTCGACCGGGTTAAACCAGAAAGCCCTAAGCGCTACATCGGAATTAAAAAAATTGTGCCCGATCGCATATACCGCATTACCGAAAAAACTGCCGAAGAGTAGTCCCCACACTACGGAGGACAGCCCGCAGTACATAAACATGAGCATGCTTTTCCGTGTTGTGCCCTCCGGTTTCTTAATTCGAAGAACTAAAAAGGTGCCAAGAGCCAGCAATAAGCCATAGCCGGCATCAGACAACATGACGCCGAAAAAGAGATAGTAGAAAAAACTCATGACCGGATTCGGGTCGATGTCTTTTCTCGTCGGCGGACTATATGTCATGACAATATCTTCAACCGGAGATACCAGTATGTTATTTGAGAACTGAGCCGGAACCAATTCATCTTCCGCAGGATCCTCGATATCAACCACAATATCAAACTTGCATTCGAGTACGGACCGAATATTTTCGGAGACGGACGAAGGCACATAACCCGATAAAACAAATGCCTTTTGTGTGAAAAGCAGATGGTCCAACATACGGTACTTTTCCATACGCATATTTAGATAATCGAGAAGAAAATAGAGTGAAGGCAGATGGTCAACATATGAAGAAAGCTCTATTTCAGCTTGAGAAATAGCATCCTCAGATGCCTTGATGCGAGATTTGAGTCGATCGATACGATGCTTGGGGGGATGAGATGTCGGATCGGTAGGCACAATAAATCCGATGGTTCGAAGCGTTGACTCAACCGCAGAAGCATCGGATTTGTGAGTAATGAGACAAAGGTTAGATATCATCTTGGAGGTATGAACCCACTCGATCAGATAGGGCGGGACGGATATTTCGGTACCGGTCTCTTCGGAGTTATACAACTTGCCATAAGCCTCTTGAAAAGCGTCGTTAAAACGCAAATCGCTCCACAAGCCCTGTAACGTTCCGATAAAAGCCACCGTCTTTTCGGTGCCGCTGTATTGCATCGGTATATCCAGCGACTGCCAAGGCAATATTTGTTGCAGATGGTTGTAAGTGTGGGCTATTGACGCTCGCTCAGAGTCGATGAGCCGGTGTTGTGTCTCTATAGACAGAGCAATCCTCAAATAGTCATCGACATGCTTGATTTCGCGAGAAAAATCTTCAAAAAGCATTTCGCTTCGACCGGCAAAACCGGACAAAAGAGGCTTCTTGATCCGGGCGCGGGATTCCAGGGTGGCGATGGCAGAAGTCGTTGTCGTGATATGGCGGTCCAGTTGGGCTATGCTGGGGGAGGTCGGAGCGACGGAAGCATCTTCCGGAGCATTTGGCGTCAGATCCGAAATATCAACGACCCCTTGACGTTGCAAAGTTTCGACTATTTTTTTGGCATCGCGCTGCATGGCTACGATTTCTATGCGTTTCATCGGTACAAGAGACATAATTACCCTTTTCCTGATAAAATATCTGCAACCCGCCGGGCCGCTATGTTAATTTTGGGCTCAACGCGTTTGCGAAGTGCATTGGCTTCGACTTCGGCAGCGTGACTTGCCTCGGCCAAATATAGCTGATCCTGTTCCGCAAATGCGGCCAAATCATCTCTGATGGAATCGTTCATTTGCGAAATCCGAGACTCGTAGTCTTCGGCCGCCGCTTCGCCGGCAGCCGCTATAATCTGATCGGCTTTCTGCTTGGCTTGCAGATCAATGTTCTGAGCACGGCTTTCTGCCTCCAGTATAATGTTGATCCGATCAGACGCCATGATTGCCCTCCGCAGTAAAATATGAATCGATAAAAAACCTATCTACCATTCTCACACGTAATGTATGCCTTGACAAGTAAAATACTTGAAAAAACAAGGTGCTCTAAACGTTTTTCTTAAGAAAGAATTAAAGATTTGCGCACTGGTTTGTTAAGATGATTTCGATTACATTTGAATTGTAGGGGGATCCTTTATGTATAACGTTCTCGTCTGTGATGATCAAGAAGATATTCTTTCAGCGTTGCAAATCTACTTAGAGGCTGAAGGATACAATGTTTGTTTAACAAAAAACGGAGAGCAGGCGTTGGCTGCGCTTAAAGGTCAGTCCTTTCATCTCGTTCTTATGGACATTATGATGCCGATTAAAGATGGAGTGAGCACCGTTGCCGAGATCAGGCGATCGAGCAACGTTCCGGTGATATTCTTAACGGCAAAAAGTGAAGACGCCGATAAAATTCTCGGGCTGACTGTCGGCGCCGATGATTATATTACGAAGCCGTTTAACCCAATCGAACTTCTGGCGCGCGTACGCTCGGCCATCAGACGATATGTCAGCTTGGGCGGAGTCGTAACAACAACAGATAGCAGTTCGCGTATTTCTATCGGCGGCATAGAGGTCGATGACGACGCGAAAAGTGTGTCGAGAGATGGAGAGCTTATTTTCCTGACACCTACGGAATATCAAATACTGTATTTTCTTATGCGTCAGCCCGGCAAGGTTTTTTCTTCATCACAGATTTATAGCGGCGTTTGGGGAGAAACAGCACTGGGTGCGGATAACACGATTGCGGTACATATCCGCCATCTGAGAGAAAAACTGGAATATGACCCTGCCGATCCGAGATATCTCAAGGTGGTTTGGGGTCAAGGATACAAATTTGACCATAAATAAGAAGGAGGTCGCCGGTATGAGTCTTACGGATAAAAAGCGGATCAGAGAAATGTTTGGCGCAAAGCTATTACTATTCATGCTTAGTGTCGCTTTGATTATGACGTTCTTCTTTTCCATAATGCAGATGGGTTTTTATTTTGATCGACAACAGTACAACAGCATGGAGTCATCTATTTACGATCCACGCTTTTTTTGGGACATTGATATTAACCAATCGATCGTGCAGTCCTTGCCCGAAGATACTCGGTATGCCTATTACCACTTGCTTATGGCTGAGGACGTTGAGGCTGAGTGTAGTCATTTTCTTGCAAATTATCTAAAATCAACAGAGCAGATCACATTTGAGCAATCTTATACCACATTTAACAGTGATAGAATAAAGTATATCAAATACAACATATACAACGAAGACGGAGCGCTTTTGACTTCATCCGCGATGGGCTCATTAAGCCCGGATGAGATGAATCAGATTGATTCAGCAGATATTCAGCCCGCAGAATCCGGAGACGAATACCTGTATCGTGCTGTAGATAAGTTGTATGTTTATGCGACCTCGGACTACTCGGATTCATATTTTATTACCAAATATCATGCTCCGCAGTCCGGTTATTATGACGTTGATGAAATGACCTATATTGTGGAAATATTTGTTGACCGTCTATATCTCGAAAGTGATTTCTATTTCTCTCAGGCGAGTCGACATTTATCGCTCATTTACAACTATGGGCACTGGATTCCATTCATTGTCGTAGCTTCGGTAATCGCTTTTATAGTATGTCTGCGCCTGTTGCTCTCCGGGATGGCTACTAAGCGAAAAGCGCTACCGTCATATCTTCGTTTTCTGGATTATGTTCCGATGGAAATGTTATTGCTTGGTTGTGTTCTTGTTTCGACATTTGCCATTGATGTTTCCGAATGGTACTCATACATGACTTACGTGCCGATCAATGCATCATCCTTGACTCTCATGTCAATTATTATCGCTATAGATGTCGGAATGCTGTGTCTTATCGCACTTAAAAAATCCTCCAGAGGTATATTGCACTATTCTATTACCAGAGCAATCTTCCAGATGCTTCGCGAAATTATTGAAAATCTTCATGCCGTTTGGAAGCTTGTACTAATCATTATTTCTTTGATGGTGATAGAAATTTGTGTTGTCCTCATTTTTGCGCCATACGAATCAAGCATTGTGTTGGGGCTCTTCTTCGTCGCTGCATGTAGCATTATTGGCGGCTCGTGGATTGCGGTGAAATACCAACGGCTATGTGAATTGTCTCAGAAAATCGCTGAGGGGCAGCTTGACTATCCGATGCATGAATCTTTGAAGAAAGGTTTTTTCAAAGTCCCCGCGCGTCACATCTCGCAGATTCGGCAATCCATCGGCATTGCGGTCGACGAGCAACTTAAGAGCGAGCGATTCAAGACGGAATTGATCACCAATGTGTCCCATGATATCAAGACGCCGCTTACGTCCATCGTCAACTACACGGACCTGCTCGAAAAACATATTTCCGGAGACGATACTGCGAAGGAATATATAGAGGTCATTTCGCGAAACAGCCAAAAGCTTAAGAAACTGACGGATGATGTCATTGATGCCGCCAAACTCAGTTCAGGCGTACATATCCCTCAGATTGGCAAATTCAATCTGACGGAGCTTGTCCGTCAGGTCTGCGGCGAATTTGAAGAGCGATTTGAGCGCGAAGGCATCGAGTTAGTGACGGCATATGTGTCTGAAAGAATCAATGTGATGTCGGATGCCCGTATGGCCGGCCGGGTTCTGGATAATCTGCTTGGTAATGCTTTAAAATACAGCATGCCGAATTCAAGGGTATATGTGGATATGATTGTGAATCAAGACCGCGTTGAAGTCCGCGTGCGCAATATTTCAAAAACGCCGCTGAACATAGCTCCCCAAGAGCTGCTTGAGCGCTTTGTGCGCGCGGACACCTCTCGCTCAACCGACGGAAGCGGATTAGGATTGTCGATTGCCGACAGCCTAATGCGTGCGATGGGCGGAAAACTCGAACTGTCGATCGACGCCGATTTATTTACTGCTCGCGCAATATTTAATTATCGCGAAGAAAACGGTAACGAGTCGGAGCCGTCGCAACGAACGCCTGCACAAGACTAATAATCCTGTTCTCGAGAAATCTTTCTGCCAATACGGAGGGCTTGGTTTTGTGCGGCCTTTTTCGAGCAAAGACAATACTTGCGGAGGTACATCATGGAAGCAGTCAAATGGATTAATTATGGAATTGCAGCAACATTTATCGTGTGTTATTTGTATCAGATCGTCTACATCGTCGTTGGATGCTTGAAAAAACCAAAAAAAGTTTCTGCGACCAATAATCACCGCTATGCTGTCTTGATAGCGGCTCGGAATGAAGAAAATGTCATTGCCGCATTAATTCAGAGCATTCAACGACAAGATTATCCAAGCGAGCTCGTTGATATCTATGTCATTGCGGACAACTGCAGCGACAGAACCGCCGAAATCGCAAGGGAAGCGGGTGCAGTCGTATTCGAACGTCACTCGAAAGAAAAAATCGGGAAAGGCTATGCGCTTGAAGCGCTGGTTCGATATGTGTGGGCATCCGGTCAAACGTACGAAGGTTATTTCGTTTTTGACGCGGATAACTTAATAGATGCAAATTATGTCCGAGAAATGAATCATCATTTCGATCAGGGGCAACGCGTCATTACCGGTTATCGCAATTCAAAGAATTATGCTGACAACTGGATCTCGTCAGGATATTCGCTATGGTTCTTGCGTGAGTCACGCTTTCTTAATCAGCCTCGTTACTCGCTTCAGACGTCTTGTGCCGTTTCAGGTACCGGATTTCTCGTCCACCATGATATCTTGGCAAAAAACGGAGGGTGGAAGCATTTTTTGTTGACCGAAGACATAGAATTCACGGCGGATCTGATCTTGAATGGTGAGGCGATTACATATTGCTCGACGGCTGTATTGTACGATGAACAGCCGACGTCGTTTTCGCAGTCATGGCATCAACGACTAAGATGGGCCAAAGGTTATCTTCAGGTATTCCGGCGCTATGGAATTAGACTATTCGAGCGGCTCATGAGCAAAAAACACTTTGCATGTTTGGATATGATTCTGACCATAATGCCTGCAATCGTTCTGACTATCGTTGGAGTCACTGTAAATGTAGCTGGAGGAATCTATGCTCTCGTGACTGCGGATACGGTGATGGTCTTAGTCGGTTCTATGCTTCAAATGCTTCTAAATACTTATGGGTTTCTGTTTTTGATTGGCGTGGTGACGTCGATTGCCGAATGGCGCTCGATTCGTGCACCTGCATCACGAAAGATAGCCTCTGTCTTTACTTTCCCCATCTTCATGATGACGTATATTCCGATTTCGCTTTGTGCACTTTTTGCAAATGTGACATGGCAACCCATTATACATAGCAAAACCATACGAATTCATGAAATAGAAAAAGAAAGCACTGCAGTCGCATAGATGTAGAATTTCCCATAGTGCGCCGGTAACCGTGCTCGTGACAATAGAAACTTCGATGATATAATAACTTTATCCGTTTTATTCAGCCTTGTGCCGAATGAATCTTCATCGAGGTGTGAATGAATAACCATAAGATCCAATACCAAGGAGCGGAGCCCGACTATAGGAAAGAAAAACAATTGCCGGGGCCGGTATTTTTCAAACCGCTCTCAGATTACACTCTTTCTATATCGCGTCTTGAGGTTCGCCTTCAAAGTGCGCCATCAGAATTTAAGTATCTCTTCAGAGACGCCATCGAGTCTCTGACGGCCAAGTCAGAATTACACAAAGCCATCGAAGTCGAAATTAAGAACAGTCGCATTCCTGCGCTGATACTTCATGACGTTTATGTCCAACACGGCGGCGAATCAGCGAGAATTGATTTTCTTATGCTCATGAATCGATCCGTTGTAGCCGTCTATTCTGCAGACGAGAAGCAAAGATCAGTCGTAACGCCCGATATCCCCAGAGATTTTGACGAGAATCTTCGTGCGTTGGCTCAGGCCCAGCAATCGACGTATATATTGTGGAAAGCGATGCGAGAATCTCGAAAAATTCCTTCAAAAGTTCTCGGCAGAGTGTATACTTTTGTTGTTTCGCGTTCGTCGGATTATTTTGACGGCACCCCTCGCGACTTCAGTGAAAACAGTTTAATATATAATGAGATTCGTCAATCAGTAGGAGTTGTATCATCTGATCTCTCCGGCGTTCTCAAATCACTTTATGAGAAAGATGAAAAACCGCTGTTTCGAGTCAAGCAGCAATACGCAATGGCAGAGTGGCTGTCAGTGTATTCCGAAGAAGTGTCGCCTGAGGCATGAAGTATAGAGAATGCATTCCATAACAGGCGACATCAATAAGGTTCCGATGGAGGTGCCCCATGAATCAAAGAGTTTTCCCAAAATCTGCTGCAAAGGTCTCGCTTCTCGGTTTTGGCTGTATGCGTTTCCCATTGACCGAAGAGGGACGAATCGACAGGAACAAGTCATCCGCGATGCTCGATTATGCATATCTCAACGGCGTGACGTATTTTGATACGGCGTATCCTTATCACGATAAAGAAAGCGAACTTTTTGTGGGTGAATATCTTAAGAAATACTCAAGAGATACGTACTATCTTGCAACGAAGTTACCTTGTTGGGAAGTTAAGATTCTAGATGATGCGAAGGCGATGTTTGTGAATCAATTGAATCGACTGCAACAGGATTATGTTGATTTTTATATGCTTCATGCACTGTCCGCTTCATCTTGGGCAAGCATGCGTGATTTGGGCGTTGTCGAATATCTCATGTCCCTCAAGGAGAACGGCAAGATACGCCATCTTGGATTCTCTTTTCACGATGAATACAAGGTTTTTGAAGAGATCATTCATTACTGCAACTGGGATTTTTGCCAATTGCAGCTCAACTACATGGATACTCGTGAGCAGGCCGGGATAAAGGGCTACGAGCTGGCGACGTCTTTAGGGATTCCTGTGGTGGTCATGGAGCCGATAAAGGGCGGATCAATCGCAAAATTGCCGGATGATATTCGCTCCGTGTTCACCGAGCTTCGTCCCGATGACTCCGCTGCGCGTTGGGCGATGCGATGGGTCGGAACGTTGGATAACGTAAAGGTCATCTTGAGCGGCATGTCAACGATGGAACAGGTGGTCGAAAACTGTGAGACGTTTGCAGATTTTAAGGCGCTCGATGAAGATGAAAGGAATGCCGTCATTCGCGTCGAGGAAAGACTTCGAGCCCGAATAAAGAACGGATGCACGGCCTGTGGCTATTGCATGCCCTGTCCGTTTGGTGTCGATATACCCGGCAATTTCAAGGTATGGAACGATTATGCAATGTACGGTAATAAGGGCGAGGTCATATGGCAATGGACCCAGCAATTTAACCCGGATTCGAAGGCCGAGAAATGCAGCGAGTGCGGTGCGTGTGAGGCGGTATGTCCACAGTCTCTGTCGATTATTCAAGATTTGAAAACACTACAGTCCGAATTTGACCAATTAGTAGCAGAGAGCAAATAAATAAGCGTACAGAGGTATTTTGTGAAAGAATCACTCAAGAGAAATGAAATCAGATCGTATGTACTAAAATTAACCGTCGGAGGAATGATGCTGGCCTTGTCCATCATTATCCCCTACTTTTTTCACTTAGCAGGCGGGCCGACTACGGGCCGTGTATTCTTACCCATGCACATTCCGGTTCTTTTAGGCGGCGTCATTCTCGGGCCTATAGTTGGCGCGATCGTGGGCGCGCTGTCGCCTTTCATTGGTTCGCTGATCACGGGAATGCCACCGGCACCGATTATGCCGTTTATGGTTATGGAATTAGCCGTATATGGTGGAGTTTCAGGACTGATGTATCACACACTCGGTTTCTATAAGCCACTCGCTCCACTTTCACTGCTTCTGCAAAAAATGACGAACAAGTCGATTTCTGTCTGGGTCAAGCGCCTTGAGGCCATTGTCATTACGTTGATTGCCGCGATGCTTTTTGGAAGATTAGTTTATGCGGGCTCGCTCTACGTATTAGCCAAATTGTTTGAGATAAAGGGTGCGAACGCCGCATCCGTAGTGGCCGCTGTTTCTACCGGCTTTGTGGGTATTGTCATTCAGTTAATCGTCATACCGCCGATTGTCCTGGCATTACACAAGGGAGGCATCATCGATGGATTTTTCAGAAGAAGCAAAAAGACGGCTTGAAAACTCCGGTGTCGGATTTGTTCTCGTCTCAGGGGATTACGTTTATGAATCGGAAGAGCGAGGGATTGCACCTCCGATGTATTGTCTTTCAAATGCTCGAGATAAAATGCAAGGCGCTTCCGTAGCGGACAAAATCATCGGACGAGCAGTTGCTCTGCTTCTGATTTTTGGCGGGGTTAAGTTTGTATATGCCAAGACCATCAGCCGGCATGCTTTGGACGCGTTCGCGAATTCGGATGTAATTGTCACTTATGAAGAGATAGTTCCATATGTCGTTAATCGAAAAGGAGATGGCATGTGCCCGATGGAAGAAACGGTACTGAATATCCGGGATGGGCAGGAAGCTTTTGATGCGCTTCAAAGAAAAATGAGGGAGATGAGAGCAAACCCGATTCCGGAATAACACGGTTATAGACGAGCGAAAAGGTATCTCATTTTAGCCAAAAAATAACATTAATTTGTCATGACTGCTTTGCAATTCCCTTTCTATGACATAGTAGAAATTGTCACGAAAAGTTGCGAGAAAGCCCCTAAAATGGGGCTTTCTCTGTTTTTATTGACAGTTGGAAACTATTTGTTCACATTTGATATTATAAAACGACAAATTGTTTTCACTTTTTCAATCACTGTGTCCATACTTCGTTGCATAATGAAAATACAAATAATCATCATGCACTAATTCTGAGTGCAACACGAATAGTTCAAGTGGATAGTCTGAATTAATAATATATGATTGGGGGGTTGAATTATGACACGTCAGTATTTGGTTACAGACGGCATCAACCAATTAGGCAATACGATTGTGAGGTTGCTCTTGGATCATGGACAAAGCGTTCGCGTTCTTGTTCATCCGGATGTGGATGCGCTTCCGTTGAAGGGATTACCGGTTGAAGTTGTCCATGGAGACATTTTAAACAAGGAAACGCTTAAACCGTTCTTCGATATTGAAAATCCCAGAGAAGCGGTTGTCATCCATACCGCCGAAAAGAGAGCGATTGCTACGGTAAGAGATCCTCAGATTCATCGGATCAACGTTCAGGGTACGATGAATGTGACGGATATATGCGTCAAGAAGAGATATGGGCGATTGGTCTATATTGGTTCTGCACATGCGATTCCGATCAAGGCAAACGGAGAAGATGTGTCAGAGATAGCTCACTTTAACCGCGATTTGGTTGCCGGTGATTACGCTAAGTCCAAGGCAGAAGCGACGCAATACATTCTCAACAAAGTAGCACTCAACGGACTCAATGCGGTTATCGTACATCCTTCGGGGATAATTGGTCCTTACGAGTTCGGGAATTCCGAAGTCGTCGATCTCATTCGCGAATACTTATCCGGAGATATTACGACGGCGGTCACCGGCGGATATGACTTTGCAGATGTCAGAGACGTGGCGCAAGGCGTTCTTTCTGCAGCGGAGAAAGGAAACAAAGGGTCGTGCTATATCCTTTCAAACCAGCACATTAGTTCCAAGGAATTTCTGGATGGTCTTCAGAATATTACCGGGTACCCGCCGCTTAAGAAAGTAGTACCGCTCTGGATGGCCAGAAAAACTGCGAAATTATCACGCTTATACTATCGCATCAGCAAGAAGCAAGCACCGATTGATCAATTTGCATTGTTTACGTTATACCCGAATGTCAAATATAATCATACCTTAGCCGAAAAAGATTTACAGTATAAGCCGCGTGATATCACAGCATCCCTCGCAGATACGGTTAAGTGGGTTAAACGTCAAGACAAGAAGTCCGAGAAGAAGGAAGCCTGAAGCTAAATTCAACCGATATTGAGAGTCATAGGCGTAAAGCGAATCCCATTCTCGACTTTCTCGGTATCGAGTGATACGAATCCCAATCGACGATAAAACGGAATGGCATAGGATGAAGCGTTTACGGAAACAGCCGTAAACGCTTTTTCTTTGGCGATACTAACAATATCTTGCACAAGAAGCGTCGCGATGCCGCGGCGGTGATCGCTGGGATTGACAAATAGCAGTGATATATGGGGAAACCCTCTTGTAGCAATAACGCCGACAAGACGCCCCTCATCAAACGCACCTCGAAAGAACATGATGCCGCATTCGATTAATGGTAGCATATGAACCGGATCAACAAAGCGTCGAAAAGTATCAACTCCTTCCGGTGTGAATGAATCCGACTGAAAACGCATGAATACATGAAGGACGAGATTAAGCGCAGCATTGTATTCATCCTTCTCAAGAGGTCGGATGGTTATATCACTCATAAAAGCCTCCGCACGAGGTTTATCAAATTCTCCGATAAGCCAGTCAAAAGTCCGCCAAAAAATCAAAAAAACGATATGTTTCATTATACTATTTTTGTATCGTTTTGTGACGAATTATACGTCAACAGTAATTTAGACAAATGACGGATGCCGAGTGTACTGATGATTACCGCATAAAAAAGCTGATGCTCCTGTGAATACACAGAAGTCATCAGCAAAATGCGGTTCGGCCAGAAGCCGGGGAGACGTTCATTCCCCAATATTCTATTGTATTCCGTTCCGATAATGGTGGAGAATACCGGGCTCGAACCGGCGACCTCTTACATGCGAAGCAAGCGCTCTCCCAGACTGAGCTAATTCCCCGAACATTAGTTGAGGGCCAAATGCCCTCAACAAGAATCATTATCTTTTTCAAGTGTACAATTGTCAATAGACAAAATCGAATAGCCTTAATCCTCAGGACGATTCTGCTAAGAAACTGACTATCTATGCTTTGCGCGGCACATTGGCGAATTTGCCGTTCGGTTCAGCGTCTCGTGATATCATACGATAGACTTCGTCGTTAAGTCGAATGTGCTCGGAAACGATTCCGGGTTCCGTAGAAAATCCGCGCCCGCTTTTGAGCCTAATCTGCGTAGATGCATAGGATTTTTCGATTTGTCGAATATACTTGCGGGCGTGATTTGTCTGGTTATTTCGCTCGTAGACTTTGGCGATATGATAGAGAATTTTCAGACTGTCCGGGTACTCTGCGAGCAGAATCTTATAGGCTTTGATAGATTCGTCGACAGGTTTTGAAAGGGACTGCAACTCGATTTTCGAAAGTCTGAAAGAGAAACTCTGAGGATAAAAGGACAACAACCGATCCAATATCATCAGGTGAATATCACACATAAATTTTTTGTGGTCAGCGTCTTCCAAGGAATTCAAGTACTCAAAATAAATAACAAAGATGTCAGGATCCTGATCATAAGTCTTGTAAGCAAGAATAAATTCTTCTTCAGCACGATCCTCTTCGCCATTAATGATTGCCATTCTCGCGTTATGTCGATGAGTTGCATATTTCTCGAAATCGATCTTATGATTCGGGTTGCTGTTCGGCGACGCCCGGAAAACATTAGGCATGTGTGAGGAATAAGGACGAGGCGCATTGGTGTGGCTCATTGGCGCCTCAAAAGCCGAGAAATCAACTCGCCAACTTGGATCGGTCTCAATAGACACGACTTGTTTTTCGACACTCATGGATTGAGGAATGCTATAGGAAGAGTCTGTCCAGTGAAAGACAAGGTCTAAAAACACAAAAATATCGTGTGGCAAAATCGGGTTAGTAGAGATGCAAGATAGTACCGGCAACCGAAGGAAATTCACAATCTTAGGATAGCATAGCAAGTCAGTCTGCAAGAGTTTTTTCCAATTGGTAATATTAATTCGAGAATAGAAATCGTGATGCAACGCCATCATCCCGGCAAGGAAAGCAATTATGTCATCAATGCGGAGCAGGATGTCTTTGGGAATCGATGTCGTCGGCTCTTGAGCGTAAACACGGTTGCGGATTGCTAACATCTGATCCAGATAGGCCCGGGTTGTCGAATCTAAGACATAGTCCGAGTCTGATTCAGAAAGGTCCGGTCGATTCTCGATATTGTTTGCTATCATGATTGCCCGATGGTATGACTCAAACAAGATGTTAAATCCTTCTTTTGAAAAATATTCATGTTTGACTGAGCAAAATGCCTGAACAAATGCATCCCTTATTAATTCATTTCGATGAGTTTGTTTTATATTCAAAATATCCCAGATATTCATTCGCAGTGACCTCTCGAAATCAAATTTAGAAATTCGTATTTCTATTCTAATTCGAATAGCAGGCAAAAAAGTCAACGAATTGTAAATTTATCCGGACAATTGACAATCGACGAATGATAATCGAGACACAAGAATTAATGATATGAAAAATATACTTAGTCAAATGGCCTCGTCAAGCTCTGATCTGAATTGGCTGTAATAAAGGTCGTGATAAAAGCCATTTGCGGCTAACAGAGACTCATGATCGCCTTGCTCTACGATTTTTCCCTCATTCATCACCAAGATGGTATCGGCATCCTTAATCGTTGAAAGCCTGTGAGCGATGACAAAACTGGTCCGTCCGACAGAGAGTTTTGACATGGCCTTTTGGATCAAAAGCTCAGTACGAGTGTCAACGGAACTGGTTGCCTCGTCCAGAATAAGAATAGAAGGATCTGCCAGGAAGGATCTTGCAATGGTAAGCAACTGCTTTTGACCTTGAGACAGGCTGGTGGCCTGATCCGTGAGCAGTGTATTATATCCGTCGGGCAAGGTTTTGACAAAGTGATCCACGTATGCGGCCTTGGCGGCAGCAATCATGTCGGACTCGTCGGGAATCTCGCTGACATGATCGCCTACGCCGTACATGAGATTGTCCCGAATGGTACCGGAAAACAGCCACGTATCTTGAAGCACCATGCCAAAATAGGAGCGCAGCACATCGCGGGGGTATTGACGGATGTCAATGCCGTCCAACAGAATGGCGCCGTTTTGAATATCATAGAAACGGAGCAACAGATTAACTAGTGTGGTCTTTCCGGCGCCGGTTGGCCCGACAATCGCTACGGTTTGACCGGGAGAGACATGAAGGTTCATTTTTGTAATGAGCGGTTCATCCGGTAAATATGAGAAGTCGACATCAATAAACTCAATCTCGCCACGGGCTTTTTCAGGTAAATCCGAAGCCGGCGCATCATGAATCTCTTCCTGCTCATCTAGAAGGCTGTATACGCGTTCTGCGGATGCTATAGTGGATTGCATCGTGTTGAGGATGCTCGAGGTCTGTGTGATGGGCATTGTGAACTGTTTAGAGTATGTAATGAAAGCGGTAATATCGCCAATCGACATTTGCCCATTCACCATACGAATGCCGCCGATGACGCACAGAATGACATAGCCGAGATTATTGAGGACATTCATTGCCGGCATGACAATACCTGAAATGAATTGAGCCTTGTATGAAGACCGATAGAGTTTTTCGTTTTCGGCCTCGAAAAAGGCAGCCGCTTTATCCTGTCGATTGAAAATCGTGATCACTTGATGGCCGGTAAACATCTCTTCAATATGTCCGTTAAGCGTTCCGGTCGTCTCCCAAAGTCTTGAAAAGTGTTTCTGCGAGTGTTTGGCAATACGCGCGGTAACCAATGCGGCAACCGGTAAAGTTACGATGCTGACCAGCGTCAAGAGCGGACTGATCGTCAGCATCATAATCAGGATGCCGATAATCATCGTCACGGAGCTGATTAATTGTGTTAACCCCTGTTGGAGGGTCATAGCGATATTATCCATATCATTACTGACACGGCTCAAAATTTCTCCGCGAGGCGTTTTGTCATAGTAACTCAGTGGTAAAAGAGCAAGCTTATTGTCGATATCCTGCCGCAGTTCGTAAGATATTTTCTGAGAAACCCCGGCCATCGTATAGTGGGTGAGCCAGTTAAAAAATGACGAGAATATATAAATGCCGGCTACCGCGAGCAAAATATATAAGAGAGATTTGTAATCTAAATCGCCGGAACCTGTCGAAAAACGCATCATTACTGCATCTCCGATAATATCAAAAGCTCGAGCCAATACTTTTGGCGCAAGAATGCTAAAAGCTGTGCTGAAAATTGCGAGGATGAAGACTGCGATTATGATGGCGCGGTGTGGTCGAAGGGTTTTCAGTAAGCGGTGCAAGGTGCCCTTAAAATCACTGGCTTTTTCGCTGGGGAGCATGGCGCCCATTCCGGGATGACCGCCGCCCATCGGACCTCTGCGCTTAGGAGGCTTAGATGCGATATTATCTTTATGGCTCATCCGACTTCCTCCTTTGTGACTTGCGAGTAGACGATTTCACGGTAGACTTCACATGAAGCCATCAGCTCTTTGTGTGTACCCTTTCCGACTATTTGTCCTTTTTCGAGAACAATGATTTGATCTGCATTCAATACGGTGCTGACTCGCTGGGCGACAATCAGCACGGCAGAAGATTTCGTCTTTTCGGACAAAGCTTTGCGGAGCCGGGAGTCAGTTTTGTAGTCGAGTGCAGAAAAACTGTCATCAAAAATATAGATTGAAGGGTTCTTAATTAATGCTCGTGCGATCGCAAGGCGTTGGCGCTGTCCGCCGGAGACATTTGTTCCGCCCTGCGTAATCGGTGCGAGAATACCTTCCGGCATTGCGCTGATAAAATCTTCGGACTGAGATGTGCGAAGCGCTTCCCGGATCTCAGTCTCGGTAGCATCTTCTTTGCCGTAACGCAGATTATCGGCAATGGAGCCTCGAAATAAGAAAGCTCGTTGAGGGACATATCCTATGTATTCCCGAAGACTTTTCAGGCTTAACTTGCGGATATCAATGCCGTTTATTTCGACGCTGCCTGAACTGACATCGTAAAAACGAGGTATTAACTGAATTAAGGTCGATTTGCCGCACCCGGTACTTCCTAGTATTGCGGTGACATTTCCGGGGAGTGCGGAGAATGAGATATTCTCAAGAACGGATTCTTCGGCTCCGGGATATTTAAAGGAAACGTTCTTGAAGTCTAAGACCTTAAAATCACCGATAATTGTATCTGTCGTATCCGAATCCGTTATACTCGGTTCAATATCTAAAACCTGGCAAATACGTTCAGCTGAGGCAAAGGCACGAGGTAACATGACAAACATCATCGAAGCCATCATCAGAGAAAAAAGAATTAGCATGATATACGAAAGGAAGGCGGACATATTTCCCAAAGGCATTTCGCCGGAGTCGATACGGCTGGCACCAAACCAGTAGATGACAATAGAGGAAATATTCATAATAAGCATTAAAGATGGCATGAGAAATGCCATCATACGATGAACCCTGAGGCTGGTTTGGGTCAAATCCGCATTGGCGGCCGAAAAACGCGCAGCCTCGTAAGCCGTTTTAACAAAAGCCCGAATGACACGTATGCCGGATAATTTTTCCCGCATGACCAAATTAAGCCGGTCAGTCCGAGTCTGAACTTCTTTAAAAAGCGGCAAGGCGCTCTTGGCTAAAAAGAATATCAGCAGGAGCATAATTGGCAAGATAAATGCAATAGATAAAGAAAGAGGAGCATCTTGTCGAATAGCCATCAGTATTCCGCCAACCATCATGATCGGTGCAGAAACCATCATTCGAAAAAACATTAGGCTCCCTTGTTGAACTTGTTGCACATCGTTAGTGGTTCGGGTAATTAAGGAAGGTGCCCCGATCAAATCCAATTCACCTTGAGACATGGATTGGACTTTATCGAAAAGTGCCGATCGCAAATCCCGACCGAACGCCATGGCGCTTCGAGCAGAAAGGTAACCGATGGTAATACTTGATATGGCCAGGAGAATGGTTACGATCAACATAAGCAGGCCGGTGCGCCAAATGTAGGGGATGTCGCTTTTCATGACGCCGTTATTGATAATGTCAGCGTTCAAATCCGGCAAGAACAAGTCTGACAGAGATTGGACCACCAGAAAGAAAAACATTAACAGCAAAAGCGGAATATATGGCTTGTAATACTTCAAAAGTTTTGGCATGATCTTAACCTCCGAAGAATAAATATACGCTTATAAAAAAACAATTTCAACAAAAAAAGACCTCCGGCAATTGTCGAAGGTCCTTAGTTTCTCTTAACAAGAGATGATTACCATCTGTTGCTATCGCCATAACCGCGATCCGAGTTGCGCTGTTGCTTGCGAGCACGACGGCAATCCGGGCAACGTACAGGCTCATTGGTGAAACCTTTTTCTGCGTAGAAAGCCTGCTCACCTTCAGTGAAAACAAACTCTGCTCCACAATCTTTACAGTTCAATGATTTATCTGCCATGATTCAAATCCTCCTTCTTCAAGATTAGGTAGGTGACGGGGCTAAACTAGGGACATTGAAAACTACCTAATCAAAATGAAGAAGTATTATTCAAACCACATCTATACCGTTCCATGACCTATCGTAAGAATAACACGCGCCCAAGCCTTTTACAAGGGAAATATTAATTAAGGCTCAAAAATTTATTATTCTTGCATTATACGGGAAAAGCGCCTCTGCCGGGATAAATCGCGGCGTCTCCCAATTCTTCTTCGATTCGAAGGAGCTGGTTGTATTTAGCGACGCGATCCGTACGTGATGGTGCTCCGGTCTTGATTTGTCCTGCGTTGGTTGCGACCGCTAAATCTGCCAAGGTGACATCTTCCGTTTCTCCGGAGCGGTGAGATACGACAGCCGACCAAGAAGCACCCTTTGTCATCTCGATGGCTTCGAGTGTTTCAGACAGAGAACCGATCTGATTGAGCTTGATCAGCACTGAGTTGCAGACGTCGGAATCAATGCCTCGCTGAATTCTCTCGGTGTTGGTCACGAAGAGGTCGTCTCCGACAAGTTGAACGCGATTTCCGATTGCTGAACGAAGTTTGGCCCAGCCGGCCCAGTCTTCTTCGCTCATGCCATCTTCCAAAGAAAGAATCGGGTAGCGGTCGGAAAGGTCTGTCCAGAAGGCAACCATTTCGTCAACGGACTTAAATTCTCCGGACTTCCAGAACAGATAATCTCCTTCACGTCCTGCTTTTTTGGCTTCTTCGTACATTTCGGTCGCGGCTGCGTCGATGGCAATAAAAAAGTCTTTTCCCGGCTTGTAACCGGCGGCCTCGATCGCCCTGACGATGTATTTAATAGCAGCTTCGTCACCGTCAAACTGTGGAGCGAATCCGCCTTCATCTCCGACTGCCGTACTGAGCTTATCCGCCTTGAGAAGTTTTTTCAGAGTGTGAAATACCGTTGTGCATTTTTCCAGCGCGTCAGAAAAAGATGAAGCGCCGGTTGGGATAATCATGAATTCCTGGATGTTGAGGCTCGAGTCGGCATGCTTGCCGCCGTTGATGATGTTCATCATCGGAACCGGTAACTTGCGAGCGTTAATGCCGCCTAAATATCGATAAAGCGGGACTTTGAGAGATGCGGCAGAAGCTTTTGCGATCGCAAGAGATACACCGAGTATGGCGTTTGCGCCAAACTTAGCTTTGTTGGATGTGCCGTCCGCTTGTATCATTGCCGCATCAATAGCTTTTTGGTCAAATGCGGAACATCCCATCAATAAATTTGCAATCGGTCCGTTAATATTTGCAACGGCATTTTGAACGCCTTTGCCTAGGTAACGGTTATCTTCCCCGTCTCGCATCTCAATGGCTTCAAACGCACCGGTAGATGCGCCCGAAGGTACTGAAGCTCTGCCGAACGCGCCATCGGAAAGATAGACATCTGCTTCTATGGTCGGATTACCTCTGGAATCCAGAATCTCTCGGCCGATAATCTTGGATATGAGAACGGGTTGGTTCATTTGTGGCCTCCTTCTCTGCTATTGGAGCAGGGATAACGCGTATGATGATTACCTACTAATTTACTATAATATCTCCCGGATTCCGGTGTCAAGGAATATGGGCGTTTATCCCATTTTGTCTATAAAACAATCTCGATGCGTCCGCCACTGAAAACGACACTTGTTCCCCAGTCGTGAGTCTCAGAGATGCCGTCGGATGTGGACTTTACATCAAAGATATTTGGCAGCATCAGGCGGCAAGATGCCCTGAAGCCGTCCATCTGAAGAACGATGTGATTATCTTTTCGAACCGCGCGGATAATTCCGGACTTTTGAGCGTCCGCCGAGAACACTTCGGTGGCAACGGGGCGATTTTCTTGAAGTTCGAATAGTGTGACCGTGACACCTTCTAAATAATCATATTCGGCAACATCGTCTGATTTTCCGGTGACCAGTGCTGTATTTTCGCGCGCCAGTAGAGGCAAAGTGAAATAATCATGCTCCTCTTTTCGCCAACAAGGTCCTTCGATACGGTCGTAAGTGAGAATATTGGTCCAGACGCCCTTGGGTACGTAATAGCGGACACAACCGTCAGCGGCAAAAATCGGCGCACACAAAAGAGTGCCGCCGAGCATATACTGCCGGTTAAGATTGGCACAGGTCTCGTCCTTGGGAAATTCAACGAACATCGGTCGCGTCATCGGTACGCCCGTGCTTGTGGCTTCAACGGCAAGAGAATATATGTATGGCATAAGACCATGGCGCAGGCGAGTAAAATGATCAAACACTTCCACGGCGTCCTCGCCGTACATCCACGGTAATTTGTATTGCTGTCTTCCATGAAGTCTTGCAAAAGGCGAAAGCGCAGCAAATTGCGTCCATCGCATAAACAAATCAGGGTTGCACCCGGGCTCGCTGCCACCAATGTCGTGACCCCATGAACCGAAGCCGCAGACGGACAAGGATAAGCCCTTGGTAAGAACGTTGTGCATCCCGGAATAATCTGCCGTGGATCGCCCGATTATATGTGTCGGGCAGCGCTGGGTCCCTATGCCGTAGTGTCCGGAAAACATGACAGTTCGGCTCTTTGACATTCTTTTTTCGAGCCAGTCAAAGACGGACTGAGTGAATAGAGAGCCATAGTAGCCGGATGGTTTTCTCAACCTGTGGCCGTTAGAGAAACAGATGACCTTAGAATTCGACCTTGCATAATTTTCGAGAAATGACAGTGAATCGTCATCAATGTAAAATGTATCTACTCCAATACGACTTAATTCCTCGAGGCATTTTAAATAAAATCCTTTGGCGGCAGGGTGGGTGAAATCAATCCAGGCAGCACCCGGTTGAATTGCATCGCTTCGAACGAGTTTTCCTTCGGCATCGCGAAGGAAATAATTCGCGGCCATAGCCTCGGAATAAAATGAGGATTGCTCGGAAATGTAAGGTCCGATCCAAAGACAAACGCGAATGCCTCGCTCGTGAAGCGTGCGAATCAAATCTTCAGGGTCAGGAAAACGTCGTGAATCCCAAAGAAAACCGGTCCACTCATAATCAGGCATCCACCTGCGGTCGATGTGAAGAAGTGAAATGTTAATATTTCTTTCAAGTAAACCTTCAATCGACTCATATATAAACGACTCGTCATACTCTGATTCCGAAGTTGTCGAAACAGTGGTGCCGAACGACCAAGCCGGTGAAAGGGATGGCCTGCCGATCATTTCTGAAAAATTGCGGATCGTTTGCTTGCTCGTTTCTCCGGCTATAATGATGTACTCTATTTTGTTGCAATCGGACTCGAAAGCGATTTGTCCGGGAACTGAATGACCGAAATCAAAGCGGATACCCTCGATTTGATTGACCAGAATGCCATATGATTTTGATGACAGGTAATAGGGAGTCGCAGTTTCGGATATATAGCAATCCGAGAAAATGTCTGAGCCGCTTCGCATTCCGTTTCTGGTGAATGATCCGCCTTCTGCCCCGAGACCATAGAAGTATTCTCCGACATCCATGGTGTGCGAAGCGCGGATGATGGTTTCGTCATTTTTGCATATGAGCGCTGAGGCTGAACCGGTTTGTGTTAAATATTTATCATCGTGAAAGAATGCGACGCAAAATGCGCCGGTTTTGGAGACTCGAGCCTCTGTCTTACCGGAAAAAATCTGATATTCATCATCGGTCTCGTTGATGACCATTGATGCTGTTCGATCTTTGGGAAGAAAACCGCTATTTTGGGTTGAATCTTCAGCGTGGTGACTGATTTGAACCGATATCGCATTCGGAAATGGCGAAGAAAATTTGTACTTTATTAGTCGAAATGTATCGCTCGAAGCAGAAGATGAGTCACCTACGGAGAGGCTAAATTCTATTCCGCCGTCGCGGTGGGCGATTTTGATGATTTCTTTCGGGCTTTCGATTGAGACTTGACGCTCGACAAGGGAGAGTTTTTCGTACCGATTCATATGCACCTCCGAAGAATGGTTGGTTCTTGCTCGTGAGTTCTTCTTGACACGAGAGAACACATTACTTATAACATTTTCGCACAGATCAATTAAACTTGCGTTTCAGTCGTGTGTCAAAATGAGTCCAAATGAAAATCGGGATGTAATATGTGCAAGCGTGCAGTGGTGCTATGCTGGATTTTCTATAGGAATCGGAGGGCTCGTATGGCAAAGGGACTGAATTTTGACTGAGCTTTCTCAACATGATAAGAGCGCCACACTTATCGATGCAGCGCCCATGTCATCATCTGAGTCGTTCGAGATTCAAAGGTTAACCTTTATTGCCGTTTGAATTTTTGGTCGCATTCGGATTTGAAGGTATTTCTTTTTGGGTCGTTTGCGTCGCATTTGAGTTGGATGGCTCGGTTGCCTGAGGTGAGGTTTGCGTCGCATTTGAGTTGGACGGTTCGGTTGCCTGAGGCGAGGTCTGTGTCGCATTTGAGTTGGACGGTTCGGTTGCCTGAGGTGAGGTCTGTGTCGCGTTTGAGTTGGACGGCGCGGTTGCCTGAGGCGAGGTCTGTGTCGCATTTGAGTTGGACGGTGCGGTTGTCTGAGGCGAGGTCTGTGTCGCGTTTGAGTTGGACGTTACACTGCTCCTCGATGGATTAACCGATACGTTGTAATCACGTTCCAGAGCTTCGGTAATCAATAACCAGTCCTGAGAATCAGCATTCTTCAGCACGGATGGATCCCATTCTATGCCGGATGATTCAGAAGAGTTCTTAAGAATTTGCATACCAATAGATAGATTTGAATTCGCGGCTTTTTCAGGGAGGTCGAAATCGTCTGAATATACGACCAGAACCTGAGCTTTCATTGCTTCGCTCTCGTATCCGCTCTCTCCAAGAGCTGCAAGTTGATATTTTAGTTCGGCATCATCGTTCGGAAGAACAGCGGCCACCAAAATTCTTTCTGAGGATTCATAACCGTGGTTTTCGAGAACGTCAAACCACTGATCGACTCCGTTTTGCCAAGTCAGGCCACGATAAACCTCTTCGGATATCAATTTAGCGGCATCGGAATTCATGGCCTTGACTTCGGTTATGACTAAATCTTTGTTGAGCAAGAATTGAACACTGGGATTAATATCAACGGAAATGATTGCGTACGTACGATTATTGAAAATGCTCTGGCTCATAAAAATGCCGATAAAGAGCGCTGCCAGTGCCATTGTTGCGACAAGTAAAGGGGTCTTAATTCGCGGCTTGTCGAAATGCGCAGAATTGTCTTTGGAATAGACAATTTCTTGTCCGACCGAGATGTTCGGCGGCGCTACAATTTCGATTAATTGGCATGTCTTTGTGAAGATCACGGCAGAATGATCATTGACCGACAGTACAATGCCTTGCTCTTTCATGATAATTCCCTTTCCATGATCTCTACATATGAACGTATTAACAATAGATTGCTGCTCAATAGTATAGCCAGACATAAAACACAATAGCGATGACGCTTGATAGATACAGTTGGCACGTTGCAAATCTCTGACAAACTTTGAATCGGCAATTTGCGCTCGAGTAAAGATTGGTTAAACAATGTCTCGGACGATCCGAGTGCTTTGGCAAGCTTGATGCATTTTTGCATATCATCCGGCTTTTTTGGAAAGTGATTTGCAAGTTTTGCGAGTGACGTATTAAACAGAGACAACTGATATTCAATTTTTATAATGCTGTCTTGCATATTTTTGTCTCCGTACGCCAATCGTTGCCTGGGGTCGTCGGATGTCTGAGCGTTGATTAGTGTGATGTTTGATTGTGTCTGGTTATTTTCGACGGGCGTGGTTTGGTGGAGGCGTCTCCAATCTGTCAGATGGTTTCGAATAATTTGCGCCGCGTAGAACTCGAATGGGATACCACTTTCCGGGTCGTAACGATCAACGGCAGAATGAAAAGCGCTCAGGACGAGCCGATAAGTTTCATCGAAGTCCGAAATACCGTTGTGCGAACATTTACGCGCTTGCTTGTGAAGCCATGACGTCCACTCGGTAACCAGACGTTGCCGCAAAAACGCATCGCCCTTTTTAGCTTCTACAACGAGACTGTCGCATACAGGTGAACTTAGTGGCACTATTCTTGGATTCCTTTCAAAAAGCGCATAATAACCCATTTATAAGCACATGATACATTCTTTATTATGTAAAAATCCAGCAAGTGGCATTGATATTTTCACATTCGTCACAAATGTTTTTCGCATAATGACATTGACAGTAAAAAATTAAGGGTGTATTGTATTAAGCAGGTAATACAAAGCGAAATTTTACGCGTACTAATTTCGAAAAATGCCGAAAGGAGAGGAGATGACTTTGGACAATCATTTTCAAGATAAATCTCCAATATACCTACAGCTGATAAACATTTTTACGGTTCGGATCGCAGGTGGAGAATGGGTCGCCGGTCAACGTGTTGACAGTGTAAGGGATTTGGCGATGCACTTTAAGGTGAATCCGAATACAGTTCAGCGAGCATTAGTTGAGATGGAGGCTTTGGGGCTCATGAATACTGCGGGAACGAGCGGAAGATATGTTACATCGGATCAAGAATCAATACTTCGGGCAAGGCATAATCTGGCTCGAGAAGAGCTGGAGGAGTTTATTAAAGCTATGACACAATTAGGCTACAGCCGAGATGATATTCTGCAATTGCTTGAAGAGCACATTTCAAATTAATACTGGGGGGAGTTATATGATTCAAATTGAAAATTTATCAAAAAACTATGGATCAAAGGTTGTGTTGGATGATATTAGCGCGACGTTCAGATCCGGTAAAATTATCGGTCTTCTTGGTCCGAACGGTGCCGGAAAGACAACTTTCTTGAAAATTCTTGCCGGCGTCGCCGGAGACTACAAAGGTGTTGTCCGAGTCGGAGGTTTCGAGGTTGGCCCGAAGACAAAAGAAATTACTTCGTATTCGCCGGACTGCGAATATCTGCCGGGCTGGATGAGCCTTAATCAGATTGCAAAGGTCTATTCGGATTATTTTTCTGATTTTAATTCCGAAAGGGCTTTTATGCTCGCAGAACGTTTTAAGCTTGATCCCAAGCAAAAAATTAAGAACATGTCTAAAGGAATGCAAGAAAAAATACAGCTTGCACTGACCTTGTCAAGAAAGGCCCAAATATACCTTCTTGACGAACCGATCGGTGGCGTTGATCCCGCTTCCCGAGCAGCGATCATGGATCTGATTATCGGTGAATACCGTGAAGATGCCGTGATGATTATCGCAACACATTTGGTGTCCGATATTGAGAACATCTTTGATCAAGTCATGTTTATGGATAATGGGAAAATATCCTTGTTTGAAGATGTTGAAAAAATTCGTATGGATAAAAATATGAGTGTTGATGCTTTGTTCAAGGAGGTGTTTGCATGTTCGGCAACCTGATAAAAAATGAACTGATTTTGACCGGTGGCCCGATTGGGACGACGTTCGCTGTTTATCTCATCATGAGTGCAGTATTTTTGCTCGCCATTTTAGCCGGGGTCGTACCCGTTCTGGCTGGGGTACTTCTGTTTTTGGCATCTCTCGGGCAATCTTTTGTTGTCCTGGGTTTGATCGTCGTAAATTATTACCGCAGCATGAGCGGAAGGACAGCGTATTTGACGCATACGGTTCCGGTTCCGCCGACCCATCACTATTTTTCCAAAATGATCGTGTCAACGCTTTATATGTTTTTGAGTCAATGTACTATGCTTGGCGTATTCTGGTTGGCAAATCAAGCGTTCATGAGAAACGGAGGAGATATTCAAGCCGAACTGACGCGGATTTTTTCTCTACTCTTCGAATCTGCTATTGACTCTATGGGTATTTCCGGACTGAGACCGCTTCTTCCGATACTTGGGTTACTACTCATTTTATTATCCTGTGTTTTTTCTTGTGCAACGTATTTTTTCGCAATCACTTTGGGTACGTCAAAATTCTTTCGAAAAATGGGCGTCGTGGGGCCGATAATTGTATATTTTATTCAATCGTCAATTATGCAGGTTCTCGTAATGCTTGCGATGTTTACGATCCCGCTGGGTCTCTTGATAAGCCTCAATAATTTGGGTGGCGCGGATTCCGTGTCGGCAGAATGGGTGAATAAGAGTTATGCTTGGTGGTTCTTTGATCAAATGCAAAATAATACCGGATCGACATACATTGGCGCCGGCGCTTATATCGTGCAACCGATCCTATTGGCTGTGTTGGTCGTTTGGAGTATTCGCGTTGTAAAGAAGCATTCCGGAGTTCGATGACTTTTTGATCAGGGCTGTTTCTGTGTGCGTCAATCTTGGATTGGCGCACACAGCTGTTTTACGGGGGAATTGATGATGCCCGCTCAAAGTAATAAAAAGGATCTCAAATTAAATGCAAACATTCCGGTACCGGTTAAAACCTGTTTGCGGCTGCTCCTGCAAGCAGGTTTTGAGGCTTGGTTGGTTGGAGGATGCGTTCGAGATTTCCTGATGGGGCGAGATCCTAAGGATTACGATATTGCCACTTCGGCCCGAGCAGAAGATATGAAGAACGTGTTTGCTGATTACAGAGTGATCGAAACCGGTCTTGTTTATGGCACTCTGACCATTATTTCGGATGGTTATGATATCGAAATTACGACATTTCGGACGGAATCGTCTTATGAGGACTCGAGACATCCCTCGAGCGTGACGTTTGTGTTTTCCTTGTCTGAGGATCTCTTGCGCAGAGATTTTACGATGAATGCATTAGCAATGGACATAGAAGGTTTGGTGGTTGACGAAGTCGGTGGCGTCAATGATATCCTCGCGCGAAAAATTCGCGTTGTTGGTGAAGCGCAGGAGCGTTTTGAGGAAGATCCCTTGCGAATTATGCGCGCGTTGAGATTTGCTTCAGAGCTAGAATTTGATATTGATATCGCGACGCTTTCTGCGATGAAGTTGATGCATTCGCGACTTTCCGACATTTCGTCGGAACGAATACACACGGAATTTGAAAAAATGTTATGTGCTTCGGGTGTGTCGAGAGTGATGATATTGGGACAAGAAATTATACAAAATTTGTTTTCAGCTCAGGAAATATTGAGGAATTATCGTTATCCCTCTGAAGATATCGCTCAGAAAGCATGGAGCCTCGCAGCGAGAGCTGTCGGGTCGGTTCGGTGCGATTTTTCGGTGAGGCTTGGCGTGTTATCGTTAATGGCAGATTACTTTATCGAGTGTTCGGATTCATCAAGCGTTATAACATCGGATATTGCTGAGGCAGACAAGCTCCGTGGGGCTTTGACAATAAACATATTGAGCAAGTTAAAATGTGGCAGAAATGTGAAGAAAGATGTCTTGTCATATGCAGATATATTTGGCGTTAATTTGTTAGGCAATGATTATTATTTTAGGACCTTAATCAATCGGCATGGCGAAAAAATTCTTGTTGAATTTGTCGGCATTTTGAAAAAATTAGCAGAGGCGGAGTTGTTGCCGTCAAGAATCGTGGGAGATAAGCCGGATACGGTTCGCAGTGCGCTCGCTATGGTTGATGAAATAGTTGCCAGGGGCGATTGCTGCAGCCTGTCGTGCTTGGCGGTTAATGGTGAGGACATTATGAATTTAGGCGTGCCGCGAGGAAAAGTCATCGCTGAAGTATTGGCGCGCTGTTTGGATCGAGTGTTGAAGAATCCGGGTGAAAATAGAAGAGATCGGCTAATCGAATTTGCCAAAAGTCAAATTGACATGATAAAATACCGGTGATTTCGCAGCTGCGATGTCAAATGTGGAAACAATGTGTTAAAATGTGGAAAAAATGTGTCAGAATCTCTTTATATAGATAGCGAGCACCCTTTTTCGATGTTAGAATGTTCATAAGAGAGAAGCTTTTTTGAACGATTGAATTGAGGTGATCTATATGACATCTAAAAAGGGATTTACAATGGTTGAAATGGTCGTTACCATCGCCATTATACTGATTTTGACCTCATCGACTTCGATTGTCGTGTCTGACATGTTGAGTAGAACTCGAGGTGCTGAAGAGCAAGTTCAAGAGCATATAAATTTGTATGAAGTTGCTAAAGCTCAAGTTGACGGGCAACTTCCTACCGGGTATGTTCAGCCAACTACTACTGCCGGAGGATCCTCTGCTGCTACCGCTCTTCCGACTTCTCCGACTACAACGGCTGAGCCAGCCCCAACGCCGACAACCGCACCAAAGCCTCCGACGCCGACTCCGACGACCGCGCCTACGCCAATTCCTACTCCGACGACCGCGCCTACGCCAATACCTACTCCGACGACCGCGCCTACGACTACGGCAGCACCGACCACAACGGCTCCGGCAAGCGGTACGATTACGGTCGGATCCTATACCACACCGGTCATCAGTGGCAAACCTGCGGTATATACGGGCACGAGTACGGTTACTGAGCCAGGATATGGCACGTACGAGTATAACGCAAAATTCACTGTACCCAATGTGCCTTACGCGCAATATGTAGCAATCTACCTTCCTCCGGGAACGATTAATCTGATCGAGTGGTATTCGTGTAAGTTAGAGGCTTTTGATTCAACTAATAACATCGCAGTGATTTCAGTAGTTGCATACAATTCTAATCCTGCCATTCGAGTAGATTATTCCGGAGCAAAGGAAAACTGGCCTGACACAAGAGTATTTGATGTAGCTCGCAAGAATTAGATTGTAATCTATCAATATTTATTAATAAGGACTCAATTGCGAGTCCTTATTTTTTTGACGAAAATATGATAATATAATCAAAAAAATGTGAGGGTAAAAATGTATATCTCAGAGCTCTTGAAGGGTAACCAGCCATCCATTTCGTTTGAAGTTTTTCCTCCAAAAACAGACGACGCCTATGAGATGGTCACTCGATCGGTCGGTGAGCTGGCATCACTCAAGCCGGATTTTATGTCGGTGACCTATGGCGCGGGCGGCGGTACGTCAAAAAACACAGTGCGTATTGCTTCTGAACTTCAGGATTCGCACGGCATGACCGCTCTGGCACACCTGAGTTGCGTATCGTCAACGCGGGAAGAAGTATCATCTATTCTCAATCAACTTCAACGTTCCAATATTTCTAATGTGTTAGCGCTTGGCGGAGATCGCGTGGCGAGGCCGGATAGAACGTCTTGCCCGGACGACTATCATTATGCGTATGAATTAGTTCGGGATATCAAGAAAAACGGGTCATTCTGTATCGGTGCGGCATGTTATCCGGAGGGTCATATACACAGTGACAGCATTGAGTCAGACCTCAAGTACTTAGCGTATAAGGTGGATCAAGGTGTAGATTTTCTGGTATCGCAAATGTTTTTCGATAACAGAATTTTTTGCGGATTTCTGGAACGAATACAGGCAAAAGCAATAACCGTTCCCGTGTTGGCCGGTATAATGCCTGTCGTTTCAGCGAAGTTAATTGATCGTATGCTGAGCCTTTCGGGTACAAAGCTGACGCCTAAGCTTGAGCAACTGGTTGAAAAGTGGGGCGACAGTCCGCAAGACATGCAAAAGGCTGGGGTAGATTACGCTTCTGAACAGATATCGGACTTAGTTAATCGAGGCGTCCGTGGTATTCATTTGTACACAATGAATCGTCCGGAAGTCGCTCGTGAAATTCTGGATAATACGAAGCTTACTGTGAATCGATAGTACGCATGCTGCGCGGATGGTAATTCGTCTCCGCTTTGACGAGGTTGCTTGCAAGTAGAGTCCTTGGCTTGTCGAAAACATCATCGATGAAGCCGGTCTCAATGATTTTTCCGTCATCCATTATCGCGACGCGATTACAAATAGATCGAATGACGCTTAGATTATGTGAAATGAATAGAAAGGTCACGCCTTTCTCGCGATTAATCTTATAGAGTAACTCAAGAATCTGAGCCTGGACGGATGAGTCCAGCGCGGATACCGGCTCGTCAGCAATGATCAGCGACGGCGAAAGCATAAGGCTTACAGCAAGCGCTACGCGTTGCCGTTGCCCGCCTGAGAGCTGATGAGGCAAGTAATTCTGATATTTGGAAGCCAAGCCAACATCGGATAGCATTTGAAGAACGCGCTTTTTGCGTTCGTTCCGACTGCAAATATTGTGAATCCGAAGTGGTTCTTCAAGCAACCATCCGATTGTTTTCGTCGGATTCAACGAGTTATATGGATCCTGAAACACTAAGCCAACCGAGATACGCTTGGATTTCTTCTTGTTTGAGAAATCGGAAAGCAGTCGGCCGTTTTCGGATATAGTGCCGGCGGTGCCGGGAATCAAGCCGGTCAGAACTCGGGTGAGTGTTGTTTTTCCGCATCCGGACGAACCGATTAACCCGAGAATCTCCCCGGAGTAAATATCGATATTCACATCGCGCAATACTTCGTGGTGGTGAGCTGATCCGAAAAAAATAGAATCATTGTAGCCGGCACTAAGATTCCGGACTCGAATAAGTGGCGTATGTTCGTCCGAATAATCGATTCTTTGCTTATCCTTTGGCGTACGTACCGATCGTGCGCTCCTTATGAGTTTGGCAGTATGCGGGTGAGTCGGCGTATGAAGGATGTCCTTTGGGGTTTCGAGTTCGACAATTCGACGATTGTGCATGACGGCTACTCGGTCGCAAATTCGCTCGACCAACATCAAATCATGAGAAATAAACAACACAGACAGATTAAAACTTCTGCTAATCCGCTTGAGCTGGTCGACAATCTGAGCCTGAGTGACGGTATCCAATGCCGTAGTGGGTTCGTCAGCGATCAATAACGTTGGCTTAAGCAACAGCGTTCCGGCAATCAGGGCACGTTGCCGCTGCCCTCCGGAAATCTGATGAGGAAAAGCATTGTAGATTCTGAGAGGGTTGGTAAAACCGACATGAGCAAGCATATCGATAATTTTGGATTTACGGTTGTCTGCGTTGTCACTCGGAACCTGTGGCTTTGAATGGGAGGTAAGCACCTCATTAAGGTGACTTCCAATCGTCATGAGCGGATTGAATGAGGATAGTGGTTCTTGAAAAATCATGCCGATTTTGTCACCGAGAAGCTTGCGGCGATCCTGAGCATTAAGCTTCAATAGGTCTTTTCCTTCGAACATAATTCTTCCGGAAGTTACTTCGGCGGTTTCAGGAAGAAGACCGGCGATCGTGAGCGCGGTCAGTGTTTTTCCCGATCCGGAATCGCCGACGATGCCAAGTACTTCGCCTTTTCGAAGATCAAAATTTAACTTTGACAGAACAGGATGAGAGGTGTTTTGGTTAACGTCGAAAAAAGACAACGATAAATTTTCGACGACTAAGACCGGCTCAGATAAGTAAGTCATTTTGAATGCCTCCCTAATCCGAATCGTATCGATATGCCTTCACTGACGAAGTAGAGTCCCAATATATAGAAAAGAAGAGCTAGTGAAGGGAAAATAATGGTCCACGGCGCTTCGATAACATGACTTTGGGCATCCTTTAACATTTTGCCCCAGCTGGCATATGGCGGTTGGATACCTAAGCCGAGATAACTCATACCGGCTTCAGAAAGCGCCATGTTAGCAAGACCGATGACAATCGACGGAATGAGTTGCGGTAAGAGGTTTGGGAAGATATGAATCAGCACCAGCCGAATGGGCTTGACACCGATAATTGAGGCCTGGAGAATGAATTCCCGATCTTTTAGTTGGCGAATACCTGTTCGAAATACTCGTGCGTAGCTCGGGAAAAAAACAAGGCCCAGCGCCCATATGATATTGTAAACACCGGCACCGTATACGGCGACAAAGACTAAAGCAAGAAGAATGCCGGGAAAGGCCATGACCGAATCCGACAAAATCATCACAATATTGTCTATCCATCCACCGAAGTAGCCGGCGACAGAACCGAAAATACCACCTAGAGTCATCGCGATAATCACACCAAAAACGGATACAAAGACCGTCAATCGGGCGCCTTCCAGAGTACGACTAAAGACGTCACGGCCAAAATGGTCACATCCGAATATATGCTCAGTCGAGGGCGGCGCGAACTTTGCTGCATAGACCGTAGCTTGGGTGTCATAGGGCATGTATATGAACGAAAGCAAAATGGCCATCAGAATCAACGACGAAAAAATGCCGCCGATAGTCAAGTACAATTTGTAAGCCGGTACCGGTGTGATGCGAATCATGTATCCCCCTATTTTAGACGTATACGCGGATCAATGAGGCTGTGTAAGATATCGGCGACGAAATAGACAATTGCGATCATTCCCGCTAGATAAATAATGATTCCCTCGGTCAGAGGAAAGTCGCGACTGCTGATGCCTTGCAGTAATAGTCTGCCGATACCGGGCAGACCGAATACTTGTTCAACAATAAGACTACCGCCCAGAATATCTGCAGATATAATCGCGAAAACGGTAATGACAGGAACCAAGGCATTCGGGAGAATATGTTTTCTCATAACGTCAGCATCGCTCAATCCATGGCTTTTGGCAGTACGAACGTAATCTTTCTCTTTTTCGGAAAGAATTGATGAACGAATGAATTTCAGAGCCATGGCAATCTTTGGCAGAGCAATGGCAATCGATGGCATAATCATGCAACCGATGAATCCCCAAAAATCTCTGTCGTGCGGAATAAATACGCCGACTTGAAACCATTTAAGCCCGATGCCGAAAATCAGCGTCAAAAATATCGACAAGACAAATGGCGGAACGGCAAAAAAGGAGTGTGTTACCACGGAAACCACATGATCCGTCAGCTTTCCGGGTCGCCGGGCGGCAATCATCGCCAGAGGGAAAGAGACGGCCATTGTTAGCATCAAAGATATTACGGAGAGTGCTATCGTGACCGGAAGCTTTTGGGCGATCAGTTCATTAACCGGTGTTTTGAAACTTAACGATTGACCAAGATTAAGGGTCAAGGCACTGCCGAGCCACTGCAGATAGCGTTCGCTGATCGGACGGTCGAGACCCAGCTCCTCGCTCAGCGAATCGACTTGCTCCGCAGTAGCGTTCGGGCCGAGAATAATGCGTGCCGGATCTCCCGGCACGACCCAGAACGCGGCGAAGGTTATAATCGAAACCAACATCAGCGTCAGGATGAGCTGTATGATTTTTTTTGCAATATAACCCATAATACCCCGAATCGCGAGATTGCTGCGAAGAACTCTCGGCTAGATTGATTATTCGGCGAAATAGACCGTAGACATATCCTGCACATATATAGGATACACCAGATATCCCTTTATTTCATTCTTAACGGCAACGATATTTTTGGGATCCTGCAAGTAAACTGAAGCATAATCGCTTACGAGCAATTGCTGCAATTGCTTGTAGAGGGCAATTCTTTCGTCGAGACTAATCTCGGACTGGATTTGAGAGTAGATGGAATCAAAATCAGAATTAAAGTAATTGATGAAGTTGCCTTCCGAGGTGCTGACATAGCGGCTTAATACGTCTCTTGGCGTGTACTCGGAAGTCAAGGCAATCACGGTAGAATCGTAATTTCTACCTTGATATACATCACTGAGCCAAGTCGCCCAATCCACAGAAACAATATCGACCATGATTCCGACTCGTGCGAGTTGGTCGGCTAATACGATAGCGGTGTCAACATGAATCTGGTAATTTGAAGGCACTTTGATTGTCGACCTGAATCCGTCGGGATAGCCTGCTTCCTCGAGAAGCGCCTTTGCTTTATCCGGGTTATACGTGATTGTTCCGTCGACTGTAGCGTCGTAATAGTCGCCCATCGCGGGTGACATTCCGGTCGTCAGGAGCGTGCTTTGCCCTTCCATGATCAAATTGGAGAGGTCTTGGCGATCTATCGCATAGTTCACTGCTTGACGAACAAGCGGATTGTTAAAGGGTTCTGCGGCGTTGTTAAGCGCAAGAACCTGAACCATGTTGGTGTTGCCTGAAAGAATCTGATAACGATCTTTGATTTGCTCGGCCTTATCGGCTGTCAAATATGGGAATATATCGATTGATCCGGACTGGAGCTCAAGGAAAGCAGCGTCCATCCCGGCTGTGATTTTGAATGTCACTTTGTCGAGATAGGGCAGACCCTCCTGCCAGTATGCATTGTTTTTTCCCAGAACAACGGACTCTCCGACACGGTATTCGAGAAATACGAACGGTCCGGTGCCGATTGGCGTCGAGCCGATATCGGAGACGGATTCAGGAATAATAGCGGTCGTAAAGAACGGGATCATCTCGGCATCCGGCGAGATAAACTCAACGGTAACCTCATTTTCTCCGCTTATTCTAACGTCCTTTATGCCGGCTAAGTCCGGCTTAAGAGCAGTACCGGTCAATAGGCCGGATGCTCTTTTGAGTGAGAATACGACGTCTTCAGGTGTCAGGGTGTCTCCGTTATGGAATTTGACACCGGTGCGTATGTTGAAGATATAGGTGGTTGCATCTTCGGAAATTGTGTAATCGGTCGCTAAAGCAGGAACGAACTGACCGTCCGAAGTGCATTTAACCAGACCCTCAAAAATATTAAAAAGAATCTCCTCATCGCCTGCAGCGACAACGGTATGCGGATCGAAAAGACTTGGCTCCTGAGTAATTCCGACGATGACTTCGCCCCCGGAACGAATGCCGTCTTTAGAAGATACTTCGGCAGATGATTCGGCTGGATTTCGGCAACCGAAAATCGAAGTCAACACGAAAAAAATCATCATCGCCACGATGAAGCGGATTGCGGTGCTTTTTCTTGAAAAGCTTTCGAAAAAAACGGTATCTGTCTGCATTAATGACTCCTTGTCTGTGAGATGGGGCGCTGAACCCGTAATAGGCTCAATATTTATTAATACATTTTATACGCATCGAGAAAAAAATCAACGTTAACCCAATACGGTTAGTCAGAATATAGGAATAAAAGAAGTGTAAATGTGTCGAAATTAGCACTTTTGTCGCAGTTTGCGCAAAATATCTTGGAAAGTCCGGCGATTTAGACATGGGGAGTTGAGTATTTTTTGTGAAGAAAGAGATGAAGACGGTTGAAATTCGAGATCTGAAGTGTACATTGAATATATATACTTTCTCGAGTGACAGGCGGGATATGCAGAATATTGGAGCTGGGATTGTGAAAACCAATACGAAAATACGAAATCAATGTCTCAACACTCGTCAGGTTGCTAAGCTTATATCTGCGAGCATCATTTTATTGCTTCTTTTTGTTGCGGGATGCAACATGCCGGAATCTAAAGACAGAACGAAAGCATCTCAGACGATAAGCGAAGAACAGATTCAGGACCAGATGCTTCCTCAAAATTGGATGGGGGTATATCTGGATATAGAACCGGAGCAAATAATTAATGAAATAAATATGATCAGAACATCTTCAGGTTTACAGGCACTCGAAAGGGATGAGCAGGCAGATCTCTGGGCTCAAGTGAAGGCGGCCGAACTTGTATTTGAGTTTTCGCACGATCGCTTGGATGGCGGAGATATGATAACGGCTTACGCCGGACTCTTGCCTCCGACGTATGGCCAAGGCATAGCGAGGGGGCATCGGGATGCCATACTGCTCGTATACGAATGGCTCGAGTTACCTTGGCAAAAAGAAAACATCTACGAAGAATCGTATTCAAATATTGGTTGTGCGGTTCTAGAAAACAACAATACACTATACTTTGCTGTCGTATATCTTGAAGAGCCGAAGTCCTGAATATGCGTCGAAACATATTGTTAAACATATTGTTAAAGAAGCATGCAATACTTGACGTTCATGAATAAAATAAATATTCTTAAAAGTGATTCCTAAAATCTGACATTTATGTCGCTTAGTAGAAGGAATCGTTGAGGTGAAAGATGTTTGTATGTAAAAGTTGTGGTGCACTTGTGCAGGAGTCTCTCTTTTGTTCGGAGTGCGGATCTTCTCTGGCAAATGCTTCGAGCGTTGTTGCTGATGACATCCGATCGGAGCGTAAGTCTGAATCTGATGCGTCTTCTATTCCTCTTCAAGGAGATCAGTCAAGCGAATTATATTCCGGAGAGGTGCCTTCGTTAGTTGGAAACAATGCTTTGAATCGACCGAATAACGAAGCTTTCCCGGATCCGGCTAACCAGATTGTGTTTGCAGTGACGTTGCTGATTGTCGAAATCATTTGTTGTTGTTGCGGTGGAGGAATCGCGGCAATTTTCTCGGGCATTGCGCTATACCTCGCGCGTCAGGTTGAGAATACGACAGACAGAGAAAAGGCCACGGAAACCTTGGATAAGGCCAAAATATTCAACATAGTTTCACTTGTGATTTTTGTTTTTTGCCTTTTGGCAGCAATCGCCGCTATGGTCGTTGGCGTACTGTTAAATTAACACAATTTCGGAGAGTAGAAATTCGGGATGTCCTTCTGCTTCGAATTTTGACCGGACGTATTAACATACTGTGAAGACGAGTGCCGAGGCAAGGGATTCGTTGTATAATGAGCACTAAGAATATATATGAGGTGGCGGCTATGAAGAAGTGTCCTGTATGCGGTGTCATGATGGGTGATAATGTTGCCCGTTGTTTTATGTGTAAATATGATTTTCAAAAAGCTGCCCGTGAGGGCGAGGACGCTGCAAAGCAGGAGGCGACTCAGAATATTAAAAAAGTTGAAGAAGAAGTCAGCAGCCGAGTCTCCGAAAAGAAAGCGGAGGAAGAACGTTTTTTAGAGGAGATAAAAGAGCGTAATCAGCGCGAACTTGAAGCTTTGAACCAGAGACTCGAGGAAGAGAAGATACGAATTGAGTCAGAGTATGTTGAGGTCCGAAAGAAGGCTTTGGAACAGAAGTCAAAGCTCGAAAAGGAATTGGATATTGTTCGCAACCAGATCAGCGCAGAAAAAAACAAAATAACCGATTATTCCGCCGAGGGTCAGAAGATTATTGAAGAGGCTCAGAAGGCGGCCGAGATAGAGAAAGAAAATATTCTTAAGGAGGCTCAGTCGCAAACTGAGAAACTTGCACATCAAGTTCAGAAAGAATACAAAGAAGCCATGGCGCTGAAGCAGCAAATGCTTGAGGAGGCCAAACTTGCTGAGGAAGCTGCGATTAAGCTCAGAGAAGAGGCTCAGAAATCCATTTTAGAGAAAGAGGCAGTGGATAAAGAACTCCTCGCTCTGAAAGCGACCCTTGATGAAACGACCAGTTATGCTGCAGAACTCGCAAGGTCTGAGGCCATAAAATCAAAACAGGACGCTTTGGCAGAAGAAGAGGCAAAGCTTGCCGAAGCAGAAAAGAAGCGTCAGGAAATTCTTGCGCAATCTGAAGCTGTTGCCAAAGAAATCGATCAGACTCGTATTCAGGCGGAGAGCGAACTGGGCCTTTACATTGCCGAGGCCAAAAAGTCTATAGCCGAGGCCGAAAAGGCACAGGCAGATTTCGCGCAACTATCCGAAGACATGCGTCAGATGAGCGAACAGAAAAAGGAACTCGAAGAAGAGTACAAGGCTATTTCTGAAAAGTTGGAAAAAGCACAGGAGGAGAGCGAAAACATCTTTGCGGGCGCTGAGCAGGCCAGAAAAGAAGCATCTGCTGAATCAGAGCGTATTATGGCAGAGGCAACCGAAATGCTTGAGAAAGCTAAGCAAGAGTCTGAACAAATGCTCAGCGAGTCCTTAATGAAAAAGCAAGAGATTGATTTACAAATTAACGCATTGATTGTGGATTTTGAAAAGGCGCAAGAGAATTACGAGACTGAGACGAAGCGCATGACGGATGAGCTGGTCGAAGCAAAAGCAATCATAGAAGATTCCAAAAAAGCGCTTAAATCAGCAGAGGTTGAAGCAGAAGTCATTATCTTTGAAGCGGAAAAACGGGCAATAACACTTAAAGAACAGGCAATAAGCGAAAGTGACAAGGGCAAGATGGAGAAGCTTATGAAGGAGAAGGATCAGCAAATCCAGGAGATGACCGAGGCTAAGAAAGACGCGGAGCTTAAGATATCGCTTCTTGAAAATCAAATTGAAGACCTGCGTAAGGCTATAGAAGATATTCGTATGTTGGGGCCGGGTTCCGGAAGCGCTTCATATGAGGCGATGGATTACGAGGTTGAAACAATTCCTCACAATGTAAGCGGAGAAGTGGATGCAGCGGCCATGTCCAAGATTCTGGCGGCACGTGCGAAGGACGGATGGAAACTTCATAGTCTGATTAATGACGAGGGTGGACGCATGTTGGCATCGATGGGGACAACAGCCACATTCTCGCTTGCTTCCGGCGCCAAAATGAAAGAAGATCGCGTCATCATGGTCTTTGAAAAACCAAAAAAGAAGTAGTCTTCGACTTGGGTGAACGACGGACCTGTAATCATTGTTTTAGGCGAAACCGCCCTGTTTTCCGGGCGGTTTTTCTTTGTCCTTTTTTGTCGTGGTGACGAGTGCGATATAGTCAATTCGGCAATTAAATGGGTTAAGGCGTCGCTCTTTTTGTGGATAATGTTGGTCCTACATAGTATAATGCCAATATTAGCTTATCCAAGGAGGAACAGATACATGATGAATTATCCGGCGGACAAGATCCGCAATATCACCCTATTGGGGCATGGCGGATCCGGAAAAACAGCTCTTGCGGAAGCAATGTTGTTTTGTGCAAAATCGATTGATCGACTCGGACGCAGTACAGACGGAAATACTACAATGGACTTTGATCCTGAAGAGATCAAGCGACAGATTTCTATTAACACCACGGTCGCGACGTGCGAGTGGAAAAACACAAAGATGAATATCATTGACACGCCCGGTGATTTTGATTTTTTGGGCGAACTTATGACTGGTATTCGAGTCGCAGACAGCGGAATAATCATGATTAGCGCTAAGGGTGGCACTTCAGTCGGTTCGGAGAAAGCAATACGCCTTCTCAAGAAGCGTAAGGTGCCGTTTTTATTTTTTATGAATCGCATGGACGAGCCAAATGCAGATTTTGAGGCCGTTGCTGCGCGTATGCGCGACAATTACGGACCGAGTGTTATTCCGCTTTCGCTACCGATTATGCAGGGCGACAAGATGGTCGGAATAGTGGATGTTATGAATAAGCGTGCTTTCTCAATCGATGAGAAATCCGGAGCCTCCAAAGAAATCCCGCTTCCGGAATCTTTTGTTGAAAGAGTTGAAAGTTTGCAAAATGAAGTTAATGAGGTTGTGGCGGAGAGTGACGAAGAACTCATGGAGAAGTATTTCTCCGGTGAGCCTTTCACGGAAGACGAATTCAGACGAGGGGTTCACGCCGGTTTCCGTGACGGAAGTCTTCATCCGATTTATGTCGGTTCTGCTTATAAGAACTGGGGTGTTGAATTCTTGATGAATTGCATTTCAAAAGATACGCCCTCTGCAGAGGCTAAAGAGAACATTGAAGCGATTAAACCGGACGGGGAGAAGGTATCCCTGACATGCAAAAAGGACGGGCCGCTGGCGGCATTTGTTTTCAAGACCATCGCAGATCCTTTTGTCGGCAGAATCAGTATATTCAGAGTCTATTCCGGTTCTATTAAGGCGAACAGTTCCGTATACAATGCAAATAAAGAAAAAGAAGAACGAATCGGCGGATTATTTTATATGGTCGGGAAAAAGCAGATTCAGACTGACGTGATTGGCCCCGGAGACATCGGAGCAGTTGCAAAGCTGGTGCTGACTCAGACCAATGATACCTTGTGCGAAAAGACTAATCCGATGCAACTTCCGGCAGTCGCTTTCCCGACACCGTGTTTGTCTATGGGTATCGTACCCAAGAACAAAGGTGAAGAGGACAAGATTATGGCAGGCCTCAACAAGCTTTCCGATGAGGATCCGGTCTTTTCGGTTTACAACGACCCGGAGACACATCAGATGGTCATTTCGGGCCTCGGTGAGCAGCAAATCAATGTTTTGAAGAGCAAGCTCAAGAGCAAATTCAATGTGGATTCCGAACTTGAGACACAGAGGATGCCTTATCGCGAAGCCATCCGTAAGAAGGTTAAGGTCCAGGGCAAGCATAAGAAGCAATCCGGCGGACATGGTCAGTATGGTGATGTTTGGATTGAGTTTGAACCTACGGATTCCGAGGCTCTCGTTTTCGAAGAGAAGGTATTCGGAGGCTCAGTGCCTAAGAATTTTTTCCCGGCAGTTGAGAAGGGTTTGCAAGATTCGGTACTTAAAGGTGTATTAGCCGGTTTTCCGGTTGTTAATCTTAAAGCTACGCTGGTCGATGGTTCGTATCACGATGTTGACTCTTCGGAAATGGCTTTCAAAATTGCCGCTAGCTTGGCGTTCAAAGCCGGTATGCAGCAGGCCAATCCGGTCTTGCTTGAGCCAATCAGCACAGTGGTTGTTCATATTCCGGAGGATAAGCAGGGCGACATAATGGGCGATATGAATAAGCGCAGGGGCCGTATTATGGGTATTGATGCGGACGAAGATGGTTCGATGATTACCGCTGAAGTGCCGACTGCCGAAATGGTCAGTTATGCAACGGATTTAAAATCGATGACACAAGGACGGGGTTGGTTTACCATCTCGCATGCGCGTTATGAGCAAGCGCCGAGTGAAGTCTCCGCTAAGGTGATTGAAGAGCACAAGGCAATCGAAGAGGGTTGATCGTAATCCGGACAGCAATCTTTACCAAGCATCATTCGTTTATATTCATGATTAAGCTATCCCCAAATGATTTTTAATATCATTTGGGGAGCTTTTTTGAATATATAAAGCGTATAATAAGTTGTGCTGTGAAGTGCAAGATTCTATAATATGTATAATTTAATTTTGGGGGTTGTCTATGAAAAAGCGTTTTTTAAGTCTGGTTATTTTGCTTGCCATTGTCTGTATGTTGTCCTCCTGTGAATTGCCTTTCATAGGAGGTAAAAGTGAGGCGTTTCAGCCGGGTTCTTTAACATCGGGCGTGTATGTCAACTCTCAAGCGGATATTATGTATCTCGTCCCTATGGAATGGACGTCTTATATCGGAGAAGATGCAGCGCGTCAAGTTGATCCTCAGGACGAAAAAATCATGGTCGATTTTCTGGCGACAAACCCTTCTTCAGGCTCTACTCTTTTCGTGGCGTAATACGATGCGCCCAGAAAATATTCGGCCGATAAAGAAATTGATTCTATCGTTGATTTTATAATTGGCATGGACGAGAATGAATATGGGGCAAAATTTATAGTAGAGGATACTTTTGAATATAATATTGCGGGCAAGGACTTCATGGTTGTGGATTTGTCGGTATCTTTGCAAGGCGTTACCGTGCACGAGTATTTGTGTTTGGAGAACTCAGGGGAATATCCCTGCATGCTTATCATCAGGCCATCGCCATTTCCGGAGGTCTCTTCGGATACTTTTGAATCGATGACGGAGGCCATCACCGAGATATAACTAGTTCGGTCCAATAAATCATAACCCCTCTGCTTTCAGACGAAAACAGAGGGGTTATTTGCGATTACAATCGAGTAGTGTTGCGGTCGGAAACGTGAAGAGATTCAAACAGGACGCTTGACGGAGTAGATGATGGTGTCGCTATCATCCGGAAAAGTCGCAACCGGGGTTAAGTTGGATTCGAAAAAAGGCTTATTGAAAATATGCTCACCCTGTCCGTTGAGATATCCGTATAGCTCAGAATTGTAGAGAACATAATCGATATTTTCTTGCTTGCAAACGGCGTAAAACAATTCGGTGTCTCCGCCGCACCCGGTTAGTATCCACTCATACATAGCCATTCGATCTTGAGTGTCGTGACCGGCGGACCATGCATAGTATGGCCAACCGTAGTACGACATGCGCCCGGACAGGAAAAAGGTATGAAGATACCAATTGGGCGTTAAAAAAACCGATTGGGGATCAGTATTCTTATCAATCCATTCGACCATATCGGACTTAAGGTTGACGGACATCTTATTTGTGTTTCGATTATGGAAGGCGAACCATTCGCTGATTCCTGTGCCGATCATCGATACAAAAATGCTGATTCCGATAATGATAGACAGACTTCTAAGTGCGATGCACGCGGCGGGCGCCATGAGCATACCTCGGCGGTTTCCGGAAGCCTCGGTTCGGGATTTCTGTCGTGACCGGAAGTAGATTGGCAAACAAAACAAATGTGAGAGCAATCCCGCTATCATCATGTAATAAAACAGAATAGTAATTTGAATAAATTTATGATTGGCGAGCATCTCAACCGAGACCTGCATCACGAAAGCAAAAACAAGCGGTGCCGAAAATGCAATCGCCAAGATGACGCGATAGTGGTTTTTCTTCGCGATGAATTGATAAACCATGAGGCCGATTATCATAGCCGGAATGAGAATAAAAGTAACGCCCCCCATTTGAAAAAGGTATTTGGAAGCATTGGCAAAAGTCGGATTCAGCAAAATGAAACCAGGCTTGACGGTAAGCGAAACCACATTTTCCGAACCTCCGGACAGAATCTGACTTTGGAGAAATGAAGAGCCGACTGCAATCAGAGCAACCGGAAGATATAAAAGACGGCTCTCGGAAAAGATCGCCATGACTAAGAGAATCAACATGGCGGAAATAAGTGCAGATCCATGAAAAAACGGTGCAAATAAAGCGATAAGCATACTCGGAAAGATCAGCATTATAGGTCGGAGCGGATCTTTTTGTCGTGGAAGCCAAGCATCTCGTGAGATAAAGAAACAACGTAGTTTTTCCGGAATAGACTTAAGTTTTGCCATATGTAAGAACATGCGTCGTACGTATGGAATATAAAGAATAATCAACACCAACAAGAAGGCAATCCCGAGCATTAGGTGTCGTTGATTGGCATAAACATTAATTGCCCAAAGACCCCAGTCATCTTTATCTGTCAGTACAAACCACTCTGAAGATTTGGTGATCGCGCGTATTGCTGCTTGAAATCCGATCTTCTGGGTGACGAGCAGGGCGTGGAGTTGGTGAAAAATATTCAGGGCACTTCTGAAGAAGACGAGTATCGGTGTAATTACGAATGCCAGTCTTCTTCCGGACAATAAGACTGCCAGCAACGACAGAAGCGTTAACGCACTCAACATCGACAGAATCGATGGTAGATTGAACGCGAAGTCCATTGGCAAGCCCAACAAGTTCAGATTGCCGCACAGAAAGAAAAAGAGAAAATGATATTGAATCTGGTCTCCGGGGAAATGCGGGTATTGCGTAGGAAAATTTGAACCTTTAGAAAATGAAGAGGCGAGCGCAAGATTCGGTGCGAAGTCACTGGCTACAGATGGTGCGACAAATAGTCTGTCACCTTGAATATTGAAGGTGTAAAAACAAACATATACGGCACCGGCCATAATAATCAACAGAGCAATCACGATGGGAAGTATATTTCGAAAGGATGCGTCAAATAACGGTAATCGGGCAGTCCGTTGCATAATGGAGTCCCTTTTTGGCGCTCGGTTCTTACGTACATAGCTTTTTTGCCACAAAAGGCTTCCGAGATATGCGAAAAGGCATAACGACAGAATATTTGAAGGATAAAGCGGATGCATCTGCGCCGGAGTAAACGGATGAATCAATAAAGCCACATAGTAGGTGACTGTAGTTACCGAAAGTGTGCCAATGACAAATCCGGCCGGCAACAAAAATAAAAACGAAGGCAGTGAAGATATTCGCTCAGAATCAAACGAAATCCCGACAAACAGTCTTCGGATATCCGGGACAAAAAACGAAACGAGCTGGATGCCAAAAAACATGCAGACGGATAGATAGAGAATTGCCGGCATTATTGACCCTCCTTTGCATTTGGTGCACTCTTTGAATTAATAAAATCGCGTCCGCGCGATGGAGGACTTTTCGTGTCGTCGGAAATGATGTAACGGGGCCGTCCTTTGACTTCTTCGAATATTTTCCCGACGTATATGCCAAGCAGACCCAGACTTACCATGATACATGCGCCGACCACCAGCACGACAATAATCACAGTCGTAAAACCGTCGTTTGCGTTGCCGGAGAAATAATTAAAGAGTGTCTGGATAATGAGCAAGAATGAACCAAGAAAAAAGATCGCCCCAATGAGTGAAATGAGATGGAGAGGAATAGAAGAGAAAGCCGTAATAGCATTAACAGATAATCGGACCAGAGCACTTAAGCGCCAACGCGAATGACCTGTTTGGCGATCGGCAACTTCAAAGCTGAAATTGCATCGTTTAAATCCGAGCCAAGCCGAGAGCCCGCGAAAAAAGGTCTGATACTCCTTGAGGGATCGCCATTTTTCTATAACGGCTCGATCGAGAAGTTTAAAATCCGAAGCGTTCGATAAATCGTATCCGGCGACTTTTCGAAAAAGTCCGTAGAATATTCTTGCGTTCATCCGACTCAGTTTGGATTCTTTGCCTCGATCTGATTTAACGCCTTCAACGACATCATAGCCTTCCCGCCATAAGCGTATCATTTCGGGAATGCACGCGGGTGGATGCTGCAGATCGCCGTCCATCAAGATAACTGCGTGGGCGTCTACCATATCCAGGCCGGCGCAAATTGCTGCTTCCTTGCCGAAATTTCTGGAGAGCTTTAAACCTCTGACCTGATTTGGATAGGCTAAGGATACCTTTGAAATTTCATCCCAAGTATGATCGGATGATCCGTCATCGATGAGCAAAATATCGGATGAGATATCAAGCTCTTCAAGGATCGGCAAAATAGTCCGAACGGTAATATCAATCTGCTTTTCCTCATTATAAAAAGGCATCAAAATGCTCAAATCCATCATATTCACCACTTTCGGCATTATTCCAAAATTATTCACTTTATATCGTAACATATGCTTGTTTTATCAACGCTACTCAAAGATTACATTTTATGGTCGAATCAAGCAAAAATTTGCACATGACTTTATCCAATCGGATGGACTGTGTTAATATCATTGTGTTTATTTTGTCGCGCGACGCGCACACGGAGGCGAATACTATTATGAAGATTGTTGTTTTGGCCGGTGGACTCAGTCCGGAGCGAGATGTCTCTTTGTCATCGGCCAGTTTGATTGCCAATGCCTTGCTCTCGGAAGGCCACGAAGTGGCACTGGTGGATGTATATGAAGGGATTGAATCGCTAATAGATCTAGAGGGTTCTTTTGCCAGACCGAACAGCGGACATCAATTCGAGTATGTAGTTCCGGATAAAGCGCCGGATTTAGATGAACTTATCCATAAAAACAGTGGTCGCAAAGCGTTGGTCGGACCGAAAGTCATTGAAATATGCACTTTGGCTGATGTAGTTTTTATCGGTTTGCATGGAGCTATGGGAGAGAACGGGCAGCTCCAAGCTTTGTTGGATTGCTTCGCGATTCCATATACAGGTACCGGCTATTGCGGCAGTTTGCTTGCAATGGACAAAGACCTGTCGAAAAAACTACTTCGTCAAGCCGGCATTCCGACGGCTGACTGGATCATGCTGGATCGCGATTCGGATTCAAAGTCCGCCATCATTAACAGCATCGGATTTCCGTGTGTCATAAAGCCGATTCATTGTGGTTCAAGTGTTGGCATTTCGATTGTTGAAGAGCCGGAATCGCTTCTTTCTGCTCTTGATGAGGCGTTTAAATATGAATCGCAGGTTCTTGCGGAGAAAAAAATTGTCGGGCGAGAATTTTCTGTCGGCGTCTTAGATGGTACGACATTGCCTGCTATTGAAATAATCCCCAAACAGGGCTTTTACGATTATAAAAACAAATATCAAAAGGGCATGGCGACAGAGATATGTCCGGCTCCTGTTTCTGAGGAGCAAGCCCGGCGCTTGTCGGAATATACTATGGCGGCTCATCAGGCGCTTCGTTTAGGCGCATATGCGCGAATTGATTTCATTCTGGGTCAAGATGGTGAATTCTATTGTCTTGAAGCGAATACACTGCCGGGTATGACACCGACCAGCTTGCTGCCACAAGAAGCCGCGGCGGTTGGTATCAGTTACAACGAATTGTGTGATCGAATCGTTAAGACGGCTTTTCAAGAAAAGCTAAATTGATCGCTTCGCGGCCTTACCAAATAGCGAATAAATGAAAAGGGTGTGGCGACCATGGTTGATTTCTGCCGATCTCCGCATATTGTCATCGTGGGTGCAGGCCCGGCGGGATTACTGGCGGCGATTTCTGCCGCGCAGCAAGGCGGTGTACGAGTCACAATTCTTGAAAAAAACGCTGAAGCCGGGCAAAAACTCCTGCTGACCGGACAGGGACGCTGTAATGTCACGAATTTTTCTCCAAATGCGGAAATTATCGCTCGGTTTTTCGACAACGGGAAATTCCTTTATAAGCCGTTGCATCATTTTGACGCAGAAGCGTTGAGGGATTTTTTTGCGTCGCAAGGTTTGCGGTTGGTTGAGCAAGAGCGAGGACGCGCGTTTCCGGAGACTCAGAAGGCAAGGGACGTCTTGGGTGCGCTTTTGAAAGCGGCCCTGGATTCCGGTGTAGACATTCGTTACAACACGCAGGTTACCGACATCAAATGTGATGATTGCGGTCATATTAAAGCGGTCGTCACCGCGACGGGATTCGTTACGGCGGATGCTTGTATTCTGGCGGTGGGCGGCTGTTCATATCCGAGAACCGGGTCAACCGGCGACGGCTACGCGATTGCAGGACGCCACGGACATCGCATCGTTTCTGTTCGTGCCGGGCTCGCCCCGATCCATACGACAACGGAAGATATTTTCGGACTTCAGGGGGTCAGCGTCCGGGACATTCGACTGACTTTGACGTTGCCGGATCATAAGCCTCTATCTTGTGAAGGGGATTTGTTGTTTACGCATTTTGGCATTACCGGACCGGCTGTTCTTCGTCTCTCGAGATATTTACCGCAAGATGAAGAAATTTATGCAGGTTTTGTGAGGCTGCACCTGGATGCTTTGCCGAATTATGCCCACGATGTGTTGGGTCGGATGTGGATCTCCGATATGACTGAGTCCCCAAACGTCTCAGTCAAGCATATACTTAAGAAATACCTGCCGACTGCATTTTTGTTGGCTGCTATGAGACGGTGTGCGATAAATCCGGCGATGCCCGGAAGAGAATGCACAAAAGCGATGCGATCGGCCTTGCTGAATATGGTCAAGGCTTATCCGATAACACCGATTAAGCCGCCTCCCTTTGAAATGGCTATGGTCACGGCAGGCGGCGTAGATACGAAAAACATTAATCCGAAGACGATGCAATCGAAGTTGATCAGAGGGTTGTATTTTGCCGGCGAAGTGATTGATGTCGACGGTGATACCGGAGGATACAACTTGCAAGCGGCTTTTTCGACGGGTCACCTGGCCGGTCAAAGCGCGGCCGAGGCGGTAAAAATGTCGGAGTGTGATGATTGAGAAAGCATCTGTTCACAAAACTTGATTTGATTGAAGTTTTCGAGTGTGTGGCTTGCGAAACTTCAGCGGTGTTCTTAGATAGTGTTGATGCATCCTTGTGCGATCATTCGAAAAACAGTAGATACTCCGTGATTTTACTGAATCCATTCGGTCGGATGGTATTAGATGCTGCCGGTTTAAGATATCTAAGGTGTGATACGCATCAGAATAAGTTACATCGAAAAATCGAGTCACTCATCCAAAGCGACGACAGCGGAGCCTCAGACCCAATGGCTCTGTTGTCGAGGATTTTGAAATTATTCCGATATCGTGAACAGGCCGATTCGCTTCCGACTGAAAACGGCTGTTTTGGGGGATACATAGCTTACGATTATCTCGAACAGATTGAACAAATGCCGGATACGCAACAAAAAGCGCTGTCATATCCGATATTGTGTTTGGGGATGTTTGATCATTCATTGGTATATGATCACAGCGTCAATGAATTGTATTTTTGCGGAAATGAACGCATCGGACTTTCGACGGAGATGCTTGATGCAAAGTATCTTGAGATTGAGCGAGTCATTCGAAAAAGGGAGCAACAAGAGACGTTGAGTGGTTTTGCTCGAAAGGTAGCGAATGACGAAGGCATACGCGGCTCAAACAAGACCGATGATTGTTTGGGAGAAACGATTGCAGATGAGTTTGTTTGCTCGCGGGCGTTATCGGACTTCACGGAGAAACGATATATGGAGATTGTCGAAAAGGCAAGAGAATTCATTCGAGACGGAGACATTTTTCAGGTTAATCTTTCACAATGTTTTCAGGGACAATATCGAGGCAATCCCTATCATCTCTACCGAGCTTTGAGAACGGCGTCTCCGTCAGGATTTTTCGCGTTTGCGCGCTTCCCGGAGGTAACCTTGGTGTCGTCATCACCGGAGCGCTTTTTTCACTTGAAATACGGAGAAGTTGAAACTCGACCCATTAAGGGAACTCGTCCGAATGGTGACGATCCGGAGGCAAATGAGGCCAACCGAATTGCCCTTCTGTGCAGCGAAAAGGACCGCGCCGAGTTGATGATGATTGTCGATCTTATGCGAAATGATTTAGGGAAAATTTGTCAGTTTGGAAAGGTTTCGGTTAAAGAACCGGCTAAGTTGGAAACTTATCGGAATGTTTTTCACTTGGTCTCGACCATTGTTGGGGAAATGCGAGCGGAATTAGATGCTTTTGACGTCGTGCGCGCCTTGTTCCCCGGTGGCTCGATTACCGGTGCGCCCAAAATTCGTGCAATGGAAATTATCCGGGAACTTGAGCCACATCGCCGCGGCATATATACGGGTTCGATAGGATATATCGGTTTTGACGGCACTTCTGATTTGAATATTGCCATTCGAACCGTCGTTTTCGAAAAAGAACGATACAGTTATTGTGTCGGAGGCGGAATCGTTTGGGACTCAATCCCGGAGAAAGAGTATCTCGAAACACTTCATAAGGGGCGTTCTATCCGAGAATCGCTGGAGATTTTTGAAAGTGATTCGTTTTCGTATCGTGAAGAATTCGAAAATAATGTGACGGCAAAATGCAACCTTATCCCGAACGGTCGGGACGCGATTGTCGAGACCTTCGGCGTCTCTTCAGCGGGGCGTGTTTCTCTTCTGAAGGCACATGTCGATCGACTCAGGAATTCAGCCGTTGCATTGGGCTTTGGGTGGCCTTTTGACGACGATGATGTAGTGAATTTTATTAAATATGAATTGCGCAATACCAACTATCGTGGTCGAGTGTTACGTATGTTGTACTTTGGAATATCCGGACAAGATTGCAATCATAAGGTAGAAAGTCCGCTAAGTCCGTTTTTTCGATTTGAATCCCGAGACCGGTATCAGCCGATATCTGCCGGAGGACTTTCGCTCACGGTTCATAGCTTTAAGCGGAATCCCCAAGCCAATATGACTTATCATAAGACAACAGACTATCTCGAAAACCGGCTTGCGCTTGCCGCTGCGAATGAGAAAGGCTTTGATGACGCACTTTTTTTGAATTCGGAAGGAGAAATTGCTGAGACCACGCGACACAATATTTTCGTAAAAATCGGGAATACGCTCTACACGCCAAGAATCGAAACCGGCATTTTGCCCGGCGTCACTAGGGCGTGGCTGATTCGTTGGGCACAGGAATGCGGCATGGATGTTCATGTCATAGCATTGAAGCAAGATATTTTCAAATATGCCGATCAGGTTTTTTTGACCAATGCCGTCGTCGGAGCAATGCCGGTCAAGTCAATACATGAAGCCGATGAGCTGATTTATCGATCGACTATGATCGATGCTTGGATATCGGAAGTTAACGCAGCATTTGAGTCGATGAAAGAGTAGAATGATTGAACAATTCAAATCGCGTTTCTGGCATTTAGGGGGAGGATGTATGTTGAAATTGAGACCTTATAGGACAAGTGATGCAGATGTCATCTTGCAATGAGTAAAGGATGAGGTGTCTTTTCGCAAGTGGGTTGCGGATCGATACGAGAGTTTTCCCGGACAGCCAGAGAATATAAACGCACAATATAATGCGGCAGGTCTTAAGATTGTGCCCAATGAGAATATCGAAAAGTATAAGATTTTCTACGAAGAGTGGAACTGCATCGAAATGGAGGCCGACAGAAAGCAGAGATTATTTTCAGACTATTCTGAGTAATTGAAATGTCCTGTTTTGTCTTGACGCTGTATTATTTAAGTAGTACAATGGCGGCGTCTGATGTAAAAAATGCATGAGAAAAGTTGTGCATTTTCCATTGGTTTTCGGATGTTCGGAATGGGAAGCTTTTGGCATAATGTTAAGGTACAGACCAAAGAGAGACCAAGGAGGAACATAGATGAAGCGACAAGACTACATTTCATGGGACGAATATTTTATGGGAATCGCGTTGTTATCTGCGCACAGAAGCAAGGACCCGGGGACACAGGTCGGGGCCTGTATCGTTGGTCCGGAAAAGCGTATTTTAACGGTTGGTTACAATGGAATGCCGTCTGGTTGCTCGGATGATGAGTTTCCTTGGGAGCGCGAAGGCGAGCCGTTGGATACAAAATATCTTTATGTCTGCCATGCCGAAATGAACGCTATTTTGAACAGCGGACATAGCGATTTGCGCGGCAGCACTGTATACACGACTCTGTTTCCTTGTGCTGAGTGTACGAAGGCGCTGATTCAGAAGGGGGTCAAGGAGGTCTGTTATCTGTCAGATAAGTATGCCGGAGATAGCTTGTTTATCGCGGCAAAACGTATGATGGACGCTGCCGGTGTGGTGTATCGCTCTTATGAGTTATCCGGTCGAGACATAAATCTTCAAGTTTAATAATTTCTGAGAGAGGAAGCCTTATATGAGTGTTCTTAAAATTGAGGGCTTAACCAAAAGCTTCGGCGAAAAGGTGGCTGTGGATTCTATTTCTTTTCAGATTGACTCTCCCGGTGTCCTGGGATTAATCGGTACAAACGGCGCTGGTAAAACGACTACGATTCGCATGATTTTGGGCATTCTTGAGTCCGATGAGGGTTCGGCGACTTGGGATGGATTCAAAATCACCCGTGAATCCGTTCGATTCGGCTATCTGCCTGAAGAAAGGGGCATTTATCCCAAGACCAGGGTCATCGACCAGCTTGTATATTTTGGTGAACTTCGCGGGATGACGCATTCGGCTGCAAAAGCGTCTGCGATGCGATTGATGGAGCGTTTGGATGTCACAGAGTATGTCAATATGACTGCAGACAAACTGTCCAAGGGTAATCAGCAGAAAATTCAATTGATTGCTGCGATGATCCATGATCCGGAATTGATTATTTTGGATGAGCCTTTTAGCGGATTAGATCCTGTCAATACAGAGATGCTTCGTGAATTTATTACAGAGCTTGCCGCAAATAACAAGTACATTTTGATGAGCAGCCACCAGATGGCTACAGTTGAAGAATTCTCGCGTGATTTGGTAATGCTTCATAACGGAAAAACAATACTTCAAGGCAATCTCAAAAAAATTAAGGCCGGCTACGGGCACACGAATTTGGTTGTTCGCGCAGATCAGGATATACGAACGATCTCAGAGGAATTGGGTCTTAAGTGCATTCGTACCGACGCGCAAGAGTCCGAATATAAGATTTCCGGAGATGAGGACGCTAAAGCGATGCTGATGCGCATGACGGAACGCGGCGTTGTCCCCGTTCGATTTGAAATTCGCGAGCCATCACTTCATGAAATATTCTTGGAAAGGATGGGTAGTCTTAAATGAAGTCAATACTTACTGTCTTTAAATTCACTTTCAAAGAGGCATTGCGCAAAAAGGCATTTATCATTACGACAATTATCGGATTAGCATTGATTATCGGTGCTGCATTTATCCCAATCATCGAACGACAGATAAAGAACGCAGATTTATTCGGTGACTCTGAGGAAAGTAAAACACTCTATTTTCTGGATAAGTCCGACGGCGCGATACCGGGGGCCAAAGACGTTTTGGTCGAGATGTTTTCAGGCGCATCGGTGGAGACGGCTACAGAAGATCAAATCAGCGAATACGAGGAAAATATCAAGAAGGACTCGAACTATGCGCTTCTGGTTCTTGAGATGACGGATAGTGGGCCTCACATGGTATTGATGACGAAGTCTTTCATGAGTGGTCTGGATGTGAATAGTATTTCCCAGGCGATTAGTCCGCTCTATATCAGTTCTGTGATGAAAGAGCAGGGGATAAGTGATGAGATGGTTGCATTTTCTCAAAGTATGATATCAAGCGAAATGAAGTATTTGGGCAACATGGATGTCAGCGGGTATGCTGTCGGCATAGCGATTTTGATGGTTATGTTCTTTGCAATCTATTATTACGGATATAGTGTGGCACTTTCTGTTGCCAGTGAAAAGGCCTCCAGAGTCATGGAGACGCTCATCGTCTCAACAAAGCCATCCAATGTCTTGATTGGCAAATGTCTCGGTACAGGCGCGTTGGGGTTGACGCAGTTGTCTGTTTTTCTGATTACCGGTGCTATCGGCTATGAAGTACTGGTTCCGGATGATTTTACTTTGATGGGTATGCCCCTGAGTTTATCTTCCTTTACGTTTGCTTCGGCAGTTTTTGTCTTGCTTTACTTCATTTTCGGATTCTCTCTGTTCGCGTTCTTGAATGCAGCGGCGGGAGCGTTGGTCGATAAGATGGAGGATCTGGGTGCAGCGATGATGCCGGTTACGATAATGTCCATGGCGTCATTTTATGTCGGCTACTTTGTTGCCGTCATGGATCCCGGTGGCATCATCGGAGAGATTGCGTTCTTTGCTCCGCTTACTTCACCGTTCATTGTCCCCTTTAAATTATTAAACAGTGATTTTTCATACACAGATGCGATTATTTCATTGGCCGTTCTGGTGATCACCACGGTGATTGTTGCCAAAGTATCGGCCGGGTTTTACACCAAGTCCGTCTTGCGATATGGTAAACGACTCAAGTTCAAAGATTTGAAGGGTGCAAAAGATTAAGAATTGAATCGGTCTTTTTTAAGGGGTGATCTTGAAGCTTGGATCATCCCTTATTATTTGGCGACAGAATTATGAAACAGTTTAATAAACAGTATTGATTTTATGGCGGTACTGAATTATAGTTAGTACTATAAAGAAAATAAGAGCAAGGAGGCGCATCATTTATGAATACTCAATACAAAAAAGGCGTTCTCGACTTGTGTGTTCTTTCGATACTCAAGAACGGCGATCAATACGGATACGAGCTTGCGAACCGACTTTCTGAGATGATTCAGATATCCGACGGAACAGTTTATCCAATACTTCGCAAGTTGGCAGTAGATGGCATGGTGACGACTTATTTACAGGAATCCCAAAGTGGTCCGCCGCGAAAGTACTATCGATTAACAGGTCTGGGGCAAACGGCACTCATCGATATGCGTCGGGAATGGTCATCGTTTGCAGAGAGTGTCAACAAAATTGTGGGAGGTGCTTTTTCATGAACCGCGCAGAATACATGGATCAGCTGAAGTCAGCATTAGCGGGTTTAAATCAAAATGACATCAGTGATATTTGCAGCGACTTCGAGGAACATTTCGATATTGGTTTGTCCGAAGGCAAATCCGAGTCGGATATCGCCCTGGAGCTTGGAAGTCCCAAAGAGGTTGCGATGACTTATTTGAACCGTGACGACAAAGACGACAACATTATACCGGAACAGTCGCCATTTACATCACACGCGACAACAAACAGTGAGAGCGAATCAGCGGCTAAGGGGTCATCTGATCCGGTGAATCAAGCAATAAGTCAGACATTGAATCAGACCAAAGCGCCGCCGAAAGATCTGAATGGTCCGAGAGCGTTCGTAGTGCTTTTGAATCTGTTGCTGATGGTCTGGGTATGGATTGGTATATATAGCACACTAATAGGTTTTTGGGGAATTACCGCCGGACTGGTTGTTGCAGCCATCGCTTTGTTATCGGCGTTGGCATTTTTGCCGGCCGGTGTGACGGCGGCAATCGTATTATTGGCACTGGCGCTTATTAGTTTTTCTGTTGCGTCCGGCATACTCAATTTCTTTTTGACGAAGCTCACCATTATAGCCACAAAAGGCTATATCAAATGGAATGCTGACGTCTACAATAATGGTTTTTGAGGGGGTGAACATATGAAAAAATCTACAGTTGCGCTGATTATAATATTTATCATCACGTCAATTATGGGCGTTGTCTTTGCGGTCAGTTCGGTTATTGCGATACGAAGTTTTGCATTAGATTGGCTTAAAGTTTTTGTTGATAAGAGTGAGTTTTCTTGGGAAGATAGTGATTTTGTATTTGACATTCAAGATAATGATGAAGTAAACATCGACATGAATATTTTGCGAGTCTATGTCAAAGATGATTATGTTTACGTTCAACTTCCGTTTCTTGTCATTGAAATCGACGATGATCGAGGATTAATTACTGCGAATACAGAAGATTTTGATGGTCCCAGAATTTCTGATGAGAGCGATTCTGAAGGATCCGGTTCCGAGGTAAGAGTATCTGATCCGACCATATCTTCGACCATTGTAACACTACCAAGTCTTGTAGAATAAGACAATTTGCATTCACTAAAGGTTTATCTTAGAATATTGAAATAACATGAAAATGCAGCGAGTAAGCTGCATTTTTTGTGCGAGTCAATTTTTGAGTTATCACGGAGGTTTTTATGTCTGGAGATTCAAGACTTAACCGAATTTTTCAAAAACCTTGGATGGGTATCATCGTTTTTCTGTTTAGTTTGGTCGCGCTGATCTTTGCGGGCGGGTTAATGCAGTATTATTGGGGTATGATGGGTCTTTTATTGACCGAGATTATGATATTAATCATTGCGTTGATTGGCATCTTCTTGTCCGGGCAAAAATTTAAAGATGTCTTTCCGATTCAGTTTGACAATTGGAAACATCTTATACGCCAAATTATCGGCACGACAATAATCTGGGCAGGGACATTACTTCTTGTTATAGGCACGAACGCCATTCTTTTGGCGATATTTCCGCAAGACATGTTGGATACCTCGATGGGCCTTTCGAGTTTTATGAATTCGATCCATCCGGCCTTGGGATTTTTTATTGTTACTGTTATGCCGGCTATTTGTGAGGAGGCCCTCAATCGAGGGTATATCCAGTCGACGCTTAAAGGGATTAAGAAGGATTGGATAGTTGTGCTGATTATGGGTTTGATTTTTGGCGTATTTCACCTGGATTTCACCCGTTTTTTAGGAACGGCGCTTTTGGGTGCCGCAATGGCATATATTCTTATTAAAACTCGGAATTTCATTCTGCCGGTATTGCTGCACTTCATGAACAATGCGTTTTCTTATACCATGTCACGACTCGCGTTGTCTCAAACAGAAGTGACTTCAGAGCCCATCATGACAGCAGGAATTGCCACTTATATTTCGGGAGCGCTAATCATCTGCTCTTTCGCGCCGATTCTGTTGTTGATCGGCGGATTTTTATTACGAAAAAAGACAAAAAATGACGAGGCGACTGCGGCGGTTGTTCAAAATGCAAAACTGAAAAAATTGAAATATGTGATTGTGACGGTTGTGGTTAGCGCTTCTCTTTTTGGGTCCGGCATAGTGGTCGGAGCGCTATCCATTCTGATGCAGCCGAATTCAGTGATTTTGTCGGAATCTTTCAAATTCACTATCTCAGAACCGGAATTCTCGCATGAATTTATTCTTGAGCAAGAGGCCCAATATATGGTTTCTGCGACATTTTCGGAGAGTGAAGGCATGTCGCATTTTCTGATTGTTAATTCGAATGAGGATGTGTTTCTTGATGAAACGGGCGGCGATTTCTCGATTTCCGGTATGGCGCTGACTTTGCCCCCGGGCGATTATCGGATTATTGTCAAGCCGGATGACGAAAGCCTTCAGAAGATGCTTGAGGGAGATCAAATTGAGACAGATATCATGGTCACTTTAATCCAGATGCCGGGCTAAACACTTGCGCAGTTTTATCGATTCAAAAAATGCGACCGATACCTTTGGTGTCGGTCGTTTTTTGTAAAATAGCGTGAATCACAAACTAGTAATAGAATATTGGAGCACTAAAAGTGCTGGTTTCGGATGGATTCTCTGTTGTCGTTTCGAATGAATTCTCTGTTGTCGTTTCGTCGATGCCGGTGGTTGGCTCGGAGATAGCGGGAGTCGGAGCCTCGGTCTCCTGACTCGTATATGTCAAGTCTGTTTCAACAAGAGTACTCGAAGAAGGTTGGCTAGAGTTCTGCATTAATTCTGAGAAATTTTCGAGTATGGTATAAAAAACCAATAGAACCAGCATTAAGATTAACAATATGATAATAGCGAACAAAATGTGTTTTTTGTCATGCGTTGTCATTTTCGGTCCTCCAAGAATGGATGTGTTCATCTATGATTATTGTAATTTTATTTTCTCGTAAAGAAAATACTATATAACTGCATTAATTTATTGGGCGACGGGAATGCTAACTCGCGAAAAAATCAAATTTGTGTTAGAATATAGCTGTTTCATATAGTTTCAGCATCGGATGTCATCCGGGCGTAGAGTATAAATATAAGGTTATCTTTTTTGTCGGCTTTGCCGCGAATAGTATCACATTCATTTTTAGAGCGACAGCTTTGTGAAATTAATGCCGTTGGGTCATCGCCCACCGGCTTTTCCGGCAACCCGTGATTGGAGAATATAATGCGCAGATATTTGTCCAGTGCTTCCGATACCCCCGAAGGGCATCAAATGCAAAACGCTGCCGATAAGCATGGCAGTGTCCGAAAGAGCTATGGGAACAAACTTCAGAAGATTTATTGGTCCGATTACATAAAATTGCAATTGATTCGAAAACGACTCTCCCGATGCACTGCAGATATGGTTACACTTATTCCCGCTGCAAAGTGGCTGTTTGAGAATTATCATCAACTCTACTTAAGTCTCAAAGCTTTTCAAGCTGCCGGTGCCGCATCGAGATATCGTCGGCTTCCGGTTATCGCGTCCGGTCCGGAAAAGGATTTTCCGAGAGCATATTTAGTCGCGAGAGAAATCATATATGCCAACCATTATCACGTCAATGAAGACCAGCTGATTAGACTGGTATCGGATTACCAGAGGACCCTCAAACTGGAGCAGGATGAGATCGATATCCTTCCGGATATTCTTAGGTTTTGCATTTTAGATCGAATCATTATTGAGGCTTCACTCGTGCTTCCGGCTATCGAAAGCAAGTTGAGAGCTGATCAGATTGTCGACCGGCACATGGACGGCCTGATGAGCAGTGAAAAAAATGACCTGACAGCCATTAAAAAGGAGCTCAGGGTCAATGATTTAAGGAAGTTCACATTTTCGTCGCACCTCATTTATCGTTTGAAGAGCCTATGTGTTACGGCTCCGGAAATCGAACAACTTTTCCGCGATGTTCTTGGCGAAAACGAGGCGAAGGCATACATTTCAGAAATCACGGATAATGAGAAACGTTTTCAAACAGAAACAGAAGGGGTCATCAGCGCTCTTTTCGAGAGTCTGAAGGAAGTCGCTGATGTGGATATTGATCGTTATATTTCAAAGGTTTCAACGATTGAGCGAATCTTAAGCAAGGACCCATCCACGGCGTACGTACGGATGGATTCCGCCTCGCGTTCTTATTACAGAAAGCAAGTGGTCCGATATGCGAAAAAATTCAAGCACAGTCAGTCCGAAACAGCGGAGCTAGCCGTTGAATGCGCGCATAATCCGCCGAAAAACGAGACTTATGCGGCGAAGAATCATGTGGGCTGCTATCTGGCCGGACAGGGACGGCACGCGTTTCGGGAACGACTCGCCGGGCGCAAATTATGGTGCCGTTCTGAGGAGATGAAGCGCATCTTAGGACATGTCATCTACTTCTTGGGGATGGCTGTGACGACCGTTTTGATTCTTTGTGCCGTCATGATTCTTGCCGGATATCCTCCGATGAACTGGCCGCCCGAGATTATGGTGCTATTCCTCCTAATGATCATCCCGTCATCGAGTATTGGGATATATCTCATGAACACACTGATGACGCATTTGGTCCCGCCGGTGGTCACGCCTGCGATGGATTACGACGACGGCATTCCGGCGACAAGCAAAACCTTTGTTGTTATGCCGGTCATAGCAGCATCGGCTAAGTCAGTAACGACTTTTTCGAAAGCACTAGAAAGACACTATATTTCTAATCGAGACGAGCATTTGTATTTTGCATTATTGCTCGATTTTAAGGATGCGGATCATAGGCATCTTCCGGATGACGCAGCACTTGTTGAAGCAGGGGTTCACGCAACCGAGGCGTTGAACAAAAAATACCCCAGTCGAGAGGCTCGCTTTTTCTTCTTCTATCGTGAGCGTGAATGGAACGAGAAGCAAGGGTGCTGGATGGGATGGGAGCGCAAGAGAGGCAAGCTCGAGGAGTTTAACGCCATGCTCTTGGGAGATACATCACGTTTTATTATGCCGGTTGGAGATTCGAGAGTCTTTTCGGGCATTCGGTATATCGTAACTCTCGACTCAGATACCGAATTGCCCAAAGAAACAGCTGCGAGACTGATTGGCATCATGGATCACCCGTTAAATCGACCCGTGATTGATGAAGATCGTCGAATTGTTAAATCAGGCTACGTTATTGTACAATCCGAAATCCGAAACCGTATTCCTTCTCCGTCGTCTGGCGTTTTTCAGGCCGTACTATCCGGGCGAGCGGGTTTCGACTCCTACTCTACTATCGTTTCAGATGTCTATCAGGATGTGTTTTCCGAAGGTATATTTGTCGGGAAAGGTATCTATGATCTACGTGCTTTCCATAATCTCATGGATAAGCGTATTCCTGAAAATCGAGTACTCAGTCACGATTTGCTAGAAAGTTGCATGACGCGATGTGCGTTTGCGAGTGGCACGAAGCTTGTGGATAAAGTTCCGACTCGAATAGATTCTTTTTTACGTCGAGAGCATCGTTGGATACGAGGTGATTGGCAACTGCTCCCGTACATTTTTCATCGCAAAGAAATTAATGTTCTTTCAAAATGGAAAATCATCGACAATATTCGTCGAAGCCTGGTTCATCCCGCGCAGTTTATATTGATTATAGCCAATATCATTATTTTGCCATCTGCACTATGGATTTGGCCGCTATTTCTCTTTTTCGAATTTGCATTGGGCGGGCTATTGATGCTGTTTGGTATGATTTCAAGAAAAATAGGGAGAGTGCATGAGCGTATTTCCGCCTCCTTACTTGGTCGAGTAATCGCTGATTACTTTTTTCAGGCGTTCTATCGATTTCTACTTTTGCCCGCAAGGGCTTTGATGTGTTTGGATGCTATCATCAGAACGCTGTTTCGACTCGCAATCAGCCACAAGAATTTACTGGAATGGCAGACAGCGGATGCACTGGATCGAGAAGGTAAGAGCTCACTTGCTAATTATTTTCTAATGATGTGGCCGGCCTACATACCTGCAGTGATGTTTGCTTGGTCTGCGATATTTGCGCAGAACATAGCCCAGTTGATTTCCGGAATCGCGCTTTGTGCGCTGTTTATGCTGTCCCCGATTTTCGCCCGTTTTTCAGATCGTCCGATGCGTTCAAAACATCGTGAACGCGCGAAAAAACAGAGCGAACCGATACTTCGCCAGTTAGCTTTCCGAATCTGGAGATACTATGTCGAACAAGCGACGCAGGAAAGGCATTTTATGTGTCCGGATCATATTCAAGAGCAACCGGGGCCCAAAAGTGCCGATCGAACCTCTCCGACAAACATCGGGCTTCATTTACTCGCCGCAGTATCGGCACGCGATTTGGGATGGATATCAATTTTGGAACTTACGGATATCTGCGAAAAAATAATTCATGGGGTTGCACAATTACCGCATTGGAAGGGTCATCTGTACAACTGGTATGACATCAAGACCATGCAGCCGATTGCACCGGAATATGTTTCGACAGTGGATAGCGGCAACTATTTTTCAAGTCTTCTCACTTTAAAACATGCGCTTCAGGAAGCGATGAAAAATCCGATATTCAACGTTGCGATGATAAAAGGAATGGAAGATATAAAGGCATACGAGATTGACAAAATCAACTATTTTGATGTTGAGTCAATCCGACCGAAAAAACATGCGGAGCAAAAGATAAAACGAAAGGCAGAAGCTATTTCGTCGGATCAAATGGGTGACGTCGCCCGACAATTCTACGATGAAGTAGATATGATTCGGGAAGAGAATAAGAAAAGTCAGGTGGTTTCCGAATACTGTGAAGGCATTCAGAGGGATTATTTGTTTTTCGGGCGAAGAGACCCGGAAAACATGCGCGAAAGCCCGTTGCAACTCGCAGAAAAAGGAAACCATAATTCAATTGAGTGGATTAAGCGCATCCGCCGGTTGTGCGAGTGGATTGACCGTGTTATTGCGAAAGCCGATTTTGGTGCGCTTTATGACCAGAAAAAACGCCTTTTTCACATCGGATATAATATTTCCGTACAAAAACTGGATCGCGGACATTATGACCTGCTCGCTTCCGAATCGAGAACGACGAGCTTTTTGGCAATTGCGAAGGGCGATGTCGGCCGGAGACACTGGGCGGCGCTCGGGCGGCCGTTGACACTAGTTCGTGGTATTCCGGCAATGGTATCCTGGAGTGGTTCAATGTTTGAATATTTGATGCCGGCTCTGGTCATGCGCATGATGCCGGGTACGCTGATTGAGCAAAGCTGTCGGGCAGCCATTATTAGTCAGCGGAATTATGCCAGAAAAAACAAAATACCCTGGGGCATTTCCGAATCGCAGTACTACATTTTCGATAATCATGCTAACTACCAATATGGTCCGTTCGGAGTCGGAAAAATGAGATTGCAGCCGAGTTTAAAACCTGTTCGCGTTGTGGCTCCATATGCAACGGTGTTGGCGCTCATGCTATCTCCCAAACACGCGGTTAATAACATCCGTAAACTAATACGAATGGGCGCCGGAGGTGCTTATGGTCTGTACGAGGCACTTGATTTCAATAGTCCGGATGCCTTGACCCTTCGCAAATTTTCTGTGGTCAAGAGCTTTATGACACATCACTTGGGTATGAGTATCGCTTCAATCAACAATTTTCTGAGTGACAATACGCTCATTGATAGATTCCATTCAGAGCCGATGATTCAAGCTGCTGAACTGTCACTTGAAGAGACTCTGCATTCGCCGATGGTAACGATAGCAAGAATCGGCTACAATATTGATTTGGCTGACAAGCCCATGAATAAAGAAGTTATCGAGAGTCGTATCTTTGATGGGTATGAAGAGAACTACCCCATAGCCCATGTTCTGTCAAACGGTCGATATCAATTGATGATGACTCAGAAGGGTGAGGGATTTTCGGCATGCGATCATAAACTAATCAACCGGTGGCGTCCTTGCCGAAGCGAAGGCGGTTACGGTTCCTTCATATATATTCGTGATACCGACGCGAACCGGATTTGGAGCGCGGGTTATTACCCCGTTATGGCAAAGCCCGATGAATATAAAGTGGTTTTTGCTCACGATAAAATCGAATTTATTCGAAGAGACGGCGACGTCTCGACGCGAACCGAGATTACGATTTCACCGATAGATATGGTTGAGATTCGTCGGGTTACGTTAATCAATCATGGTGAACGAGCGATTCATCTTGACCTGACTGCTGCATTTGAGCCGGTCATCGCCGACCTTGAGAGTGATCTGGTTCATCCGGCATACAGTAAGCTTTTCGTTAAGTGCGAATACATACCGGAGCATCACATGCTGGTTGCCTCCAGACGAACAAAAAGCCCTGACGAGAAAGCCGGATCGGTCTGGATGATGGTCAGTTCGGACTATGCACCGCTTGATAACGTTAGATTCGAAACGTCAAGACAACGTTTTCTTGGCCGAGGCGGATCGGTAAGATCACCCGATGCCCTCCGCTTCGGAGAATATCTGGCGGGCATGGCGGGGAGTAGCGGAGATCCGGTTCTTGCTTTGCAACTACCAATAAGTTTGGCACCGGGTCGGAGTATTTCCGCAAGATTTGTAACGGCATACTGCGATAATCCGCGTGAAATATCTGCAATGGCCGAAAAATACGCCGCAAGGCAAAGTGACGACGATACATTTAAGGTCGCGCATACTGCAGGGCTGTTGGAAATTGAGTATCTGGGCATTCGATCAAAGCAGCTCGAAGCGATTCAAAATCTGGTTGGCGCACTCTATTACCCGACAATGGCATTTAAGTCGGATGTTCTTCCTTACAAAAATAACGTCCTTGGACAAAGCGGACTTTGGAAGTTTGGGATTTCGGGAGATCGCCCCATAATGTTGCTTCGCATCGCAGATATTCGTGAAAAAGAGACGCTCATTGATGTCTTATTGGCGTTTGAATTTCTGCGACTTCAGAAAATCCGAGTCGACCTTGTTATTCTCAACGAATCTGAGGGCGGGTATGATGATCAACTTCAACAGATGATTTTCGAAGAGACAGCGACGCTTAAGGTTTATGATCGATCATTAAGCAAGACAGGAATATTTGTGTTGAAAAGCTCCCGGATTACTTCTGAGGAAAGAACCTTATTTATGACGGTTGCACGTATTATTTTCACGGCTCAGACGGGTATATATTTCAGGAACTTAACATCTCGGGTAGTGAGTAAACGCAATGAAAATGTGATCGCATTGTCTTCAGGTGCATGGAATCCGGTGGAAAATGCGCAGAATAAATCGAGACACGGCGAGCCGGTGCCCGAGTTCTTTAACGGCATGGGAGGATTTGTCAGAGACGGTCGCGAATATGAAATTCGGCTTGATCCGGGAACGTCCACGCCCTCGCCGTGGATCAATGTTGTCGCCAATTCTCAATTCGGATTTCAGATTTCGGAAATCGGATCAGGTTATACTTGGTCAAAGAATAGTCGAGAAAACAAATTGACGCAGTGGAACAATGACCCGATTCAGGATCCTCCGTCTGAGGCAGTCTATGTCCGGGATCGTCAAACAGGCGCGATTATGTCGCCATGTTCATTGACCCCTGTATCTTCGGAGACCTATCGAGTCAGGCACGGATTCGGTTACTCTATGTTCACTCGTCCGGATGATGATCTCACGCTTCAGATGACTGTTTTTGTCCCTGAGAATGACCCGGTCAAATTAATCTTGCTCACAATCGAAAACCATACGGATTTGACCGCTTCTCTGTCAGCGGCCTATTACGTACAGTGGGTTCTGGGTGGATTCAGAGAGCATACTGCGCCATACATCGTGACAGATTTTGACTATAATCAGTCCTTGCTGACGGCGAAAAATGTATTCAACCCCATCGATAAACAAGAAGTTGCGTATTTGTTCTCGAGCCATGATGTTACCGGATTCACCGGTGATCGAAAAAGTTTTATCGGCGTCGAAGGACGACCGAAGTATCCGGTCGGATTGGCGTATGGTCGACTCAAGAAGAAAGTGGGCGAAGGTCTGGATCCTTGTGGCGTCATCGTTTGCGATTTTGACATTGCACCACACAGTTCAGAAACAATTGTTTTTGGGCTCGGGCAATCCCGCGATAATAATTCGGCATCAATCATTGCCAATCAATATCGGGACGTCGAGCATGCCGTCGGTGCTCTTGGACAAGTGCATCAGTTTTGGCGTAAGATTCCCGGTGGTGCCATTGTGCGCTCACCGGATCGGGCACTCGATATTTTGATGAACGGCTGGGTACTCTATCAGGTCATTGCTTGTAGATTGTTAGCACGAGCCGCATTTTATCAGTGTGGCGGCGCATATGGCTTTCGAGATCAACTTCAGGACGTATTGGCAACACTGAGTGTCGATTCGTCTTGGACGAGGGAACATATTCTTCGATGCTGCTCGAGACAATTCAAAGAGGGCGATGTTCAGCACTGGTGGCACGAAAACGGAGTGGGTGTTCGTACCAGAATATCTGATGACCTGCTCTGGTTACCCTATGCGGTCGCCGAATATATATCCAGGACTCAAGATTATTCAGTGTTAGATGAAACAGTTCCATTCTTAGAGGATGACTTACTCGAAAACGATCAGCATGAGCGGGTCAGCATCGCGCACGAGTCAGAGGAACGAGCATCCGTATATCATCATTGCTTGCTGGCAATCGATTATGCCGCAGCTTTCGGAGAACATGGGTTGCCGTTAATGAAGGGCGGAGACTGGAATGATGGTATGAATCGTGTCGGGATAGGGGGCAAAGGAGAAAGTGTCTGGCTGGGATGGTTCATGATTAACGTGCTTCGAAGTTTTGCGCCACTTTGCGAAAAAAATGACGACCAAGTCTTGGCCGAGAGATACCGACAGACCGCTACAGACATTCAAAACGCCATTGAACGTTATGCTTGGGATGGCGACTGGTATTTACGCGCATATTTCGACAATGGCGCTCCGTTGGGGTCATCTTCAAACGAAGAGTGCCGCATTGACTCTATCAGTCAATCTTGGTCGGTCATTTCGGGCGCCGGGAGCGAGGAGCGAATCACTAAGTCTCTCATGGCGGTGAAAAGTCAATTGGTCGATTATGCCGAAGGCGTGGTGAAACTCTTATATCCGCCGTTTGATGCGAATAAAAACCATCCCGGATATATTCAGGCATATTTGCCGGGCATGCGAGAAAATGGCGGACAATATACTCATGCGGCAATATGGCTTTTCAAAGCATTCTGTATGCGCGGGGATGCCGAGGAAGCTTATCGGCTCCTCAATATACTCAACCCCATACGAGCGACATCCGATTATCGTTCTGTCATACGATATCAAAGAGAGCCATACGTGCTATGCGCCGATATTTACGGTGTATACCCCGATGCGGGAAAAGGTGGTTGGAGTTGGTATACCGGAGCGGCCGGATGGTTCTATCGAACGGTACTTCAAGATTTTCTCGGAATCGATTTACGAGACGATCGCTTGAGAATTCATCCGTCGGTCCCGAATCATTTTCAAAGATACCAGGTGGAATATCTTTTTGGAAAGACGCTTTACGAGATAGCAGTAAGTAAAAAGTCGACACCCTCTGGTGGTGCCGACTTAGAAGTGTCGCTGGATTGTGAGCCGGTCATTGGAGATAGTATAAAACTCGTAGACGACGGCGTTGTGCATCGAATTGATGTATATATCTGCAAGTAAGGCACAAAGATGTTGGATCAGTCTTTTGCGAACGCGTGCTTTGAGCGAGGTGCCTTGCCGCGATTATTCGGGCGACCGCCTGCTCGATTATTCGGGCGGAACCCTTGTCCTCTGCCTTGATCCTGACGCTGAGTTCTGAATGGTTGGATGCGCTTCATCTGAACTTCGGGTGAAAGCATCGGGAAAGGATGCTCGTTTTCGACATATAGTTCCTTGCCGATTAGCTTTTGAACACCGCGCAGCATCGAATACTCATCTTCACCACAAAAAGCGATGGCGGTTCCGCCTAATCCAGCTCTGCCGGTTCTCCCGATACGATGTACATAAGTCTCAGGAACTTCAGGCAAATCAAACTGAAATACATGCGACAACTCCGCAACGTCAATGCCTCTGGCGGCAATGTCCGTAGCGACCAAGATACGTGTTTTGCGACGCTTGAAATTGTTGAGCGCATTTTGTCTGGCACTTTGTGATTTGTTGCCGTGGATGGATTGCGCCGATAAACCGGCTTTTTCTAATGCGCTTACAATCTTATCCGCACCGTGCTTGGTTCTCGAAAAGACCAAGGCGGAATCAATGCTTTCATCTTGAAGCAGATGGATGAGGAGGGACACCTTATTTTTCTTGTCAACGCGAAAAACGGCCTGATTAACGGTTTCAGCCGCAGATGAGCGGGCTGCGATTTCTATATAATGTGGATTTGAGAGAATCGACGTCGAAAGCTCTTCGATCTCAGTAGGCATCGTCGCAGAAAAAAACATGGTCTGACGTTTTTCGGGTAATGCAGAGACAATTCGTCTCACATCATGAATCATACCCATATCAAGCATGCGGTCGGCCTCGTCCAGGACGAAATGCCTGACTTCGTTGAGGTTGATAAAACCCTGATTCATAAGATCAAGAAGGCGGCCTGGAGTTGCGACTAGAATGTCTATACCTTCGCGAAGACCTTTAACTTGCATGACCTGAGAGACACCGCCGAAAACAACCAAAGACCTTAATCCGGAGTGTTTGGCATAAGCGCGAAAGCAGTCGTTGATTTGTAAAGCGAGCTCGCGGGTCGGTGCAAGCACCAACGTGCGTATGCGACGGCGACCTTTTGTCTGCTCTTTGACCAATTTCTGAATTATGGGCAACGCAAAAGCGGCAGTCTTTCCTGTTCCGGTCTGAGCACAGCCCAGTAAGTCTCTGCCGGACAATAGAACCGGAATGGATTGTTCTTGAATCGGGGTCGCTTCGGTGTAACCCATTGCATCCAGGTTACGGATCATTTCGGGCAATAAGCCCATTTCATGGAAATTCAATATATTCTCCTCGTGACATCCCTTGGATGCCAGTTTCGTATTCGATATATGATCCAAAAAAAAGAGACGCATGATTGCATCCCCGGGAAAGTGATACTTCATTTATTGTCCATATACGGAACCGAAATGTATTCTATCACATATGTCGGGGAAATGCTTCTTTTTTGTTTATACAGATGTCATAATTAAATTATAAAATAATCACAAATATAACTTAGTGCTTTATTCATCCAAATACGGAGCTCGTAAATTTTTATTTTGCTATGTCGTGCGGAAAGCGGAGGAGATTGATGACGATTTGGGATGTGCTAAAAATCAAGGTGACATCAGACATCGGAGAGATCAGAAGAGCATATGTCCAGGTGCTTTGTTCGGTTTCTCCGGAAACGTTCAGCGCTTCTGAATTTTTATATCAGCACGAGGCATATATTCGAGCCCTTAATCTCTCCCGAACAGGGGATACTTCTTGTGAGGTCATGCCGAAGGATGCATCGGCGCTTAGAATTACGAGAGGTGTCATCGCATACATGGAGCCGATTATACGACTTCGCGAGATGACTTCCGATGATGATTTGATCAAACAATTACCTCGATCGGTCGCTGAGAGACATGAAGATATTATCTGTTTTTACACTTCTCTAATGGCGCTTCACGACGATTTTTACAGTCGAATAGACATAAATAACTGGAAGGCCATCCTTAAAAACGACATTATTCAAGACTTAGACATTGTTAAATATCTGAAATTACCCATTTTGGCTTCCTGTGCTGCGGAGCCTCTGTTGCCCCATCAAGTGTGGATATATCTTTCGATGGTATTCGGCTGGAAAGATCCTAATTTCCGGTTGCCAAAAGATTACGAACATGAGAAAGCAGTTCTTGCAGTTGAGACAAGCCCGGAATGGGCCTTAAGTTTCTCGAGATTTCGACTGACCAGACGGCTTCCGGATCGGGCAAAACACAAGGTGGAGACGCAGGCGGTTTCAACTTGGCAATTTGGACAAGCCAAGAAGTCAACGGAATTCAATGTCGATTTTGAACTATACGCTGCTTATCGCAAATTCGCTCGTGACGCGATTATCGAAGATCAGTCACAAGAAGCAAAAAAATGGTTTATTTCTGCGGCGAATATATTTGACGGAGATTCAGATCTGTTTATTATTTATTTTGACTATTTATTATTTCTAAAAGAGAACAATCGATTGCCGATAAGCGATCTTTTGTATTATGACGTGTTGCGAAGGCTCTTGGAATTTTATCCTGAGGATGTAGGTTATCTGGTCAATCGCGCTGATTATTTTTTGGATCAAGGCCAATTTGAACGGGCGATGGAGGAATACGAGAAACTTGAAAATCAATTTCCGGATTGCTTAATGGTCTTGCTCGCGATGGCCGAAGCTTATCAACAAAATAATCGAGAGTCAGATGCAAATAAAGTTATGAAAAAAATCCAGAAAAGATACGAATCGGTGCAGGAACGACTTGAGTCCGGACGGAGTCACTCGCTTGATGCGACATCAATTCAGGCAATTTATAAGCAGAATCAAGAAGTGATGTCGATAGTGAGTCAGAATAAATTGGAGCATCGGCGTTTTCGAGGTACAAAACACAGGAAATAAATTAGTACGTCTGCTTTCTGTTACAAGACAATTATCTTTTACAAACAAAAATGTTTCATGACATTTCGTGATTTTTTGCGGAAAGCATGAAACGTTTTGTTTTTTTTAAAACTATCAATTATCGTATTCAGAGGAGCGGAAATCGCGGAAATTTTTCATTGATAGATATTCAATTTGTCATATCTCCCTAAGGTTTAGAGGTTTGTAATGGTTACGAAAGTGTTATTAAATGAAAATTGGTTTTGTTTTAGTTGACAAAAGACTTTTTGGGTGAGAGAATGCGAAATGAGAAAATTTTACAAATTGATGAATTATTATCAGAATCTGAATTGCTACAGACTTTTTCGGCTCCCCGGCTAACTCTCCGGAGAGATGCTGTGAAATAAGAATTATTTATTCTGGAGGTTGCTATCAATGAGAAGCGCGAAATATGAATCGGAGAAGATCGATGAATTTCACCAAGTAAGGGGACATGGCCACATTCGGAGTGGCGGTGTCCCTCGTTCTTCCGTCAATCAAGCAACTCGCATACTCGCGACTTTGTTGTCCATCGCACTTCTTATGGTTCGCATGACTTTTCCGGCGAATGCGGTCACTGTACTTTCTTCAGAAGCATATGATCCGTGGAATTATACTATTGTAACATTTGGTGATTGGCAGGATGATCAAAACACGTCTCAAGGCGAGCATTCGACCGGTCCTATGGCAATCGGTGGAAACTTTACATCCGGCTCATACTCTTTTTCTGATACAAAACGGCCGGGCGCTTCCGGGATGCCGCAGCTGATTGTTTCCGGAAACGCTTCAGGTGATGTCACTGGCATTGGTGGCGATGTCTACGTTAAGTCGGCAGCAAATGTTTCCGGAAGCTGGGGATATGAGAATGGATATGAACTCGTTGCAACCCAAGATCTTCCGGTAGATGCTTCACAATTAAAGGCAAGTTTCACGGCTCTTTCGGATGATATTGCTGCATATGCTTCAATACCCGGTAATGCCATCACAGTTACCCCATCGAGTTGGTCAACCTATCTGACCGGCAACAATGCAGATCTGAATGTCTTCAATCTCGATTTGTCATCAGGTATCGGTGCTATATATTTGAGAGTGCCTATGACCAGCCAAATAGTCATTAATGTGACTAATAGCGGCCTTGTCCCGGAAATTCCTCAGTTGCACTTATATAATTCATCCACAAATGGATATGCTCAGGTCGGTGGAGAGCCGATGGAGATTGACAAGCGATTGATTTGGAATTTTTCAGATGCTACCGAAATTCGATCCGAATATAATACAGTTCATGGTGCTATTCTTGCACCGAATGCATTGCTTAAGTTGACCGGAGGAAATTCCAACGGAACCATTATTGTAGATTCGTACTTTGGAAGCTCAGAATTTCACTGGTCATCATTTGATGGTGATTTGACGTTTGTGGCACAAACTCCGACGCCGACGTCTACTCCTATTCCAACGCCGACCTCGACGCCAATACCAACGCCGACGTCTACTCCTATTCCGACCCCAACTTCGACGCCAATACCGACGCCGACGTCTACTCCTATTCCGACCCCAACTTCGACGCCAATACCGACGCCGACG